>ENA-UEQW01000017-UEQW01000017.1-human-gut-metagenome-genome-assembly--contig:-NODE-17-length-148830-cov-29.339476_pt1 | contig 148830 bp, 118 predicted proteins | sample MGYA00242947_ERZ507947 | MGnify/ENA primary metagenome ERZ507947 (study PRJEB26167, sample SAMN06115421) | human gut metagenome | host: Homo sapiens | place: China:Guizhou | collected 2015-03-17... | reverse complement strand
TAAATTTCCAAAGTTACTCGACAAAGGAGTTCTTTTCTACTCCGACAATTGCTTGTCACCTATACATGGTATCTTTCCTGAATCCGTTACAGCTGAAGAAGCAGAAATCCGCCGGCGGAAATTTCTGGAAGCGTCAGTTTACAGCCTCTCTTCTCATTGCAAAACAGTACCGGTTCCTTCCTGCCGGGGACGAAGAACCACGCCTCCTTCACCGCCCGGCGGCAGAACGGCAGTTCCAGGGCGCTCCCCGCCGGGATCGGCCGTTCGAAGAGATCGTGGTTGATCAACGAAAGCAGGAAATAGCCGTCACCAATCAGAACTTTCACGTCGAGAAACGGCGCTTCCGCCCGGAACAGCGGTTCAATTCCGGTGCGGAGCAGGAGGTGTTCCGCTTCCAGATTGCTCCGGTAGGCGCCCCATTCATCGTCCGTCGGCGTGTCGGGAAGCGCGTAACCGGCGTCGACGCAGACGTGTTCCAACGTCGCCACCCGCCCGCCGCGTTTCCGGAAGGCGGCCAGCTGTTGTTTCTCCTCATCCGACAGACCGGCCTCCTGCGGAACGATGAGAAGTCGTATGTTCAGTTTGTTGTCCTCCAGATCGCAGGTCCGCACAAAGTCCGGCGAAATGCCCGCACGGGCGAAATCCTTCCAGCAGCGGAAGGTCCGTTCGGTGTTGCTTTCGAGGTTGACAAACGATACATGATCCTGCTTTTTCTCCGGATCGGTGTTCTCGACGGCGTCGCACCAGGCGTTGACGTTTTCGGAAAAGAGCACGGCGACCCCGCTGCGGAATTTTTCCGCATTCACCAGACAGTCGCTCAACTCCCGGAGCAGCCGGGTCATGGCAACCGCCCGGTCGAACTTCTCCGTTCTGCTGCGGTCGCTGCGAAGCATGCCGAAGATGCCCGGTTCCGGAGAGTCCGGATAGGCGTAATCGGCCCGCCACTGGTAATAGAGGATCCCTTTGATGCCGGCGCCCGCGGCGGTGTACGCGTCGCGTTCCCAGGCGAATCCGGTCAAGCCGACCCCCGCGTTGTATTCCATGAGCCAGGCGTGTTTGCCGTAGAGCGCGGCGGCGCTTTCGGCAAGGGCCAGAATTTCGGATGTGTAGTAGTAGTACGCGCCGCACGTGGCGAAATAGAGCGTGATGCCGACCAGATCCATCTTTTCGGCGAGGCGGAAATAGTCTTCGCCGCGCAGACTGTTCCCCGGCATCAGCGGGCAGGGCATGCAGCAGGTCATGACCTCGCGGGCAGGGGAGACCGCCTTGGCTTCGGCCGCGAGCAGATTGAGGTAATCGTTCAGCCGCTGCAGGTGGAAGAGTCGCCACGAGATCCAGTCGGAGGGATCCTGATCGCGTTCCGGGTAGCGGCGGGGCGGTTCCATCCGGGCGGCGGCCTCCGCCGGTTTCCGGCCGGTTTCCACCAGCCATTTCCGCCAGGCGGCGATCGACGCCGGATGATAGTCGTACAACCCCTTCGACGGGTAGGCCGGTTCATTGTAGATCTGAAAGCCGACCACGTTGTCGAAGGCGTCGAAGTGGGCGGCGCACGCCTCCGTAGCTTCGCATTCGTCGCGGATCACCGCGGGGTGGTTCAGGCAGTGGCGGACGAACCATCCCCACTGGAACGGCATCGTTTCGTCGTGTTCGTTCCACATGATGATCTCCCGGGAGTCCGGCAGGTCGTAGGAGTACCCCTGCAGCCGCACGATTGCCGCAAGACCGGCCTTCTCCGCTTCGGCGCAGAGCTGGTCCGGCAGCGGGAAATCGACGACAATCTTCCCGTTGTCGCGGCTCACCCGGCCGATCGCCGCCAGCCGGACCAGTTCAAACCCGGCCGCGGCCATGTCGGCGAAATCTTTTTTCATTTCCCCGAAGCGGTCCTGGTCCGGAGGCACGGGGTGTTTCTGCGGGTGAAAGGAGGGGTAATAGGATTGCCCCAGGGCGAAGATCTTCCGATTCGCCCGATGGAGGATGCCGTTTTTCAGCTGATACATTTCTCTGAGGTCCTTTGGTCAATGTGATACGTGAAACTCCCTGCGTCGACTGGTCACGGCCCCCACACCGATTCCTCATCGCTGCTGAAGGGGTAGGAGGAACCCGGATTCGACAGGTCGATCCGCCGCATTCCGGCGTTGCCGCCGACGTAGAGGATGCCGCAATCCCCGGCGTGCCGCGCGGCGGGATATCCGAGATCGGTCTCTTCAAAGGGTTTGGAGACGAGCTTGTTTCGCGGGGCGAGCCGGTAGACGCCCCAGGCGAAATCCGGAATTCCCCGGGCTCCGGCTCCCTTCCAGATTTCGGTGAGGAGAAACTGCGTGGAGGGGTAGCGGAACCGGACAAGTTTCTGCGCCTTCTGATAATCCTGCATGGCGTAATTGGGGTGTCTGGTCCACAACTCATACCCGCCGCTCTTTCCGTCGAGAACCAGCTTGCCGGTGTAGGACGGGCAGACGAACACCTTGTTGGAGACATACAGTCCGGAGGTGAGGTTTTTCACCATCTCCGCCTTGGTCGGCGCGTCGCGGTGCCAGCCGGTCAGCCGAACCGGCCAGTAGTAGTTGAACTTCGCATCCCCCTCCCAGGCGGCGGGGATGAAATCGTTGTTGTCTCCGGCATAGGAGGCCATGCCGGTGCCGAGCTGTTTCAAATTGGAGAGACAGCGGATCGAACGGCCCTTTTCCTTCGCCTTGTTCAGCGCCGGCAGCAGCATCGCCGCAAGGATTGCAATGATTGCAATAACAACCAGCAATTCTATTATTGTGAAACATTTCCCGTTTCTCCTGCCTGCCGGATTCCATCGATTCCGCTTACCCATTTTGTCCCCCTTCTTCTGACTTTTTTGGTCTGGCAACAGATTCTCTCTGAATGAGTTTTCCAGGGAATCTGAAGATGCCAGCAGTTTCGAATTCATTGCGATTTTCGATCCGGTCCTTGAGGAGCCTGGCGGCGAATTCCCCCATGGCCCGGCAGCCCGGCCGCAGGCTGGTCAGGGGGGGAATGGAATATTCCGCAGCCTCTCCGTCGTCAAACGCTACGATGCTCAGGTCCGCAGGTACGGAAATTTTCCTCCGCCACGCCTGATACAGCAGTTTCCGGGCCTGCTCCTGCCCGTAGGTGAGGATCGCGGTGGCCCGCAGCGTCAAAGCCTGCTGAATGCTCTCTTCGGAGTAGATCACCGCCGGCGCCGGTATGCCGAATTCTCCGCAGAGTTTCTCGAAACTGCTCCGCCGCTCCGTGACGCTGTAGTGCGTTCTCGAAGAGGGGGTGTCCACATAGAGAATGCGCCGGTGACCGAAGTCGTGGAGGCACTGCATCAGCACTCTGGTGTTGCTGTACTCGTCGTTGTTGATGGTGTCGATTTTGCGCGACGATCTGCCGTTCAGAATCAGGAGCGGGCAGGCCGGTTCGCCGAGAGGAAGCAGCTGTTCGTCGGTCAGCACGTCGGGCAGGACCAGCGCTTTCGTCTTCCAGAAGGGTTTCTGATAGAAGCTGCGCCCGGGGTCCGGCGCGAAGGAGAAGGTGTACTGGTACCCCTGTTCCCGCAGAATGGGAATCATCGTTTCAATGATGGACATGGTGGTACCGTAACTGAAGCGGAGGTCCGGGGTGCTGAAGAGACAGGAGATCGGACTGTTGACATTGGTCCGGAGCGTTTTGAAAATCATGTTCGGCTTATACCCAGACCGCTCTGCACAGGCGAGGATTTTCCGCCGCAACTCCGGATTGACGGAGAAATTTTTGGTATAATTGTTCAGAACCCGGCTGACCGTCGCCGGGGAGGTGTTGCATTCTTTTGCTATTTCTTTGAGTGTCATGTCTGAAAATTTCTTAGAAATCCGCTTTTCTATGGAAAAATAGCATAGTGAATTCCTTTTGTCAAGCTGGTATTTCAAAGAAAAATGGATTATTTTTGTTTTTCCCGATGAGCTGTCGCATGTTGAATCGGACTTTGTACGGCGCAGAGAGAGTGTTTATCGTTAAAAAGGATTTTTTTTTCTGTACGCTCTTGACAATATTTCGTTTTTAAGGTATAATATATCAAAATATTTCGAAATAATGGATCAAAAATATGAAAACACCGGAAATTCTTGAACATCTGCGCCGCCGAATTGTGAGCGGGGAATTCCCCCCCGGCAGCAAACTGCCGAACCGGCCGGAACTGCTGGCGGAGTATTCTGTCAGTGTCAGCGCGTTTCAGAAATGCATCAATCAGCTGATCGAGTGGAATTTTCTGGAGTCGAGGGGGATGAAGGGAATCCGGGTGACGGCGAATCCGCCGCATCTCTCGCGGTATGCGCTGGTGTTCCCGACCCTGCCGGACCACAACGAACTGCCGGACGACACGCTGTATCGTTCGGTCAAGTATGAACTTCCGGCGTTTCAGGCGGAGCATCCGGAGATCTACTTTGAATTCTACCGCACCGGAACCGCCGAGGCGCCGGTGACCGCGGAGTTTGAGCGGCTTCTGGCGGATGTCTCCCGCGGACTGCTGGCCGGAATCATTTTCTTCTTTTTCGCTCCTTCGCGCGAGATTCAGAAGAAGCTGGGGAATTTCCCCTGCGTGGTGGTGTCGCGCGACCCGAATGACACGCTGCATCACTACCCGTTCATCACGTTCGACACGGTGGAACTCTTCCGGATGTGCCGGGAGCGGCTGCTGGAGCGGGGGGCGAAACGGATTGCCGTACTGGTGCACAGTATGCTCGCCTCTGCGCGCCTGACGCAGATCGCCGAACTCTGCGCCGACGGCCGCGCCTTCACGCCGCCGGAATGGATTCTCGGGCTCTTTCACGAAACCGGGCGGCCGGTGCTCAAGCGGAATCTGATCCGGCTGCTTTTCTCCGGCCTTGCCGGGCAGCGTCCGGACTCCCTGATCGTTTTGAACGAGAACCTGCTGCCGATCGCCTGTGACGCGCTGGCCGAGCTCGGGCTGACGCCGGGCGTGGATGTCCGGATTGCCAGCCACAGCAACTATCCGTTTGAAAAGGAACCTCTTCCGCAGGTCGATTACTTCGTCTTTCAGGTGCACGACATTCTGGAGAACAGTTTTCAGCAGTTGACGGCCCGGGAGCCGCATTCCCTCCGGATTCTGCTGCAGCCGCACGCCATTTCCACCACTCAAAAAAGGAATTTCTGAAATGAATCGCCGTGAAACAGTGACGTACCCAGCTAAAGATTCAGGAGGATCAGGCATGAAGTTTTTCAGACAGACGACCGGCAGAAGGTGCTGGCAATGGAAGTTCACGATGCGAACCCCGTTGCAAAATTCATTTACTTTAATCGAGCTTTTAGTTGTTGTAGCAATCATTGGAATCCTCGCATCCCTGTTGCTGCCTGCGTTGAATCAGGCGAGGGAACGCGCCCGGACCATCCGGTGCGTCTCCAATCAGAAACAGCTGGGGCTGGGAATTGCTCAGTATCTGAAAGACTACGATGACCGTCTTCCGCTGCTTGTGAACAGCGATTACAGCCGGTATTGGCCCTACATGCTCGTCGGCCGTTCGCCGATTACAGATAAACCCTATTTTCAGGGGAACTATGTTCATACTGCGATTTTTGAGTGCCCGTCTGTAACTTCCGGCAGTCTGGATACTTATCACGCCTCCCGCTGTTACTACTGGTGGCACGGGTATCCGCAGTATGCCGCCAACGCGGGGATCTGGCGGGCCGACGTGAAGGTCACCCGGTTGCGGAATCCCTCCGCAAAAATCATAACGATGGATACGGCGGCAGGCAAGGCGGGGATCCCTCAGAACTACGGATTTTACCGGGTGCGTGACAACCGGGATTCGGTCTTCAGCTCCGCATTCAGCAACTCCGGCTGGGGAGATCCTTATGCACGGCATCGCGGGAATGTGGTGGTGGCGCTGACTGTGAGCGGCGGTTGTGTGCAGTATTCGGTGCGGAATATCATCTATCCATACGGTTCCCCGCCGTTCGACGGCAGTGAAGAGAACCTGACCCGCTTCTGGTATGATCGTTGAAAGAGAAATTGTTGAGGAATGATATGAAAATCCATTGTCTCATTCTGGCAATGCTGTTGACGGTTTGTCTTCATGCCGCTCCGCACCTTCCGTTCGGCGAAGGGGCGATGCTGGAGGCCGACCGGGAGAATCTGCTTCGTTTTGTCGACGAAGCCGGGGCCGCGTACAGACTCTGTGATATCATGGGCAGGCAGCTCAGTTCCGGGGCGCTGAATGGCGCGGGTGAGTTGACTTTGAAACTTCCCCAGGGATTTTATGAATTGGAGTTCTCTGGTCACCGGGTCGGCCTTTACGTTTCGCCGGCATGGCAGGGCGCTCCCGATCCATTCTGGGGAATGCAGACCGACGTGAGCCGCCGTGAACGCAAAGAGGGGATGGCGGTGATCGAGCAGGTTCTCAATTTGCTGGAACGGACCGGCATCGGTACGATGCGCGATTACCGGAGCTGGAAGGATGATGAACCACAGCCCGGCAAACTCCGGCCCGGTTCCGATTCGACATTTCAGCATGTGGCGTCCACGCCGGTGCGGATTCTGCACTATCTGGCCGATGCTCCGTCCTGGCAGCTCCGGCCGGAAAATCAGCAGGCGAAGGGAGAGGCAATCTATCCGCGTCATCTGCTTTCGCTGGAACGTTCTCTGCGGCTGCTTTTGCCTCACCGGGCTCCGGGGATGGTCGGCTGGCAGATTGAGAATGAGACCACCAACCGCCCTTATCCGCCGGATGTGACGCTGTCCGAAATCAACGCCTGTTCCTTTCTCGCCGACAAGATCGACCTGAAACAGCCGATTGTGACGCCCGGGTTCGCCCGACCTCTGGCGGATGAGCTCGGCGGCTATACGGAAGCGGGGCTGGCCGAACTTTGCGATGTCTTTGCATTGCACGTCTATCTGCCTCCGGAAAAGATGTGCGACAGCGTAGCGACTGCCCGCCAGGTTTTGGCGAAAACGTCCAAGCCCGGCATGCCGCTGTGGATTACGGAAACCGGTTATGCCTGGTCGGCGGGTAACGTGAAGAATCCCACGTTCCGGGGCGGGGACGGGCGGAAGCGCGCTCTGCCGGCGGACGATATGGAAAGCGCGGTTTCGCTGGTCCGGAGTGCATGGATTGCCCGGGCGTGCGGGGTCGCGAAATTCATTCCGTTTCGCCTTATCTTCTGCCAGGAGTATTCCGTCAATTTCGGGTTGCTGGATCTGGACGGTTCACCGCAGTGCAATTTTGCCGCCTACGCGTTCGCAGTTCAATGTCTTTCCGGCAAACGTTACATCGGCGAGCTTGCCGCGCCGCCGCGGAACTGGGAAAGTGCGATGGTCTTTGCAAATGGTGATTCTGCTGTGATTGCGGGGTATGTTCCCAGTGGAAAAACCGGGCCGCTGGACTGGAAAAACCTTCCGGTGAAAGAGGCCGTGCGCATCGACGGTTCCATCCCGGGGAGCGGAAGCGCTGCGGAATGGGGAAAGATCGTCTATCTTTTCTGTTCGACAGCCGAGATTGAACAATGGATAAACCATGACACCCCCGAAGGAAATCTGTTGAAAATTGCAGAAAATTATCGGGAACAGCCGCGGACTCCGTTCCCGGTGACAACGCAGTTTTCGTATTGGCAATACGACTGGAAGACCAATCTCTACTATGTTGATACGCCGGAAAAGCTGGAGTTTCACTGGTCCAACCTTGCCGACCGTGCATTGCCGGTCGAGCCGGAGCTGCTGTTGCCGGAGGGCGGGCGGATCGTCTCCGTCGCGGAGCCGCTGCCGGATTTGATTCCCGCCGGAACGAAGCTCTCCCGCTCCTGGACCGTCGATCTGACGCAGTGCCGGGACACCATTCGCAGAATCGTGTTGCGCGACCGTCGCGGAAATGCCTCACCGGTTACGCTGCGCTTCCTTGACACCACGTCGCTTACCCGGGAACCGCTCGTCGGAGCCGGCGAGGCGAAGAACTGGCGCGCCAATGCGGGAGGGAAGATGACGATACGGAGTATTCCGGAGGAAGGGGCGGTCGGCTTTCATACGCGTTTCTCCTCGCCGGGCTGGGCTTATCCGGAATACTTTCTGAACCTGCCGGAAGAGTCTCTGCAGGATGTGATTGCAATTTCCTTTGAGATCCGGGCGAAGAAATTCAGCGACCGCCGCTATCCCTACAGCAAGGTGCTGTTTGTTCACGACCGGAGCAAAAATGACTTCAGCCAGGTCAATTATCCGCCGCCGACACCGGAGTGGAGTTCCAGAATGGTGATAGTACCGGAATCCGTGCGGATGCGTCCGATCTACCGACTCCGGATTGGACTCGGCACGGCGGAGAATGAAATGGATTTTCAGCTCCGCAATATCCGGCTGCACCGGATTCCGCGGTAGAATTGCCGCGTCGGCCGGCTGTTGCCGAGGGGGCGCTTTCTTTCCAGTCAGGGGGATTTTTCGTAACAAAAAAATCCCCCCTTTTTTCCGTTTTTTTCAGCGAGATGGTTGCTTCCTCGCGGAACCTCAGGTATAATCCGTTGCAGAGAAAGCGAGGTACGAAAATGAAACCACTTGCCATTGCACTGCTTGCCGGGATCGGCTGTCTGGCGTCGGCCGGAACGATCAACAACAACCCCTCCGCCGAACTCGGCGTGCTCAACGGTCCGGCCCCCGGGATGAAATTCGAACATGTCCGGATTCTCAACGAGGTGGTAAATGCCAATCCCGACCGCGTCTACCTGCCGCTTACCGTCGAGGGCGGGAACCCCGGCCGCTGTATCCTGCTGCCCGGATTCCGCGGGTTGCGCGGCTACCGCTGTTCGCTCGAGGATTTCTACCTTCGCGAGGCGTGCGAGGTGGAGATCTCCTTCGACGCGCGGGCCGGGAAGAACGAGGAGGGCGACTATACGCCGAATCAGCTCTTCCGGATCGACTTCCGGGCCAACACCGACGGCGACCGCGACTCCTACTACCCGATGCTCAGCGGATTCTCCTTCCGCCCGACGGAGAAGTGGCAGCACTTCTCCAGACGCTTTAAAATCAAGGGATATACCAACTTTTACAGCATCTGGATCCTGCCGGGGGCGGAGCGCAGGATCAATTCGCTCTATCTGGACAACTTCCGCTTCACCCGGGTTGACGCTCCGGCAAAACCGCAGGAGGAATACGCGGTCACCTTCGACAAGGTCGAATCGCTCTACCGCGCCGGAGAACCGGTTGCAATGACCTTCCGCGCCGCGCTCGACGCGAAGGAGGAGACGCTGACGGGCCGGGCGGAAATTCTCTTCTTTCACGACCGGAAACAGGTCGCGTCACTCCCGGTCACGCTCACCCGGCAGCCGGACGGGATCTTTGAAGGACAGGTACGCTGGAATCCTTCGCTCCGCGGCGCCTTTGCCGCGCAACTGAAACTTGCGGGGCGCTCCCCGGAGCGAATCGGCGGCGACTTCGTTGTCATTCACGAGCCCGTGCTCCATCCGCGATTTTCGCCCGGCTGGGCGCTGGGGTCGAATACGGAGAACGGCATCGCCCTCTACATGCCCGATCCGCTCCGGATCAGGACCATCGGCCGTGCCGGCGGTTTCGAGAAGACCTTCCGCGACATGCGGCTCTCCGGCCAGTCGATCGGCCGGGTCTGGGGCTACTGGCGCGCGACTGAGCCGGAGGAGGGGCAGTTTTGCCGCGCGCCGCTCGATGATACCATTCAGATGCTGAAACAATACCGGATTGAACCGGTTTTCTGCCTGGTCGGCAGCTTCAATACGCAGACCGATATTCAGGAGGTGCTCAAACGGGGACGGCACGGATTCCCCGCCTATCTGGCGAAGTGGCACAAGGTGACCGGCGACAACCGCGACGGCGTGCTGATGGTGCCGGTCAAAGGGGTGTACGACCGCTATCTCGACTTCGTGCTGAAGAGCTGGAAGGATGAGGTGAAAATCTGGGAGATGAGCAACGAACCGGGACTGCTGATCCATCCGCCCGCCGGACATGCGAAGTGGTTCATCGACCTCTGCAGATACACCTACGAGACGATCAAGCGCGTTCAGCCCGATTCGATCGTGCTCGGCAACGGTGTGACCGGCGACTTCGGCATGAACATTGTCGGCTGGTGCAGCCAGCTCAACCGCGAGAATCCCGACTACGTCAACTGGCTCGACGGCGTCGCGTTCCACCCCTACAACTGCGGTCTGGACTACATGAACGGCCTCACCTTCCGCTACCGGAACGTCATCCGGGACATCTCCGATACGCTGAAGGTGAAAAAGCCGCTCTGGAACACCGAGAACTACTATCTGCCGACCGCCTACTCCCGGCAGATCAACTACTATGTGAACAAAGAGCGCTACGGCGCGAACGAGATCGCCCGGCAGTTCCTCGACGGCTTCCTGAACGGAGTCAAAGCGACGATGGCCTCATCGACAAACTCCTTCTACCGGCAGGAAAACGTCAACGGCCTCTCGGCGCCGAACGACGTCTTCGCCGCCACCAACGCGCTCTCCGCACTGCTGGCGGGGATGGATTCCGTGGAGGAGCTGCCGCTCTCATCCTGGGTGCGCTGCGGCATGTTCCGCAGCCGGGACGGCAGACGGGCGCTCGGTTTCCTCTACGACATGCGCCCCTCCGGCAGCGTCTGGATTCCGGGAGGCACGAAGGCGCGGGTTCTGGACATCTACGGCAATCCGGTTTCCGGCGGGAGACATCGGCTGAAATTTGAACCGTACTACGTCACCGGCACTCCGGAGGAGGTGCGGCAACTGCTGATGAAATCCCGCTTCGAACTTCAAAATCCGGTGAAGATCCGCGCCCGGCGTTTCGGGGAAACCACCTTTTTCGAGGGGGAAAATCTGACCGGCCTGCCGGAGGAGGTGCCGGCAAAAATCGACACCCTCCCGGTGGAGTTTTCGTTTCGTGGCGACACCCGGTTGAACACAATTGCCGTCGACGGGTTCCGCGGTTCGCTGAACGGGATTGCGCTGGTGCCGGAGACCCCCTGTTACCGGCTGCCGGCGAAACTGGCGCTGGCGGATGGCAGCCGGGCGGAACTCACGTTTGACGGGAAGGCTCTTGTCGTGAACGTGGCGGTGCGTGATCCGCAGGTCCGGCCGGGGAAGGTGTTTCATGCGGGGAGCTGCGTCGAACTCTTTCTCGATGAAGGGCCGTTCCGGAATCTCGCCCGGGATGCCGCTTCTCCGTTTCAGCTCTACGGCACGCCCTCTGGAGAGAAGGGGGCGTTGCGGAACGGAAAACGATTGGAGTTCCCGTTCGAATTCGCCTCGTCGGCGATTCCCGGCGGATACCGTGCAACGTTCCGGATTCCGGTGGCGCAGGAGTACGTCGGGCTGGATCTCATCGTCACCCGCGGCGACGGCGGCAAGGAGCGGATTCCGGGGGTGGAGGGCAGGTCGTTCCAGGAACGCTTTCACTATCCGCTGTTCCGGCTCCCCGGAGAGTGCGGGCTGAAGAACGGTTCATTCGAGCGCTGCAACACCCTTGCCATGCCGAAGCACTGGCTCTACGATGTCCGGTACGGAACGGCGTTCCGCTGTGCGCCTGAGGCGGGATACGCCGGGCGTGGCATGGCGGTCGCCGTCGAACGGTCGCAGAAGGTTCCGGCGCTGGTCACGCAGCGCGTGGAGTTTCCGGCGGGGCGGTTCCGGCGGGCGACGCTCTCGTTTCTCGCGAAACTCGACGAAGTGAAGAGTCCGAAGGAGGGGAAGGGGAAGTCCGGCATGCAGGTCCGGTTCGGCATGAAGCGTCACGGCGAAAGCGCGGTGGAGAGAATCCGGAAACAGGACATCACCGGCACGTCAGCGTGGCGGCTCTACCAGTTTCCGGTCACGTTGCGCAACAACACGGACTTTCTGGAAATCGGCCTCGGTCTGGGGCCGGAGACGACCGGAACCATCTGTCTCGACAATGTCAGACTGGTGCTGGAATAGGTTTTTCAAGGGAGAAAGGAGTTCATCTCATGAAATTGTGGTCTGTGGTATCGGCGTGTGTCGCCGCGTGCATACTCAACGCCGCCGACGATCTCCGCATCGATCTGCTGGCGGACTGTGATCTCGCCTGCAATGCCGTTTCCGAAGGAGTGACCGGCGCTCCGGCGCGCTGGATGAAAGCGCATCCGCTCCGGCGGCTGGTGGTCACCGCTCCGGCGGAGGAGGGGTGGAAGGCGTACTCGGTGACATTCACGCCGGAAACCGATGGAATCCTCCAGCTGATCGTCATGGGCAATCGGAGCGATCAGGAGATCTGTTACGACAAGTTCATACTCAAGGGTGGAACATTGAAAAACGGCGACTTCGAAGAGATCGGCTCCCGGGGCGTTCCGGCGGGATGGATCCTCCAGCCGGAAGCGCTCGGCTCCGGCGGAGCCTTCTCTGGAACATACTGCGTGCGGACCAGCCATGACAAACGGGTTCAGCAGTCGATTCCGGTGAAGGGAGGTGTGCCGTTGACGCTCACTTTCTTCGCCCGCCGGGCCGGGTGACCGGCGGCGGTGGTCGTTGATGGACTGGTACTCTCTGCACTAGTGAGAGCCCGTTGTTCTCAACCGCCGGACTGCGGGCTTCAGGGAATGCGGTAGAGCCGGGTTCTCCACGGCGCGTCGGGATCTTTGGAAAAGAAAACTTCTCCGGAAAGTCTTCGCCACTCCCGCAGGGCGTCGCGCCAGTTCTGCGGCGTCGGCCAGCCGAAGGCGAACCAGCCGGGCGGATTGTGTCCGCTGTAGCCGTTGATCGTGACCATGCCGGTCTGCTGCGCCGCCAGCATGGTGTACAGATTGGTTTCCGGCCCCGGTTCCCCGGGCGTGTAGCGGAAGACGAGGGAGCGCGGCGGCAGTTCCTGCATCTGTGCCGCAATCCGGTCGACCTTCTCCCGGACCGCCGCTTTGTCATAGCGCGATTGCGGCAGGAAGACCATCCCTTCCAGCACCAGGATCGGGAGCGCGATCCACAACCATCGTCTGAATTTCCCCGCCCGCAGACGATCGACCGCCCAGGCGACGAAAATTGCCTGAAAGAGCAGCAGCACGAGGATGATTCGGGTCATGCTCCGCAGGCTGTTGAGCCCGGGGAGGATTTCGCGCAAGGTCTTGTAGAGGCTGAACTCTCCGATTTGCAGACTGAAGCAAAACAGGACAAGCCAGCAGAGAAATGCACTCAGCAGCAGGGGATTGCGCGGCGCTTTCCGGCACAGGACCCAGGCGGCGGCGACGGTGGCCGCCAGCGCCGCGAGTCCGGAAAAGAGAACATGTTCCTCCCGGTAGGAGCCGACGGCGATGAGAGAGGCCAGCCAGTGCCAGCAGAGAGCGTCATCCGCCGGGAGAAAATAGCTTGAAAGGCGGGGAAGTTCGAGCAGCTGAATGCTGAACGGCTGAATTCGGTTCAACATGCGCCAGATTACGAGGTAGGGCGGAAACAGAAATTTCGCAAGCAGGAGGACGGGGATGGCGAGCAGAAGTACCCGCCCGAGGATTTCACGGCAGTTCCCGCCCGGCAGAACCTGCCGCCAGTCCTTCCGCTTCCGGTCCCGGATTGCCAGACAGCAGAAGAGCACCGCCAGCGCCAGAAGGAGCAGAGTTCCCAGGTAGATGGAGCAGGCGAACTGCCAGAACAGCGCGCTGGTGAGCAACGCGAAACAGCACAGGTTCGGCTTTTTCCAGAAGAGCCAGAGTGCGCCGAACGCGAGCGGAATCGGGAAGCGCGGCAGCAGTTGAATGTGGGTGAGCTGGGCGGTGACCGGCATGGCGAAGGTGAAGAGGTAGCCGCCTGCCGCCGCCGCGAGCGGGGAAAACTCCAGTTTCCGCAGCATCCAGACGCAGGCGGCGAAGTTCAGCAGATACTGGAGCAGAATCCAGCACTGGAGCGCGCCGTCCGGAGTGAACCCGGCGATCCGGAAGAGCGCGTAGAAGGGCAGATTCCCGGCATGGCAGTCCGAGTAGGCGAGGGCGAGCGGTGCGGGGTAGAAAAACGGCGCGTTCCAGAATGAGGGCTCTTCACCCATCAGCCAGAGGTAGCCGTGTTCGAGCACGTAGCGGTTGAACAGGGTGTCGAGCGAGCCGGGCAGCGTGGAGAAGTTCCAGCCGAAGTAAGGCATCAGCTGAAGGAGAATTCCGGCAAGAAAGAGTGGAACGCTCCACCGCAGGACAGGCTGCCGGAGCAAAGCGGCTGTTGTCCCGGAAGCGATGGTTTCGATTGGTTTTCTCATATGTCTTTCTGAATTGGAATTTTTGCAGGTTGTATAACTGTAGCGTGGAAGAAGCCGCGTTGCAACCGGTTTCCCGTTTTTTTTGCAGAATTTCAGAAAAATCATTTGACAAACAGAGGAAAAAGAGCGATATTATAAGAATTTTGAAAAGGATTTTTTCGATGAATACTTTGTTTCAGCGCATCAACAATACCTGGCAGTGGTGGTGGCGAAAGCCCGCCGTTGCCGGCCTTGTCATGCTCTGAAACTCCCCGATACGATACCGGGAGGTCCTGAAAAGGGGCGTGACCGGGAAAAGAAAACCGATTGACGGCGGGTCCGATCCAACGAGATTGCGACCCGCCTTTTTTTTGTGCAGATTTTTCAGAAAACAACATACAGGAGAGAGAAAAAATGATGAAGTTTGAGGAGTTTCGCCAGCTGGCGGAGGGTGCCAACCTGGTTCCGGTGGTACACCGGGTGCTCGCCGATCTGGAGACGCCGGTTTCGGTGCTGGCGCGTTTCCGGGATGACGAGAACGTCTTTCTGCTCGAAAGCGTCGAGGCGGGGGAGCGGTTCGGCCGCTACTCCTTCCTCGGCATTCATCCGCGCGGCGTCTTCACGGTGGAGCAGGGGCGTCCCTACTATACCGATGATACCGGGAAACGGGAGCTTCCGGCGCCGGAAGGGGCGTTCACCGCGTTGCGGGGACTGCTCGACGGAATCCGTCCGGCGGCGGTTCCGGATCTGCCGCCGCTCTTCGGCGGCGCGATCGGCTACATCGGGTACGAGACGGTCGGCGAATTCGAGGAGCTGCCTCCGCCGAAACCCGGTTTGAAAGGGCCGGAGTGCGCCTTCCTGATCACCGATGAGATGATCATTTTCGACAATCTGCATCATACGATGATGATTTCGGTTTCGGTTCGTCCGGAGGAGTACCCGAATCTGCGGGCCGCCTACGATCACGCCGTCGCCCGGATCGGTGAAATCCGCGAGACGCTGCGCCGTCCGGCTCCGGCTCTGGAAGCGGTGGCCGGACCGGCGCCGCAGCTCCATTCGAACATGAGCCGCGAAGAGTATATGGCGATGGTGGAGAAGGGCAAGCAGTACATCTGCGACGGCGACATCATTCAGGTGGTGCTGTCGCAGAAGTTCACGGCGGAGTTTCATCAGCCGCCGATTCAGCTTTACCGGGCGCTGCGGCTGGTGAACCCGTCGCCCTACACCTTCTACCTCAAGCTGGGCGAACGGGTGCTGGTCGGCTCCAGTCCGGAGACGCTGGTGCGGCTCGACGGGGGCACCGCGATGGTGCGGCCGATCGCCGGAACCCGCCGCCGCGGCCAGACTCCCGCCCGCGACCGGGAGCTCGCCGACGAGCTTCTGCGCGACGAGAAGGAGCGGGCCGAACACCTGATGCTGGTCGATCTCGGCCGCAACGACCTCGGCCGCGTGGCACTGCCGGGCAGCGTGCAGGTCAAGGACTTCATGACCGTGGAACGGTATTCGCATGTGATGCATCTGGTGACGACGGTGGAGGCGCTCCCCGCCGAGGGGGTGGACGGCTTCGATCTGGTCCGTTCGGTCTTCCCCGCCGGAACGCTCTCCGGGGCGCCGAAGGTCCGAGCGATGGAGATCATTCACGAGCTGGAACCCGAACCGCGCGGCACCTACGGCGGTGCGGTCGGCTACTTCAGCTACACCCGGAACATGGATCTGGCGATCACCATCCGCACATTGCAGATTGAGAACGGTCAGGTTTCGATTCAGGCCGGAGCCGGAATCGTCTACGACTCCGATCCGGCGACGGAATATGAGGAGACGGTCAACAAGGCCGCCGCGATGCTCCGGTCGCTCCGGCTGGCGGCGGCGGGGCTGGAACTGTAACGCGAAGAAGAGGAGCTTTGGTGGTATCATGATTTTCGTGCTTGACAATTTCGATTCGTTCACCTACAATCTGGTGCAGTATTTTCAGCAGCTCGGCTGCGAGGTGGTGACCGCCCGCAACCGGTCGATCACGCCGGAGGAGGTGTTTGCGCTCCGCCCGGAGGCGATCGTGCTCTCGCCCGGTCCGGGCCGTCCGGAGAACGCCGGCATCATGCCCGCGCTGATCCGGGCCGCCGCCGGAAAAATTCCGATGCTCGGTGTCTGCCTCGGCCATCAGGGGATCGGGCAGGCGTTCGGCATGCAGGTCATTCATGCCGGGCGGATTGTTCATGGCAAGGTTTCGACGGTCGATCACGACGGGAAGGGGCTGTTCGCCGGATTGAGTTCGCCGTTCAAGGCGGTCCGCTACCACTCGCTCGCGCTCGACGAATCGACGCTGCCGCCGGAGCTGGAGATCACCTGCCGCAGTGAGGATGGAGAAGTGATGGGCATCCGCCACCGGGAGTACCTTATCGAGGGGATCCAGTACCATCCGGAGTCGATCCTCACCTCGACCGGCAAGCGGCAGCTCGCCAACTTCCTCGATCTGGTCAACCGCCGGCGGATGGAACGGAGGGCTGGATCATGCTGACGCGCTATCTGGAAAAGGTGCTTGACCGCCGGGACCTCTCGCCTGCCGAAATGGAGGAGGCGTTCCGCATCATCACCGGCGGGGAGGTGGCTCACTCGCAGATCGGTGCTTTTCTCGCGGCCTTGCGGATGAAGGGGGTGTCGCAGACTGAACTGGTCGGCGCCGCCCGGATGCTCCGCCGCGCCGCCGCCTTCATCGACTGCGGCGGTCGCGATGTGGTCGATGTGGTCGGCACCGGCGGTGACGGCACCGGCAGTTTCAACATTTCGACGACCAGCGCCTTCGTCGCCGCCGGGGCCGGCGTGTGCGTGGCCAAGCATGGCAACCGGGCGGCGTCGAGCCGCTGCGGCTCGGCCGATGTGCTGGCGGCGCTCGGATTTCAACTCGATGCACCGGCGGCGGTGATGGAGAATGCGATTGCGGAACACGGCATCGGCTTCCTCTACGCCGCGAAGTTTCATCCGGTGCTGGGACAGGTGGCGGTGCTGCGCCGTGAACTGCGGATTCGTACGGTGTTCAATATGGTGGGGCCTCTGTGCAATCCGGCCGGCGCGCGGTCGATCGTGCTGGGCGTTTACGCGCCGGAGCTCACGGAGCTCTTCGCCGGGGCACTGCAGGAGCTCGGCGTCCGCCGGGCGCTGGTGGTGCACGGGCTCGACGGGCTCGATGAGATCAGCTGCTGTGCCGCCACCCGGGTTTCGGAACTGCGTGACGGCCGCATCGTCACCCGTGAACTTCTGCCGGAACTTCTGCTTGGAACCGTCTATGCGCCGGAGGAGCTCCGGGGCGGGGATCCGGAGCAGAATGCGGAAATTCTCCAGTCGGTGCTGACCGGGGTGAACCGGGGCGCTCCGCGCGCGGCGGTACTGCTCAACGCGGGTGCGGCCATCTACGTCGCGGGCGTGGCATCCACGCTGGAAGAGGGGATTGCTCTCGCGGGCCGTTCGATCGATTCCGGCGCCGCGGAACGGAAACTGGAACTGTTGATTGAGGCGAGTCATGGAACGGGTGCTTGAAACGATTGTTGAACGGAGCCGTCCGGAGCTGGAAGAGGCGAAACGGCATGTCCCCGCCTCGGAACTTCGCCGCCGGATTGCCGACGCGCCGCCGGTGCGCGATTTCACCGGTTCGCTCCGCAAGCCGGGGCTCCGGGTGATCGCCGAACTCAAGGCCGCTTCGCCGAGCAAAGGGGTGATCCGCCAGCCGCTGGAGGTGGAGGCGCTCGCCGCCGAACTGGAGACGGCGGGAGCCGCCGCACTCTCGGTTCTGACGGAACGGAACTTCTTTCTCGGCGGCCTGGAGAATCTCGAACGGGCCCGGAAGGTGACCACCCTGCCGCTCCTGCGCAAGGACTTCCTCTACGACGAATACCAGCTTCTGGAGGCCCGGGCGGCGGGGGCGGACGCGGTGCTGTTGATCGCCGCCATGCTCACGGAAGCGGAGTTCCGGAATCTTCACGCCTGCGCCGAATCGCTCGGTCTTGCGGTGCTCTGCGAAGCACACACCCGCGAGGAGCTGGAGATGCTCGCGTCGAACGGCGCGCGGATCATCGGCATCAACGCCCGCAACCTCTCCACCTTCGACACCAGCCTCGACCGGGTGGCCGAGTTGATCCAACGGGTGCCGGAGGGGTGCATCGCCGTCGGCGAGAGCGCCATCCGGGAGCGGGCGGACCTGCTGCGCCTTCACGGGCTGGGCGCGCAGGCCTTTCTGATTGGAGAAACCCTGATGCGGGCGCCGTCGCCCGGGAGGAAACTGTGCGAACTCCTGTCGAAGTGAAAATCTGCGGTCTGACCCGCCGGTGCGATGTGGAGCTGGCGGCGGAACTGGGGGCCGGTTACGTCGGCTTCGTTCTGGTTCCCGCATCGCCGCGCTGTGTGCCGGTGGAGAGGTTGCGGGAGCTGACCGGCGGACTGCCGGCCGGTGTGAAGCGGGTCGGCGTTTTCGCCGACGCCGACCGGGAGACGATCCTGCGCGCGGCGGAGGGGAATTTCGACATCATTCAGCTGCACGGGGAGGAGTCCCCGGAGTTCGCCGCGTCGCTTCCGTATCCGGTCTGGAAGGCGGTGCGGGCCGTCGCCGGGACGGAGCTGGAGCCGCTTGCCGAATGGAAGGTGGAGCGTTTTCTCTTCGACGCGGCCTCCGGCGGAAGCGGCCGCCGCTGTGACTGGAGCCTCGCGGCGCAGGCCGCCCGGCGATGGCGGATCATGCTGGCCGGGGGACTTTCGCCGGAGAACATCCGCGAAGCAATCCAGACGGTGCATCCTGTCGGGGTGGATCTTTCGAGTTCGCTCGAAACCGCACCCGGCATTAAATCGGAAGAAAAAATGAAAACTTTATTCAAGGAGATAGTACAATGAATTCCCATTACGGTATTTACGGCGGGCAGTACGTCGCGGAGACGCTCATGCCCACACTGCATGCACTCGAAGAGGAGTATCTGCGCGCCCGGCAGGATCCGGCGTTTCAGCGCGAACTTGCCGAACTGCTCACCGACTACGTCGGGCGGGAGTCGCCGCTCTACTTCGCCAAACGGCTCACCGAGTACGCCGGAGGCGCCCGGATCTACCTCAAGCGCGAGGATTTGAACCACACCGGCGCCCACAAGATCAACAACACCATCGGGCAGGCATTGCTCGCCCGCCGCATGGGCAAGAAACGGCTGATCGCCGAGACCGGCGCGGGGATGCACGGCGTCGCCACGGCGACGGTCGCCGCGCTCTTCGGCATGGAGTGCGACGTCTTCATGGGCGCGGTGGACGTCGCCCGGCAGGCGCCGAACGTCGAGCGGATGAAGACGCTCGGCGCCCGGGTGATCGCGGTGGAGTCCGGCTCCGCCACGCTCAAGGATGCGATGAACGAGGCGATTCGCGACTGGGTCGCCACCGAGGAGGACACCTTCTATGTGATCGGCACGGTGGCGGGGCCGCACCCCTATCCGGCGATCGTCCGCGACTTCCAGTCGGTGATCGGCGTGGAGAGCCGCCGCCAGATTCTGGAGAAGGCCGGCCGTCTCCCCGACGAGGTGATCGCCTGCGTCGGCGGCGGAAGCAACGCGATGGGGATGTTCGCCGGATTCCTGAGTGATGAAGGCGTCCGGCTCACCGGCGTCGAGGCGGGCGGGGAGGGGGTCGAAACCGGCCGCCACGCCGCCAGCATCTGCGGCGGACAGGTCGGCGTCCTTCACGGCAGCAAGACCTATCTATTGCAGACCGATGACGGGCAGATCGTCGAAACCCACTCGGTTTCCGCCGGACTGGATTACCCCGGCGTCGGTCCCGAACACAGCTTCCTTGCCGACTCCGGGCGGGTCCGCTACGTGGCGGTCAACGATCCCGAAGCGGTGGCGGCCTTCGACACGCTCTCGCATCTGGAAGGAATCATTCCCGCACTCGAATCGAGCCACGCGGTGGCGGAGGCGCTCCGCATCGCCCCGGAACTCGGGCCGGAGGGAATTGTTCTCGTCTGCCTCTCCGGGCGCGGCGACAAGGATATGGACAACATCAGACAGTACAAGGAAAAAATGGGGATTCTCTGAATTATGAATACGCGCATCAACCGTTGTTTCGAACGCTGCCGCGCCGAAGGCCGGAGCGCACTGATCGTTTACGCAACCGTCGGCTGTCCGACGCCGGAGGAGAGTGAGGCGCTGATCGACCGCCTGATCGACGCCGGTGCGGATATGGTGGAGCTGGGGGTGCCCTTCTCCGACCCGATGGCAGATGGGCCGGTGATCCAGCATGCCGGGCAGGTCGCCCTCGCCGCGGGAACCACCTTGAAGAAGGTGCTCGAAATCGTCGGGCGTATCCGGGCGCGCCATCCGGAGACGCCGCTCATTCTCTTCTCCTACTACAACGTCCTCTTCCACTACGGGCTGGAACGGCTCGGCGCGGCACTGCGCGAGGCGGAGATCGACGGACTGCTCGTCGTCGACCTGCCGCTGGAGGAGCGGAGCGAAATCGAGCCGCTCTGCCGCACTTCCGGCGTGGAGCTGATTCCGCTGGTCTCTCCGGCGACCTCGCTGGAGCGGGCCGAACGGATCGCCTCCGGTTGCGGCGGCTTCGTCTACTACATCACCGTGCGCGGCGTGACCGGAGTGCGTCAGGCTCTGCCGCCGGAACTGGCCGGCGAGCTGGAAACTCTTCGCGCCCGCCTTCCTCTGCCGGTTGCCGCCGGATTCGGCATTTCTTCGGCGGCGATGGCGAAGGCGGTCGGCGCCCATGCCGATGCCGTGGTGGTCGGCAGTGCGGTCATGCGCAAAGTGCTCGACGAAGGGTGCGATGCCGCTGTCGCGCTGACCGGCGAGCTGGCGGCCGGGGTGCGGGGCCGGGAGGCTTGATTTTCCCTCTCCGACCGGCTATCTTATAGCAAGGACAGCAGGACGGGGAGGAATATGGCGGAGGCACAGGCAATTGCGGCGGTTCGGGTGAGCGAAGCGGCCCGCCGTCTGGATGTCTCCGCCGGAACCATCCGCAACTGGTTGCGGACCGGTCTGCTCTCACCGCTGCCCGGCCGACCGGTCGCCATCGCCGCCGATGCGGTGGAGAAGCTCCGGCATGAGCTGGGCAGCGGCAGTTCGATGAAACTGCGCAGCCGCGCCAACAAGCGGCGTGCCAGTGCCGCCTTTGCCCCTTCGGAGTATTCCAGTGACCGGACTTTTTCGCGCCGGCTTGCCGCGATGGCGGCTTTCGCCCGCTCACGGCGGCTCAATGTGGAGAAGGTGCTCTGCTTTGCCGCGCTCCGGTTGCTTGCCGAGCGCAAAGAGGTTGAGCTTTCCTCCGCTCTCGCGCCGCTTTTCTGGCGCCGCCGGAATATGGAGCGGATCATGGCGCCGTGGTTGCGGCGTGTCGGCCCGCCCGGGGCGGCGCATTGCCGGGTGTTCGAGCTTGCCGAACCGGGGGCGGAGGGGGATTTTCTCGGCTTTCTCTACCAGTCGCTCTCCCGGACCGGATTGAAGTCGGCGCAGGGCAGTTACTACACCCCCGACCGTCTGGTGAAGGCGTCACTGCGGCCTGCCGCCGGGAGAGTTTCCTCGTTTCTCGACCCCTGCTGCGGCACCGGGAACTATCTCGTGCACGCCGCCCGGGTGCTCCAGCTGCCGCTGGAATCGATCCACGGGGTGGATCTGGATCCCGTGGCCGCGCGGATTGCCCGGCTCAATCTGCTGCTGGAGTTTCCGGAGAAGGATGTCGCGCCCGACGTCCGTTCCGGCAATGCGCTCGGACGCATCCGTCTGCCGCAGGTTGACTTTATCGCGACCAATCCGCCGTGGGGAGCGTTTCGCGGCGCGCCGCCGCGCGGGGAGGAGTTCGCCGGACTTGCCGGGCGGGAACGCTTCTCCTTCTTCATCGTCCGCGCACTCTCGCGGCTGCCGGAGGGGGGACGGCTGTCGATGATTCTGCCGGAATCGATCCTGAACATCCGGGCGCACGCCGACATCCGTTCGCTGATCGCCGCCCGGAGCCGGATTGAGCGGATTGAACCGCTGGGGCGTCCATTTTCCGGCGTGTTCACCGCCACCATCCGGCTGGATCTGGTCCGGCGAGGAGCGGGGACGTGGACCGGCGGAGCGGTCTGGCACCCGGTGGCGGAGGAGGACCGTACACTGCTGGAGAAAATTTTCGCCGTGCCGCACCGGACGTTGAAAGGGAACGCCCTCTGGGCGCTCGGCATCGTCACCGGTGACAACCGCCGTTTTCTCGCCGACGCGCCGGAGCCGGGGGCGGAGCCGATTCTGCGCGGCAGTGACATTCAGCCGTTTTCGATCGGCGCGCCGCGCCGTTTTCTCCGGCTCGGAATCGGGAAGTTTCAGCAGGCCGCGCCGCTCGCATTCTACCGCACTCCCGGGAAATTGATCTACCGTTTCATCGCCGACCGGCCGGTATTCGCGCTCGACCGCGCCGGAGTTCTCACGCTCAACAGCGCGAATCTCCTGATTCCCCGCCTGTCCGGGGTGACGGCGGAGGCGATTGTGGCGCTCTTCAACTCCACGCTCTTCGGTTATCTGTTCCGCCGCCGTTTCGCGACGCACAAGGTACTGCGCGGCGACCTGGAAGAGCTGCCGGTTCCGGAGGCGGAGCCGGCCGTTTTCGCCCGCCTCGGAGAATTGGCCGATTCCGCCGGAAATCTGCCGGAGATCGACCGGATCGTCTTCGACCTCTTCCACCTCACCGCGGAGGAGCGGGCGCGGGTGCTCTCTTCGCGCTGACGAAAAAAAGCGCCTCCTCCCGCCGGGGGAGAAGGCGCGGGGCTGATTTTTCGATGAAATCAGTACTTCTGGTCGGCGTAGTTGACCCAGCCGCCTGCCTTGACCAGTTCGAGGTCGAAGGCTCCGGCGGTGAAGGAGTACTTCCGGGTCTCTTTGCCGTTGGTGATGGTGAAGCTGTGCCCGTCGAAGTCGGTGGTGAGCTCCGCATCGGTTCCGGCGAAGGTGCGGAAGATCTCGTCGATCGTCGCCTTGTCGAGCTGAATCGCCATCAGTCCGCAGTTGAACATGTTCTGGCGGAAGATGCGCGCGAAGTTCTCGGCGATGACCAGATTGATGCCGTTGCATTCGAGCACCCACGGCGCATGTTCCCGGCTGGAACCACAGCCGAAGTTCGCCCGGGTGACGATGACGCTCTTGCCGGCGATGTCCTTTTTCGGGTCGAAGCCGGGCAGGTTGAGATCCTCGAGGCAGTAGGGCTTCAGGGCGGCCTTGGTAAGTTCCGTCAGATACTTGGCCGGAATGATCTCGTCGGTGTTGATATCCGAACGGTCGAGGAAGAGAATTTTTCCGTTGAAGTTTTTCATTTTGACAGTCGCCTTCATTTATTTCTTGAAGAGGGGCGAATTGGTGATCACACCGGCGATGGCGGTCGCCGCGGCGGTCGCCGGGCTCATCAGGTGAACCATGCCGCCTTTGCCCATGCGTCCGTTGAAGTTGCGGTTGGTGGTCGAGGCGCAGGATTCGCCCGAGGCCAGCACGCCGTTGCTCATGCCGAGGCAGGCGCCGCAGGTCGGATTGGTCACGCAGAATCCGGCATCCATGAAGATCGCGATCAGCCCTTCGGCGAGCGCGTCGCGGTAGATCTTCGGCGTCGCCGGCGAGACGATGGCGCGGAGATTCGGGCTGATGCGCTTGCCCTTGAGAATTCCGGCGGCGATCCGGAGGTCTTCGAGCCGGCCGTTGGTGCAGCTGCCGATGTAGACCTGGTTGACCGGGGTGCCCTCCATTTCACGCACGGTGCGGACCTGGTCCGGCTTGTAGTTGATCGTCACCATCGGTTCGAGGTTCGAAACGTCGAATTCGACCGTGTCGGCGTAGACCGCGTCGGCGTCGGGCCGCCACTTCGAGTATTCGGCGAGCGCCTCTTCGCGGCTCTTGAACTCCTCCTTGATGAAGGGCCAGAGGAAATCGACCGTCACCATGTCCGGATAGCAGATGCCACAGGTGGCGCCCGCTTCAATCGCCATGTTGCAGAGCGTCATGCGCGCATCCATCTGCATGGCGTCGACCACCGGACCTGCGAACTCGATCACCTTGTCGGTGGCGCCGTTGACGGTGAGCTTGCCGATGACCGCGAGGATCACATCCTTGGCGAAGACGCCGGGCTGGAGCTTGCCGGTGAGGTTCACCTTGATCGTCTCGGGTTCGCGCATCGTGCACACCCCTTTGAGAATGCCCACTTCGAGGTCGGTGGTGCCGACGCCCGCGGCGAATGCGCCGAACGCGCCGTGGGTACAGGTGTGGGAGTCACCCATGATGACGGTGTAGCCGGGGCGGACGAATCCCTTTTCCGGGAAGAGCGCGTGGCAGACGCCGTTTGCGCCGATGTCGAAGAAGTCCTTGATGCCGTGGCGGCGCGCCCACTCGCGCATGGTCTTGCCCTGCTCGGCGGTCTTGGAATCCTTCGCCGGGGTCACGTGGTCGATGACCGCCTTGATTTTCGTCGGGTCGAACACCCGGTCCTTGCCGATGGCGACCAGATCGTTGATGGCGATCGGCGTGGTGATTTCGTGGCAGAAGACGCGGTCGAGACTGAGGACCCAGACGCCGTCCGCCGGCTTGTCGACGACATGCGCGTCGAAGATTTTCTGAGCGGTTGTTTTGCCCATTTCGGAAACTCCTTCCGTTGTTGTTCCTGTACACTCCTTACTATAGCACGGCTTGTGGAAAATTCAATATTTTTATAAAAATTAAATATATTTAACAAAAGTGGGATTTTCTGTCGTCTCCGGCACGGACGTGCAGGTACCGGTGATGGGTGAAATAAATATATTGAATCGTCGTCCTGTGTTTTGTTACCCGCCTGCGGTTCCGATGTTGGAAATGATGAATTTCTGTACAACTTCCCTGTTTTTCTTCCTTGAAAAATGAAAATGCTATATTATATTAACCTATAATATTAAAGTCATAATTTATTAGTATTTTAAAGCGGAATTGCGATGATCGACACGAAATTTGTCGTTGTCGGAAGTGGAATATTCGGCTCCGTCATAGCGGAGCGCATCGCCTCGGTATTGGGGGAACCGGTTACGATTGTCGAACGTCGAAACGCCGTCGGCGGAAATTGCAGGTCTGAATTCGATTCGGAAACCGGGATCGAATTTCATTGTTACGGATCGCATATCTTTCATACGCCCAGCCGGAAAGTGTGGGAGTATTTAACGCGCTTTACGGATTTTACTCCGTATCGGCACAAGGTAGTTCTCATCAGCGAAAACCATTCTTATTTCATGCCGGTAAATCTGAAGACTCTCAACGAGGTATATGGAAGAATTTGTTCTCCGGCGGAGGCGGAACAGCACCTTGCTCAAAATGCGGGAAGAGCGGATCATTCACACAATCTGGAAGAAAAGGCTGTTGCACTGGTGGGCAGGGCGTGTTATGAAAAATTGATTCGTGGTTACACCAGAAAGCAATGGAATAAAGAGCCGCGGGAACTCCCCGCTGAGATCATCGACCGGCTTCCGGTGCGGACCAGTTTTCAAACCGATTACTTTGACGACATCTATCAGGGCATGCCTCGAGAGGGGTATGGGAGGTTGTTTGAAAAGATGCTGCGTCATCCGGGAATTCGTGTTCATCTGAATACGGATTTCTGGACGATCCAATCTCAGATCCGAGCGGATGCGATGGTGATCTACACCGGGATGATCGATGAGTTCTTTGACTATTCACTGGGCGAACTGGAGTGGCGCAGCCTGCGGTTTGAGCAGGAGACGCTGCCCGTCCGGGATTATCAGGGGACTGCGGTTGTAAACTACGCGGATGAATCAATTCCGTATATAAGAATTCACGAGTTCAAGCATTACCATCCGGAACGTGTGGAGCCGTATCGGCTGGCGAAGAGTGTGATCTGCAGAGAGTACCCCAGGGAGTGGCGACGGGGAGATGAGGCGTTTTATCCGATTAATACCACGCGTAACCAGCGGCTGCTGGAGCAGTATGAACTTCTTGCCGGCAAGTATGAAAAGGTGATTTTCGGCGGTCGGCTGGGCTGTTATCGATACTGGAATATGGATCAGGCAGTTTTGCATGCGCTGGAATGTTTTGAAACCCGGATCTGCAATCGGAAGAAATGACAATGGACAACGAGAAACTGGCAATTATCATACCAGTCTATAATGAAGAAGCCGCCATTGGAGGTGTGCTGGAAAAATGGTATCGGCAGTTGTCTGATCTGGGCATGGATTTTACCATCTATGTATACAATGACGGCTCGCTGGATCGGTCGGCGGCATGTATCCGGGAAACGGCGGAAAAGTATCCCGAACGAATCATCGCCAGAGAGAAGGAAAACAGCGGTCACGGACCGACAATTCTACAGGGATACCGGGACGCGACCGCCGCCGGGTTTGACTGGATTTTTCAGGTGGATTCCGACGATGAGATGACGCCGGACGCATTTCCAGAGCTTTGGGCACGGCGCGAAGATTATGATTTTCTCTGTGGTTTTCGGGCAGACCGCAGACAGCCGTTGGCGAGGAAGATTGTCAGCAAAGTATCCCGCTGGTGCGTAAGGGTGTTTTATGGGAAAACCATTCGGGATGTCAATGTTCCATACCGGCTGATGAGAGTCTCTGTTCTGAGATCGGTTTTTGAGCAGATTCCGGCAGATACGTTTGCTCCCAATGTGATAATTGCCGGTATGGTTGCGGTACAGAAACTGCGCTACCTGGAAATGCCCGTATCGCAGCATGAACGTCGAACCGGAGAGGTTTCCATCAAGAACTGGAGGTTGTTGCGCGCGGCGGTCCTCTCGTTTTCTCAGACATTCGTTTTTTCTTTGAGGAATCGTCGCGGAATTCTGGTTTTTCTGCTGGTCGCCCTGTTTTCTCTGCTGGCAAAACTGTTACTTGCAATGCGCGGGTACAATTACGATTTTGAATCATACAAGATCGTGGCCGCGCTGGTGGAGGAGGGGAAAAACGTTTATGCGGAAACCTTTCGCTATAACTACGGACCGATCTGGTTTTATGTTTTGTGGGTTTTGAAGATGATTTCCGGCTCGCTCTTCCGGTATTCGCTGCCGTTATTTCTGGGCATTGTCGACATCTGTACTGCGGGCATTCTGTGGCGTCTCCGCTATCGAGCCGCCGCCCTGATTTTTCTGCTTTCTCCGTTGGGAATGCATATCAGCGGTTTTCACAACCAATTTGACAATTTTGCCATATTGACGGCTCTGTTTTCCGTCTGGTTTCTGATGAAACATGAGAAGAACCTTACAGGCGGGCAGGCGTGGATCACTGCGATTCTGCTGGGGATCTCCCTTACAATCAAGCATATCTTTCTATTTTTTCCCTTCTGGCTGTTTTTCCGCAACTACAGGAGAGGAATACGACTTGCTCTGCTGCTGGTGCCGCTTTCCCTCTTCGCCGGGAGTTTGCTCCCGTATGCCCTGGAGGGGAATACGCCGGAGACGCTGGCTGAAAGTTTCTCCTTTGCGGAAACGCAGATTGAGACATTTGTGAAGAACGAATTCTGGCTGGAAGAGGAGCAGCAGAAGGAGATAGAAGAATATTTATCCCGCCCTCATATGAAAGCAATGAGCGGAATCTTCAAACATGTATTTCAATATAAAAGCTGCAACAACCAGATTTTTTATACGTATTTCCTTCCCAAGTTGTTTCACATATTCTCCGCATCTTTCATCTTCCTGGGCGGCATGATCGGCTGCGGCTGGTTTTTCCGCAGGTTTTCTCTGTTTCATTCGTTCCTGTTTTACACCGCAGTTCTGGTGATCCTGGCTCCCGCGACGACCAATCAATATCTGGCGATTCCATTGATTTTCTGCAGTGTTTTCTTCCTGCCATATGGCATCTTCTATCAGTACATTCCCGGCATTTATTACCTGCTTTACCCGTGGGACAGCAATTGCAGGAAAATCTACATTATCTCGATTTTCATCTTACTGATTCTGTTGTTCCACAGCGGCAGGCGATGCGGGGAGCTGAAGTATGCTGACAAACAGCGGTAATACTCTGGTTTTGTCCACGAATCGCTATTTCTCCAGCACGTTCACGCCGAAGCCGGTGAGAATCTTCGCCAGCGTTTCACGGTGTTCCGGCGACGGGGAGGGGACATCCGGCAGGGTCACCGCGTGACCGACCGACTCATATTTCGAGCGGGCGAACGCGTGGTAGGCGAGCAGACGGACGCCGACAAGATGGCGCAGTCCGGCGAGAAACCGCCCGGCGGTGGCGAACTCCTCCGGCGAATCGTTCAACCCGGGAACCACCGGCATGCGGATTTCGATGGGGACGCCGGTTTCGTCGAGCGTGCGCAAATTTTCGAGAATCCGTTCGTTGCCCCGTCCGGTCAGGCGGCGATGGAGGCTGGAATCCATCGCCTTGATGTCATAGAGAAAGAGTCCGGTGTGCGGAAGCACCGTTTTGAACGCCTTCCACGGCACCTCGCCGCAGGTATCCACCGCACAGGGAATCTTCTCGGCGTTAAGAGGTTCGAAAAGCTCCGCGCAGAACTCCGGGTGGAGCAGCGGTTCGCCGCCGGAGACGGTGACCCCGCCGCCGCTTTCGGCGTAGAAGACCCGGTCGCGGAGCACTTCAGCCAGCACCGCCTCGACCGTCATCTCCTGCCCGTAGAGGGTCAGCGCGTCGAAGAGGCACGCTTCGACACAGCGGCCGCAGCCGATGCAGTTCTTCCGGTCGATGGTGTGAAGGTTCCCTTCGACGTGGTGGCAGGAACAGACGGCGGCGCAGGCGCCGCAGCCGACGCACTTGCCCTGCCGCAGCGCGATTTCCGGTTCCGGGCGGACGCTCTCCGGATTGTGACACCAGAGACAGCGCAGCGGGCACCCCTTCAGAAACACGGTGGAGCGGATTCCCGGTCCGTCATGGACGGCCAGATGTTTGATGCCGACGATGCGAACCGGGTTCATTCCTGCACCTCCGCCTGACGGATGAAGGCGTCCTGTTCCTCCGGCGAGAGGTCGATGAAGCGGCTGTTCCAGCCGCAGACCCGGACCTGCACGTCGGAGTGTTTTTCCGGCTCCTTCTGCGCCTCGCGCAGTTCATCGGCGTCCAGAATGTTGAACTGCACCGCGAGTCCGCCGGAGGCGAAGTAGCCGCGCACCAGACCGGCGATCACCTTCGCCCCGTCCGGACCGGAGACCGCGCTCGGGTGGAGCAGAATGTCCAGCACCGCCCCGTCCGGAGACTCCGCCTGATCGAGCGAGGCGGCCGAGTTCATCAGCGCAAGCGGACCATGTTTCTCCATGCCGATCGAGGCGCCGAGGTTGCGGGAGAGGGGTTCTCCGGCAAACCGGCCGTCCGGCGTGGCGGCGCACTTCTTCCCGAAGGTGAAGTTGTGGTCGATCGACCAGAGCCCGAGCTGGAAGGTGCCGCCCCGGGTGTTGGGGGTGCGGTTGATCTTCTTCGCGAGAAACTCCACAATCCGCTGCCCGGCGGCGTCGGCCTCCGGATGGTTGTTGCCCCACTTCGGCGACCGCTTGAGCGCCTGCTGGCGCAGGGGGGCGGCGCCCTGCCAGTTGCGGTGCAGCGCGTCGGAGAGCTGAGCAACGGTGCAGAGTTTGCGGTCGTCGACCAGCGTCTTCACCGCCATCAGGGAGTCGACCACGGTGCCGAGTCCGCAGCACATGACGCCGCTGGAGTTGTAGCGGGTGCCGGCGTCGGAGACGTCGCGCCCCGATTCGATGCAGTCGCGCATGGTGCCGGAGAGCAGCGGGGAGGGGTTGATCTCCTTCCAGACGCGCTCATGAGCATTGGTGTTCTCCATCACGCGGGTGAGCATTGCGTCGAGCTGGCGGAAGTATTCCGCTTCGAACTCCTTCGCGTCGGCGGGGAGGCCGCACTCCGGGCCGAGCCGGACGCCGTCGAAGGTGCAGCCGTTGTTGAGGACCGCCTCCAGCGGTTTGACCAGATTGCCCCAGGCGGCCATCGAACAGCACATTTCACGCCCCATGATCGCCGGTTCATAGCAGCCGATCAGCACGTAGCGGCAGAGGTCCTGCTCCTCCTTGCCGCGACGACGGAACATGTCGAAGGCGACCTCGTCGTTGCTGAACACCACCGCGGTCCGGCCGGTGCGGACGCATTCGGCCACCTGCAGGAGATTCTTCTCGGGCGTGCCCTTGTGGACGCGGAACGACAATTTCGGATTGATCCGGTTCAGCTCCCGGTGGACCTCGAAGCAGAGTTCGGTGAGTTCATTGCAGCCGTCGACGCCGGGGGAAGCGAGACCGCCGAAGCAGAAGTTCTTGCCGTTCGGATGCATCTGGGCATAAAACTTCGTCCAGTAGAATTTGAGCAGCTCCTTCGCCTCTTCGCGGGTGAGGATTCCGCGCTCCAGGTCGTGGCGGAGGAACGGCACGTACAGCTGGTCGAAGGTCCCCTGCGAACGGACCGGCTCAAGCTCCATCTCCTGACAGGTATCGTAGATGAGCCCGAGCTGAAGTGCCTGTCGCAGCGTCTCCGGCGGACGGTCGGCGATGGCATACATCGTTTCGGCCAGTTCCGGGAGCTGTCTGGCATCGGCCAGTGCCGCGAACCGCAGAATCAATTTGCGCATTGCCTCGAAGACGCAGGCGGCGGCGGCAAGGAAATCCTTCGCCTCCTGATCGTTCGCCTTTTCGAGAGCGGCGAGTGCCCGGTCGCGCAATCCGGCGGGGCCGAGGGAGAGCACGGCGTACCAGTCGGGCGAGGTGTGGCTCTGATCCATCTGAGAGATGAAAATGCCGCCGTCGCCGAAGGCCCGGGTCGACTGAAGCACGGTTGCACAGATATGACTTTCCGCGGCCTTTCTGCATTTGTTATTGAGATCCCAGAGGAGCCCTTTCCCCTCGAGATGGTCGGCGAATCGGTCGAAGGAGTCGATGCCGATTCTGCCGCGGGTGAGAAGAAGGGCGAGCATTTCCGCCTTGAGGCGGATGAGCGGCTTGTCTTGATGCCGAGTTTCGTACTCTTCAAGTTCCTGTTTCAACGTTTTTTCATCCGGACCGCTTTCCGGCTCGGTCACCATCGGGTGGTATTGCTGTTCCAGCCGGGTGCGGACGGTTTCAAATCTGCTTTCCATTTTGGAATCCTCCTGCGTTCCTGCTATTCAGTATACCACGAAATGCGGAAAAATAGAATGAACAAAATGGAGAAAAACATATCTTTTCCAGTATTCTGCTTGATTTTTTTTGCAGAATCTTCTATATTCAACCGTAGAAAACAAGGAGAATGGCATCATGCCGATGACGACGTTTCAGGAACTCAATCTGCAGGCGCACAGCCGACAGCTGAACCTGATTCTGCGGCCGGTTTATTACGGGACGAATCCGGGACGGTGGAAGAGTTGCATGCCGCACAACCGCCTGGTCTGCATTCTGGATTCGGACGGGGCGTGTTCGTTTCAGGATGACGCCGAGACGATTCCGCTGACGCCGGGGCAGTGTGTCTTCGTGCCGGCGTTCCGGGAGATCCTGCACGATCAGAATGAGAGCATGCTTCATTTTTCGGTGCACTTCAATCTGGAGGCGTTTCCCGGGGTCGATCTCTTTCTCCGGCAGAAACGGAGTTACCACGCGGAGAAGCCGGACTGGATCGCCGCAATCCGGCGGATGGTGGAGCTGCGCGACCCGCTTCAATGGGTTGCCGCGCTTCACGCGCTGATCTGGGAGGCGCTGAGCACACTGTTGCGGGAGTCGAATGTGACGGCGGAAAATCTGCTCGGCGGATACAGCCGGTATGAGCCGCTCTTTGAATTTCTGCTCGATCACTGCACGGCCGGCATCGATGTGGCGCAGATGGCGCGGATCATGCATATGAACAAGGAGACCTTCACCAAGAAGTTCATCTATGACACCGGACTCTCGCCGAAACGATTTTTCTCGCGATTGCTGGTGAAGCGGGCGGAACGGATTCTCGCCGGTACGGAGCTCTCCATCCGGGAGGTGGCGGACCAGCTCAACTTCTGCAACGAGTTCTATTTTTCGCGCTTTTTCCGGCGGCATCTGGGCTGTTCGCCGCGGGAGTACTGCAAGCTCTACCGGGTGCTGGCGGGCGACCCGGCGGGCGCGGCGGAGCGTCGGGCGGGGGAGGGGGCGGAACTCGCCTGAGCCTCTCCCCACGACGCGGTTCCTCCGCTTAGAGGAAGTCGGCGAACGGCACCTTGAGGAAGTAGAATTTCCGGACCGTGTCGATCGCGAGATAGAGCTTTTCCGCCTTTTCGTCGGCGAATCCGTGTGGATAGGCGACCTGGGTGATGGCGGGTTTTCCGTTCGGCTGGAGCGGACCGGGGAACGAGCGTGCCAGCGGCAGTTTCTTCTCCCAGGTGGCGCAGTTGTCGGAACTCACCCAGAGCTCCAGAACGTCGCGGTACGGATGGTCCGGGGTGCAGACGTTGTTGACGAGCACGTGACGGCCGCGGATGCGGTAGATGACGAATTTGGTGCCGGGGTTCGGGATTTCCGAGGGGCGGGCGGGGGTCCAGCTCTTCCCGTAATCGAAGCTCTCGCTCTCCCAGAGGACGGCGGCGGGGTGCTCGTAGCGAACGTACATTTTGAGGTGTCCGGGTTCGAGTTCGGTAACTTCCGGCTCCCAGGCGGATTCGGGAGTTTCGACGGCGCCGTGGAGGGAGAAGCTCTTCCCGCCGTCGGTAGAGCGGAGGACGCCGGAGACGAATCCGTTGCCCGGGGCGCGGATGGTATCCCATTTTGTCCGGTTGCAGAACCAGTAGACCGGGAAGATCCAGCTGCCATCGCTGAGCACCTTGCCCTGCCGGACCGAGAAGTTCGCCGGCACGCCCGGAAGCGACACGGGATTGCTCCAGCTTCTGCCGGAATCGTCGGTGAAAGTCAGGAAGGCGCGCAATTCGGCGTAGACGGTTTCGTAGCAGAAGGTCTGGAAGACGGCGAAGGGGCGTTCGCCTTCGGTGAAAAGTTCGGTCCCCCAGGTGCAGCGGAACGGATGGCGGAAGAGCAGTTGCGGCTTCGACCAGGTTTCGCCGTCGTCCTCGCTGCGGATGACGGTGGCGACGTTTTCCGGGGCCGGTTCCTGTTTGCCGCCGGTGTAGAGCAGTGAAACGATCGAGCCGTCCGGCATGCGGCGCGGGGTGGGTTCGCGGCCGAAGAGCCAGGTGGAGTCGGCTTCGAACATCGTGGAAACGGGGTAGGCGAATTCAATCCGGTCGACGAGTTCCATGAAAATTCTCCTTGATTTCGATTTCCGGGTTGCTTTATGAACAATATAGGCTATGTTTCAGCAAAGGGCAATTGCAGGAAAGCGGTAATTTCTTTCGATTTTCGACACTATGAATGAATTCGGCGACGAACGGAAAAGGAAGCTGGAGACGCTGTTGGAACCGGCGGCGGAGGAGACGCTCGCCCGGATTGCGCTGGAGACGGAGCCGATTGTGCTCGGCATCACCTTCTGGAACTGTTTCCGGCCGTGGCGTGTACCGGAGCGGCGGATTTGCGACAACTTTTTCTACATGACCGTTTCGGGGGAGGAACAGGTGGAGGTGGCGGGCGAGCGGCGGATTTTCCGGCGCGGCGACGCGATGATCGTGCCGGAGTTCGTGCCGCACGCGTTCGGGCTGGCCGACGGATGCGATGCGTCGAGCCACTTCATCGCCCATGCGCTGGCGGACAACGTCGCCGGGGAGAATCCCTTCGGCTGTTTTGCCACACCCTTTCTGCACCCGGCGCACACCGACGCGGTGCTGGAACGGCTCACCCGGATTGTCGCGTTGCGGAACCATTCGCCCGAGGCGGCGCAGCGTCTGATGCGTCACCTCTTTCTGGAGTTGATGGAGGAGGAGGCGGCGGCGGGACGGTTTCGCTTTGCGGAGCGCCGCAGAAGCGATGAGCGGATCACCCGTGCACTCGCGTACATCCGCGAAAATTTTTCCGGAAACATCGGGGTTGCCGACATAGCGGCGGCGGTGCATCTGGGGGAGGTGCAGTTGCGCAAACTTTTCCGGCGGGAGGTGGGGATGGGGCCGGCCGCCTACCTGCAGCGGGCCCGGCTGATCCATGCGGCGCGGCTGCTGGCGCGATACGATCTGCCGCTGGGGGAGGTGGCGCGCCGTTCGGGATTTTCCGGGGAGTGCTATTTTGCGACGTTGTTCCGGAGCGTCTTCGCCCGGACGCCCGGCCAGTACCGCCGCTACATCCGGGGGCGGTGAAGCGCGGCTGTCGCCGTCGGAGGTGCCGGGGGTGGTGTTCCACGAGCTGGTGGCGCACAAGGGGCTGCGGGAGGTTCTCGCGCCGGATGCGTTCCACTCGATGCTCGATTCGGTCAGCAGCCGTCACGGCGGCGAGGCGCGTTTCCGCGAGATCGCGGAGCGCTACCATCTCAATCTCGAGACGGAGAACGGCAGGCGCGAAGCGGCCGAAGAGTACATCGCGCACCTTGCCGAGGAGAGAAATGAAGCGTTGAAACCGTCGTGGTGGCGGGAGTTTCTGGCGCAGGTGAAACAGCTTCTCCGCCGTCTGCCCTATCTCGACCGCGTCCGCTGGAGCGACCGCGAAATCGAAGCGCTGCTGCGCCGTTCCGCCCGGGCGATGCGGCGGAGAAACCGCGCCGGGAGAAATGCGGCGAGTGGTTCTGAAAATGATATTTTATTTGCCGCGGCTCTTCGCCGAAAAGGCGCACCGAATACGGCGGAGAAGAGCGGTCAGCTTCGAGACAGCAATGTTCCGCATGCGGCTGGTTTCATGGAAGCAAACGGGTTGACCGGTAAGAGACTGTATGCGGATTATGAGTTTCTGCTGGGACGTCATCCGGAGTATTTTTCCACACCGGAAGAGGTAAGAGCTGTTGTGGAATTCGTTCTGGATGCTCCGGAACTTGCAGGGCATATACTGGATAATCTGGCGTTTGTACGGCAGGATGTTTCCACTGGGAAAATTTACAGGATTGAAATCAGTCCTAGAGTAACTGGGAAAAGAAATCAGATTCGTTCCGTGCACGAGATTACGGAAGAACAGTATAAAAAAATTGGAGACCGGTTATCTCGCGGCGATGAAACCGCTTCTCCGGACTCGGTACGACATGGCGATGAAGCCAAGGCAGACGAGCACCCGAATATGAAGGGGGCCGGTCTCCAAAAAGGCAAAAAAGTTTCTGACTTTCTTCGTTACAATATAAACGATTCTCAAGAAAAATCAAGTCTTTCCGACGATTCTTCGCATTTTTCCATCGCGGAGGATTTGCCGAATGCAATTCGACAGAAATTTTCCAGCGGGAAAACCTCTCTGCGGCAGGTTGCGTCTGGATTCCGCAAAATTGATTTTGAACCGGGAACAGTCAACCTCGATCTCGGCGGCGGTAAATTTGACGAGGGCACCCGCTACCTTGCTGAACGCGGGGTGACGAACCTTGTGTTTGACCCGGTGAACCGCTCCGCGGAGAGCAACCGGAAAATCTTCGAAGCGGTGAAGAGCGGCGGCGTTGATACCGTTACCTGCAACAATGTGTTGAATGTGATCGGGGAATCCGCCGCGCGTGACAACGTCATTCTTCAAGCGGCGAAGGCGCTGAAACCGGGAGGCACCGCTTATTTCACCGTCTATGAGGGAGACGGCTCCGGCAATGGTCGGCAGTCGCAGGCCGACGCCTGGCAGGAGAACAGAAAGACTGCCGATTATCTCGACGAAATCCGCAAACATTTCGCCGATGTATCGTTGAAAAACAAGGTCATCACCGCGCGTTCTCCGCAGGTGGAGGGGAAATTCTCTTTCTGGTCGATGGATGCGACGTTTGAAAATCCCGTCCGCTTTTCGGAATCCGGTCAGGCGGAGGAGCTGGCAAACCTGATGGCCAAGCGGGTTGCGCCGATTATCCGCGACGCCAACGGGCGCGATTCTGATGTGCGCGAAGAGGTGCGGACACTGCTTTCACAGGAGGGGTTCAACACTCCAAGCGCCAGCGACGGGGATAACTCCCTCTTGACTTTTCGCTTCGTCGCACTATATTCCCTGCAGAACAGGATACATGACAATGACGGAAAACCGGATCGGCAGAAAAATCAATCAGTACCGGAAGGAGAAGAACCTTACCATCAAGGAGTTCTCCGAACTCTCCAGCATCAGCACCGCTTTGGTCAGCCAGCTCGAACGCGGCATCGGCAACCCGAGTTTGAGTGTGCTTCGCCTCATCAGCCGGACGCTGGGAATCTCGCTCTCCTCCCTCTTCCTCGAGGAGATCGACAACGCTTCTCTGATCCGCCGCCGCGAGGAGCGCGAACGCATTCACAACCCCGGCGAAAAGGACGCCGTCTATTTCAACCTCACCCCCGGCCCGCTGAAGTCCGGCGTCGAACTCCGCCTCATGGAGCTGCCCCCCGGGTGCGAAACCAACGACGGTTTCTCCCAGCACTTCGAGGAGGAGACCGCCTATCTGGTCCGCGGTGAGGCGGTGATCCTCTTCGAGGAGGAGGAGTTTCTGCTCCGCTCCGGCGATACCGTGCGGATTCTGCCGCTGCGCAAACACAAACTGCGCAACCCCGGGCGGGAACCGGTCCGGGTGCTCTTCATCCGGAGCAAGCTCAACTACTGAAGCTCCGCCGCGGCGTTGAAGCTGAGCTGCCCCGCTTCGTTCCGCCCGCAGCAGAGGAAGCGGCTCCCCGAACGGATGCCGCCGACGGTCAGAAGTTCCGGCGCCCGCACGGCGGAGAGAAAGTGCAGCTCCACCTCGCGGAAGCGCGGCGAACTTTCTCCCGGTCCGGTCGCGCAGTCCTGCACCAGCCCCGCGTATTCGGCGTTGTTGAGGTGCCCGTTGACATCCTCCATCGTCGGCCGGACGCGGATTTGGAACCGGGCGGGCACCTCCGGTTCCGGCAGTTTGGTTTCCAGCGGGAAGTAGTCCGGCTTCTCCGCATTCGGGGGCAGGGCGGCCGGCAGCTGTTCCAGCCGGACCGGGCGCAGTTTTTCCGCCGAAAGCAGCAGCCACGCGCTCGACGCCACCGCAATCTCTCCCCCGTCCTCCCCGGTCAGGCGGAACTGGCGGTGCGCGAAGAGGCGGCGGAAGCCGTTCGGCCAGGTCTCCACCGTGACGCTCTCCCCGATTGCCGGATAGCGGCGGATCGACAGATGGAGCCGCGACAGCACCCACAGCAGCCCCCGTTCGGAAAGCGCCTCCAGCCCCACTCCGAGCTGTGCGGCGTGGTTGGCGGCGGCCTCCTGCAGAAAATCAAACCAGCTGGAGAGTTTCAACAGGCCGTTCCGGTCGGTCTCCCGGCAGCGGACGCGGAAGGTTTCCCGATGGGTCGGCGGCGGTTGAAGTTCTTTCATGGGATCGTTCTCTCCTGAAATTACGGTCTGCGCAGCGGGCAGTGCCCGAAACGCTGACGTTCCTGATTGGCGAAACTCCACAGCTCCGGATCGCGGGCGAGCCGTTTCACCAGCGCGGTGGCGGAGATTCTGCACCGTTCCGCCGCCGGTTTCAGCTCCCATTTCTCCTCCTCGAGCAGATCGAGCAGATGGGCCAGCATGAGCGGGTAGTCGGCGTGTTCGACGGCGCATTCGATCCGCTCCGGCGGTTCCGCCGGGCTCTGCCGGATCCGGTAGGCGAGGGCGAGCCGGAGCTTGCGCAGTGCGGCGGCGCGGTTGCGGTGCTGGCTTCGCTCGGTGCAGTCCTCCGCAACGACGCCGAACGCCGGCAGCCGCACCCGGGCCGCGCTGGAGGTTTTGTTCCGCTTCTGGCCGCCGTTGCCGGTCCCCTTGAAGAACTCCAGTTCACAGCAGGCGGAGAGGGCGGAATCATCCAGTTTCAAAATTTCATCGCGATTTTCCATCGAATCGGCTTTCAATTTCCCTGTTTTGGAGTTACAGTTATATTAATGGTTTTTACGGAGATTTCAAGCGGTATCGCCGCAAATTTTCTGATGGAGAGAGTGGAATGAAAGTTCTGGTCGTCGGTTCCGGCGGGCGCGAGCATGCGCTCGTCTGGCAGTTGAAACAAAGTCCCGAGGTGGAAACCGTCTACTGCGCCCCCGGCAACGCCGGGATTTCCGCCGATGCCGAATGCGTTCCGATCGGCGTCGGCGAACTGGAGAAACTCGCCGATTTCGCGGCGGAACACGCGGTGGATCTCACCGTCGTCGGCCCCGAAGCGCCGCTCTGTGACGGCATCGTGGACTGCTTCCGGCGCCGGAACCTTGTCGTGTTCGGTCCGGACCGGGAGGCCGCACAGCTCGAAGGCAGCAAGGATTTCGCCAAGAGCTTCATGCTCAAGTATGGCATTCCCACCGCGAAGGCGGCCACCTTCACCGCCGAGGCGCCCGCCGCGGAATATGTGAAGAAGGAGTTCGCCTCCGGAGCGAAGGGGATCGTCATCAAGGCGGATGGACTCGCCGCGGGCAAGGGGGTGCTGGTCGCCGACAACGAGGCGGATGCGCTCGAATTCCTCGCCGGATGCTTCCACGGCACTTTCGGCGCCGCCGGAGCGAAGGTGCTGGTTGAAGAGTGTCTCGTCGGCGAAGAGGCGTCGATTCTGGCGCTGACCGACGGCAACACGATCGTGCCGCTGGTCTCTTCGCAGGATCACAAGCGGGTCTTCGACAACGACGAGGGGCCGAACACCGGCGGCATGGGGGCCTATTCGCCCGCGCCGGTGGTGACCGATGCGGTGCGGAAGAAGATCGATGCGGAGATTCTTCAGCCCTTCCTGCGCGGAATCCGGGCGGAGAAGCTCAATTTCCGCGGGGTGATCTTCGTCGGAATCATGGTTGTCGACGGGGAGCCGAAGGTGCTGGAATTCAACGTCCGTTTCGGCGACCCCGAAATTCAGCCGGTGATGCGCCGGTTCGAGGGGGATTGGTTCGACGTGCTCAAAAAGACTGCCGAAGGGCGGCTCGCCGAGGCGAAACTCGCCTGGTCGGAGGAGCCGGCGGTGTCGGTGGTGCTCGCTTCCGGCGGGTATCCCGGCAGTTACGCCAAGGGGTATCCGATCTCCGGACTCGATGAGGCCGCCGCGACCGGCGCGGTGGTGTTCCACGCCGGAACCTCCTTTGACAAGGAGGGGAGGATCGTCAACTCCGGCGGCCGGGTGCTCGGCGTCTCCGCCCGCGGCCGCGACATTCGCGAGGCGATCCAACACGCCTACGAGGCGGTGGATAAGATTTCGTTCAAGGATGGCTTCTGCCGCCGGGACATCGGCGCGAAGGCCCTGAAACATTTGAAGTAACCCGAAGCAAAAGAAGGATGTGTGAAATGAAACGTACCATTCTCGCTGTCTGCGGTGCAGTGCTGGCCGGAGCGATGTTCTGCGGCTGCACCACGGTGGAGTCCACCCAGAAATTCAACGCGCTCGGACTGGGCACGCCGAACGAGAAGGCGGTCTGTCAGACCTTCGTCGAGATTCCCGGATACTACTTCTGGGGGCTGCCGCTGCTGGTCGGCAGTGCGGCGGGCGACGGAAAGTGCGCGCTCTTCCAGTACACCGGAACCACGGAGAATGTGGTCAATCTGCTGACCCGTGAGGCGAAGTCCAAGGGGGCGGCACGGGTGATCAACGTGCAGTGCACCGTGACGGAGACGCCGGTCTGCTTCTTCCTCCTGACCCGCCGTTCGATGCAGGCTTCCGGAACCGGCGTCCGCTCGAAGGATGCCGCGGTGAAGAACGCCGTTCACCAGTACGAGATGGCGCCGTAGTCCGGCGGAAAGGAGCGCCGGTGCCTGATGGAAAGCAAGGAGAACAAACCCAAGGTATTCGTCCTCGACACCAACGTATTGCTGCACAGTGCGCAGAGTGTTGAGTCGTTTCAGGACAACGACGTCGTCATTCCGATGGCGGTGGTCGAGGAGCTGGACAAGTTCAAGAAGAACTCCGACGAGCTCGGCCGCAACGCGCGGCAGGTGATCCGTTATCTCGACCGCCTGCGGCAGAAGGCGTTGCCGAAGACCGGGCAGCTTCGTCTGGGGGTGCCGCTTTCGAGCATTTCCGCCTCCGCGACCGGGAAGCTGTTCGTGCTGACGGCGACGACCGGGCAGGACACTCCGGTGGCCCGCAAGGTCGATGCCACTTTCGGCAGTGAACTGGCCTACTCCTCGCCGGACAACCGGATTCTCCGCGTCGCCTACGACCTCAAGCGCAAGGGGCGTCGGGTGATTTTCATCAGCAAGGACATCAATCTGCGCATCAAGGCGGATGCTCTCGGCATCGCGGTGATGGATTTCGAGCGGGGCAAAGTGAACAGCTCCTCGCTCTACACCGGATTCCGCGCGGCGGAGATTCCGGCATCGGAGATCGACAAACTCTACCGGGAGCATCAGCTGCCGGCGCGTCCCTTCGGTTTGCTCCCCAACGAGTTTCTGGTGGCGACGGCGGAAGGAAATCCGAAACAGTCGGTGATCGCCCGCTGCCGGGCCGATGAGCTGCTTGTGCCGGTGGACCGCGCCAAGACCGATTCGGTGTGGAACGTAAGTCCGCGCAACCGGGAGCAGCGCATGGCGCTCGACCTTCTGCTCGATCCGGCGGTGAAGCTGGTGACGCTGGTGGGCGGGGCGGGGACCGGCAAGACGCTGCTGGCTCTGGCCGCCGCCATGCAGCTGGTGCTCAACGAGAATCTCTACGACCGGATTCTGGTGTCGCGCCCGATCATTCCGCTCGGCAACGACATCGGATTTCTGCCCGGCGACAAGGGGGCGAAGCTGGCGAGCTGGATGCAGCCGATCTTCGACAACCTCGACTTTCTGCTGGGCGGCGAAGCGGAACGGCGGGCGAAGAGCTCTTCGCGCTATTCGACCGAGGGGTTGATCAATTCACACAAGCTGGAGCTGGAGGCGCTGACCTACATCCGCGGGCGGAGCATTCCGCGGCAGTACGTGATTGTGGACGAGGCGCAGAATCTGACGCCGCACGAGGTGAAGACGATCATCAGCCGTTGCGGGGAGGACACCAAGATGGTGCTGACCGGGGATCCTCATCAGATCGACAATCCCTATCTGGATGCGTCGAGCAACGGCTTGAGCTACACGGTGGAGCGGCTGAAGGGGCAGCATGTATTCGGGCACGTCACACTGGCGCGCAGCGAACGCAGTGAACTTTCGGCGCTGGCGGCCTCTCTGCTGTAGAGCAACCAAAAGGCATCTCCGGCTTCAGAAAAGAATTTCCCGGAGCCGGAGAGCCGTGATACTGCATTGGGAGCAGATTGGATCAGAATTTAACCGTAACGCCGGTTCCTCCCTTTTCCCCAGTGGGAAGTCCGATACTTTTGGAGATGCCGTCGAGCATAAGATTCATCTTCTGCAGTCTGGCGGTCGGATCAACCGCAATTACACTGTTGCCTTTGATCAGGAAAGCGCCGGGGGCACTGGTCTGAAAATTACCGAGTTTGCCGGGCTCGTGAAAAATCGCTCCGATTGTGCCATCGTTGAATTCAATTGCCTGAATTGCGCCGGTGTTGGAAAGAACTTTTCCTTTTCGCCAGTTTGCGGTTTCTTCCGGCGTCGCGCCGGGAAGGATGGCGAAACAGTAGGACGCTTCCTGCGGTTTTATTCCATGGTTGATCTGGAGATGAAAGACATCCCGGGTTTCCATGCGGGGAGAGGAAAGACCTCCTTCAAGAATCCGCCAGTCACCAGTTCGTTTGCCGGTGGAGAGAATCAACCCTTTTCCCCGGTAGCCGATTCCATCATGATGGAACCACTCCCTCTGCTGCCTGATTTCTCCATTGCGGATACAGCTGTTGACGGTGGTGGCGACTTCATGGGGACTTGTGGAGGAGATGTCGGCGCCGAGTTGATAGATGGCGTCGGTGTCGAAGAAATACGCTTTTTTCGCTTTGACTCCGTCGAGATTCATCGTGAATACTGCGGCTCCCCGAACCCCGTCTGTCACGCCGCCGACGAATTCCGTTTCCCCAAGCTGGCGCCACTGACGGCTGAGAGTCCATCGAGGAATTTGCCCCCCGCCGCATCGAAGTCCCCGTGCTCGACTTTCCGCTGCTGAATAGATGGGCGTTTTCGGTAGCGTGGTTCCTGGCAACCGGGTCCAATCCCAGCAGGGAAGGATGTTGTCATATTCCTTACCGGAACGCATCACCAGACAGACGCCGTCGGAAAAGTAACGTCCAAGCGCATTGTCCCAGTTGGTATCGTCCTCAATCGGCCTTACCCGTACAGAATTCATCCGAACTGCAGCATACCATTCCGGACGGCGATGCACCATGTAGTCGGAATTCCAGAAGTGGCGATTGCCGACCAGCGTGTTCCCCGCAACCGGTTTCAGTACGTCATTATATTGAGTGAAGCTCCCGGGATCCGCATTGCGAAGTTTACGAAATGCTTCAAGAATTTTCTTCCCCTTGTCTGCCGCGGCATTTCTGCCGAGCTGGCGGCCACAGGCGAGAAGATCCAGTTTTCCCTGCCATAGAACCCAGCGGAAGCCATCGAAGGCCAGCGTATGCATGATGCGCCACTGTTGCGGAGTCAGCGCCCAGCTGGTATCGCGCCAGAGTTCGGCCCAGTGGGCGATTTTGCTGAAAAATTCACCTCCGTAATTGCCAAACTGGATCTGCGGCCCATGCTGGTGGTAGCTGCCGTCTGTTCGGATGCCGCCGAACAGCCAGTCGTTTTTCCGCATTGCCGGAGCAAAGCGAATTTCCTCCTGAATTACATTCGTTGCCTGCGTCATAAGATGATATTTCCGTTCCAGGAGAGCCCGAAGAAAAATATTTTCTGCCGCAAAAACCCGGTTGTTGCCGGTATATCGAGGATGGAACTTTGTCTGGCGGCAGACCCGCAGAGCATCCCGGCGCAAAATTCCAGCCGGGAAGAGTTCCGGAGTCAACAGCAGAATTTCCGCCATAGTACGAGGAACCATCAATGCATTGAACCACCAGTTTCCGCTCTGGGGACGGTTGACCGTCCAGAAGGAAACCGCTTGCCGGATTGCCATGCTGTTCCGCCGAAAAGCGTGCTCAGGCATGTCGCCTGCAGCTAGAATGCGCGCCAGCTCTCGAGTGCGGCGCAGATGTTCGGCAGACCGCCATGCCGAGTGATTGTCGTCGCGATAATCAATGTCTTGAAATGAACCATCAGGTTGTTGAAGAGAAAGCCATCGCTCCACGTCACGAAAGAGCATCTTTTTCTCAAGTAGTTGATTTCTAATCCGTTCTTCCAGAAGAGCACATTCCTTGCTCTGAACATTGGATAAGACGGGTTCCTCTATGGCAGCCTCCTCTTCTTCGATCGCTTCATCATTCAGTATCTGTAGAGAAGAGAGATCGAAATCAACCTGGCCGGAACAGCCTTCCAGACCGAGACGTAATTCCCCTTTTTTCACATCCCGGGGAATTATTGTAGAAAAATCAAATTTTCGCCATTCAAAAGAGCCTGCCGGTATTACTGCACCCGGCCAGAATTTTTTGCCGCGGCTGTTCTGGTAATACAGTTGAATTTTGATTCCTTTCGTGAGGTCAGCAGGCTGGGAAACGTCATTTGCTCGAACCTTGATCCGCAACAGAAATTCTCCATTTTGAAATGGAGTAAGATCGATTGCTGCCCGGAAACAATATTGGCCGAAAGCAGTTTTCTCCGACGGAACATTGACAGTAAAAATGTTTTTTCCTTGCAGATGTTCCGCTTGACAATAACGGTCCGCACGCCAGTGCAACTTGCAAGAATTCGTCGCAGTTTCGGCATTGACCACGAGACTCAGAAGACACGATATGCTTATGCCTGCTTGAAATATTTTCCCTGTAATCTTCATATTTTCCTCTGGAATGTTGCGGTTTCATAAGCGTTGTCGATTGAAAAGAGCCATTTTTTTAATGGAGCGGTACCAATGTCGTCTGTAACGAGACTTCCTGTGCAGCGCACAAGTCGATGGAGACTAGAGGGTTTTCGCAACCCAATTAATTACTCGGTTTTTCCCTGAAAAGCGGCATTGACATAGCCGGTAATCTTCATCGGAGAATTTATAAGTTCAGTGCCGCTCATTGTTGTAACATGCCCGTCTGCCATAGCGACGTTTGCACGATTATTGTGCAAAGTGTGGATCGCTGGATGACTGGAAAGATTCAGACTGCTCTGTGAGAAAAACCACCAGCTTGATGCATCTCTGGCTGGCCGGATTGTATCGGCCAGCATGACCAGAGCAGAAGGTTTCCTCATACGGGAACTTACCAGAAAGCGACTTTCCCCGCTGCCGGCTGGAGTGAATTTATATGTAATTTCACCAAATCGTTCAGAGAAACCGCTGTCTTCCGTATCCAGCGGCATACCGTAGGCATATTTTATGCCGGTATTGGAAGCGTTTTCTTCTGCATATTTCATTGCTTGATCGACATTGGGACTGGCCGGGCAGAGAAAGACTGAGAATGGCAGATAGACTGTTCTGTTATTGAACGTCAATTGATTGCGTACCCAGCGTCCTCCGGAAAGAATCACGTGGTAGGGTTCATAACTTGTTTCGTAACTGGAGCGCAGTACAAAAAGTCCCTTGTTGTCATCCGCATAAGAGATATGGGCAGTCATGACTTCTTTCTGTTGACTGATGCATTGAGTTGCCTTTGCCCTGGCACGCGCCTTGTTCAATGCCGGCAATAGCATGGCCGCAAGGATTGCGATAATTGATATAACAATTAAAAGTTCAATTAAAGTAAATGTTTGCTTAAAAGATCTGGACACTTTCCCCTCTGAATTCTGAGTCATTTTTTCCTCCTGTAACTAAAGTTTTGCCTCTTGATTTTACGGCAGTGATGCCTCTCCGTATTGACAATGTGATTGAAATGATTTTAAATAGTTCTATCTTCAGCAGATCTCCCAAAAGATTGAGTATTTTTATGCTGCTAACTCTCGTTTTTACTGCCCGGTTATTTATCCCTGATATATTGCTCAGGCATAATAGCGCAACAGGAGGCGAAGTCCCGGAACAAGTTCATCGATCAATTGGTCTGGAGCTACTTTCTTTTTCCATATCAGTGGAATTGCATTGGAAACCAGTCGATTGATTTCCGGCCATTCCAAACTGTAATCTGGGACAATTTTCAGCATTTCAGAGAAGAAGGCGCGATCTCGCGGATCATCGTCGAGCAAACTGCGGACAGCGGAACTTCGCCGAATCGGAATCCCATACCGCAACTCATCCACCCGGTTCTGGATTCTTGGAGAAAGCAACATTTCAAGCAATTGCCGTACCTGTTCGAAATCATTGACGATGCGCCGAACACACAGCAGATCCGTTGCCATGGAAATCTGGTCTGTCCCGCCGGGCAGTAATGGTAACGGCACGCTCTGCCACGGTCGTTTCGACTGGAAGTTGACATCCTCCCGAGAAGCGAGAATCAACGCGTGTCTCCCGCGTTCAAAGTCCCAAATGCTGTGCGGAAGAATTTTTTCGTCGGGCGACAATTGGATTGCATCTGCCATTTCTGCGAGTCGTCGCAGTCCTTCGCGGCTTCGGGGAGAATCCAGTTCAATATGATATATCCCATTCTCGTCCCGGTGAAGAATTGCTCCCCCGGCACGGAACAGAAGGCAGCGCCAGAAGAATGGGTTATAGAAGAAGTTACAAATTTGATCCGGGGACAGTTCTCTGCGCAATGTCCGGATAAGCTCTAGAAACTCCTCCCATCCCCAACCTGCTCGAGGCAGCGTTCCTCCGTGTTTTTCAATTATTTCCGGATTGTAGACAATCACCCAGGGAGAAAAAATCAGCGGGATTCCATAAATTTTTCCATTGCGGGAGCAAAAAGACTGGAATCGCGAAGTGAAAAAGTCATTTTGCTCTTTCTCGATATCTTTTATGAACTCTCGCAGATCAAGGTATTCATTCTGCCGGAAAAAGGCATCAGCGGACGGCCTGATCTCATATGCGCTTTCACTGAATTTATCACAAATCCTGAGATCAGGTTGGAGAGGAAGGACCATTTCTTTAAGCAGATTTTCCCAGATCGGTCGAAAACTTTGAATGCTGCCCGGTAATATTCGTTCATGCCAATCTGCCCGCACATAGGTTCCCTGACGAGGAATGATGGATAAGATTCCATCTCTGGTCAGAGAATGAAAAGCAAGCTGAGCGATGGTGAGCGAGGTTCCAGTTGCTTCGCAAAACTCCCTCACTGCGGGAAGCCTGCTGCCCCCTGCGAATTCGCCGTTTTCGATTTTCTGCAGGATGATTTCTCGCGCCTGCTGCAATTTATCCGGCATGGTAGAAAACTCCGGTTGTTCAAATTTGATTCAGACTTGTCTATATTATGACATAAAATTGTGATATTGTCAATAGCTGTAATTAAAAAATATGAATTTTTATAAAAGATGATGAATTTTTTTTTTCTGATTATCATGTTTAAATTGAATTAGATAGCTAAAGAAATTATAAAATATTCGTGATATTGTCATGATTTTTATGATTTGCCGCAGACGCCTGCAGACATGAAAAAGGTCTTTTGTCTGGATGAAAAAAGATTTTATGCCACATAGCTATTCCTGTAACATCGGAAGGTGCGAGAGAGGAGGAGTCAACCTGCTCCGAGATACAATTAGTAGATCTTCAGAAGATGCGCGTTTCGCAGACAGAAGATAGAATAGATGGATTTTTGCATTCTGCTTTTCCATAAATGGATGAGCTTTTTACTTCGGAACCGTCAAACGTAAGTTGTGGATGGAGATGAATGCCATCTTCTCATTTTACGTCCTGTAATATTTGCAGGAATACTTTTTTACTGGCAGTCGCATCGGCTTTGTTGCTCCTCTGAAGAACAGCATTTTAGCAGGATTGAGGAAAATACAGTACAACCTCAGACTTGAACAACGTCTATTGCCATGTTGTTGACGAAATGTTTACCGCGAGCGCAAAGAACCTTGAAAGAATTTCAACTGCCGCTGTTCCTTTGTAAACTGCAGAAATGGTGCTAGCAAAGGCGGCGAAGACAATGAGTACTCTGCATTGATTTCTTCCAGGCGGTTCTTCCGTCATTCTTCCCGCGTTCCTGCAATGCAGACATAGGGCAGTTTGTGTCTCTGGTGATCACGGCCGGGAGAGCAGGCGGATCACGACAAGACGTGTATGTTCATCAAGCTCATCGCATTCCGCAACCCGGCGAACCAGTTCCGACACAATTTCCGCGCGGGTGGTAACTCCTTCCAGGCGGCAGATGGTCATAAGATTCTTTTGCGGAGCAGTTTTTTCCTGCGGCAGAAAATCCTGAAGAAACGGAGCGAGCTGAACCCAGGTCGCTTCGTTCATCAAACTGTTTGCCGAACTGATGTAATTGCTCAGATTTTTCTGCGGAACCCCGCTCAAGCGGCTCAATTCACTCTGCGAACCGGCCGCGTCAATCGCCCGGGTGAGGGCTGAGCGGATTTCATTCGTGATTCTGATTCTTCGTCCCATAAGGCATTGCAACTGATTTCAAGTTTCATCTCTCTATTCCTCTAACATGCGCTTATCATCCCCTTTTTCCAGAAAAAAAAGTCATTCTATACTTGATTTAGAATTTAGTATTGATATAGTATAGAAACAAACGGGGATTTTTCGGGGAATCCATACGAAATTAGAAGAATGCGGAATTTTATTAGAAGAAAACTGTGGTTTTGCGGCTGGATCTTGATCGTCGCAGGGCTGGTGTTGTGCACTCTCTGTTACGAGTTGCTGCGCCGGTATGACGGCCACGCTTCTCCGCTCATGCTTCCGCCGGCTGGACGGTTTTTCCAGCAGGGAAAGGCTGAAGCATGTTTCGCCGTGTTCGGTGATTTCCGGATTCAGACGGAGCCGTTCGAAGCGGTGATGGAATCCATCCGCGGCAGCGGGGCGGATTTTGCGCTCTGTGTCGGGGATATGGCGAGAAAACGGGAAATTCAGCATTTCTGCTGGCTTGCCGAACGTATGACACGTGCTGCCGGGAATCTGGCGGTGTTCTGCACGCCGGGCAACAACGACCGGGAATCCCGGGACCCGCGGGAAAACGGCCTGCGTGCCTACAAGGGGGTGTTCGGGCAGTCCGGCTACTGGTTCGCCTGTGGGGATACGCTGTTCGTCGCGCTGGATACCTCTGCGGAACGTCTTGCCGAAGGGGAACTGGAGCGCCTGGAAGAGGTGTTGAAAGCGGAACGGGAACATTTCCGCCGGCTGGTGGTATTCACCCATGTCCCGCCGCTCGACCTGCGCGGGAACGGGCGTGAGGAGTGCCTCCCGCCCGCGGAAGCGCGTCGTCTGGAAACTCTGCTTCGGGAGTACCGGATTTCGCTGTTTGTCGCGGGGCATCAGCATGCGGAAGCACGCTGGGAATTCGCCGGAGCGCCGCTTCTGGTTGCGCCGACTTCCGGTCAGCAAGGGGAGGGGGAAGATCCACGTTACGGCTACTGGTTGGTGAAACTTCTGCCGGATGGCGGCATTGCGGCGGAGTGCCGGAGAGTGGAGGCCGGTGACGGCACAGACTCGGTGGAATACTTTCTCGCCAGCCGCATGAATCAGACCGGATGGCTTTTCCGGGCGGGAATCCTGCTGTTTCTGCTCGGTTGCGGCCTGGTGTTCTTCCTGCGGCTCCCTGACAGAAATCAGAACGTTGCCTGAAAAATCCCGGGGCGGGATATTGCAGAATCCGCTTCCGGTGAGCCATCCGGAGAGCGTTTCGCATGGGCTTTGTAGAAATGCACAGTAATCCCCTGCCTTCGGACACTCCACGTCGGTCCCCCGGTTTCTTATCTGCCCAAATTTTGCTACAAAAACGGGGGGAAAACGGTATCGGAATATTTTTCAAAAGAGATGAAGATATTTATAAGTAAATGGCGGAGAGAGAGGGATTCGAACCCTCGGTGACTTGCGCCACGGCGGTTTTCAAGACCGCTGCCTTAAACCACTCGACCATCTCTCCGGGAACGGCCTAAATATCGCGCCGGAATCTTTGTTTTTCAAGCGCGATTTTGCCGTTTTTTCAAAAAATGATCCACAATCGCGCCGGCAGGTACGGTTGATGCCTCCCGCCGGCGCGTCCGGATGCTTATTTGCCGCTGATTCCTTTCAGCAGCAGATTCGTCACTTCGCGCGCAAACGCCGCCGGATCGGGCAGGGGACTGCCTTCGGTCAGCAGCGCCTGGTCGAACAGAACCTTCGCGTACATCTCCAGTTCCGGCGCTTTGTCGCTCTGTTTGCTCAGTTCGAACATCGCTTCAATCAGCGGATGTTTCGGATTCAGTTCGAGAATCCGCTTGCTTTCCGGAATCTCCTGATGCATCGCCTTGAACAGCCGCTCCAGGTGCGGACTCAATGCGTTGCCTTCCGTAATCAGGCAGCACGGACTGTCCGTAAGACGCGCCGAAAAGCGCACCTCGCCCACCTTGTCGCCCAGCGCCTTCTTCAGGAACTCCACCAGACCGGCGAACTTCTCCTGCGCCGCTTTCAGCATGTCCGCCGCACCTTCCACTTCAAAGTCGCCCTTCGCGATCGATTTGAAGTTCTTCTTGCGGTACTGGAACATCTGCTGCATGATCCAGTCGTCGATCGGATCGGTCATGAACAGCACGTCATATCCCTTCGACCGGAAATATTCCAGCGCCGGCGACGACGCGACCGATTCGCGCTTTTCTCCGGTGATGTAGTAGATCTCCTTCTGCGACTCCGGCATCGCCGCGACATATTCGGCGAGCGTGATCATCTTGCCGGGTTCGGTGTTCATCGACTCGTACATCACCAGATCCTTGAGCTTCTCGGCATTGGCGAAGTCGGTGTGCAGCCCCTCTTTGAAGATACGGCCGAACTCCCGGAAGAAGCCCGCATAGGCCTCCCGGTCCGTTTCCAGCAGTTTCTTGAGCTCGCTCAGCACCTTCGCCGTCACCGCCTTCTCAATCCGCGCCAGCTGCGGATTCTCCTGGAGAATCTCGCGCGACACGTTGAGCGGCAGATCGTTGGAATCCACCACGCCGCAGACGAACCGCAGATAGTCCGGAATCAGCTCCTTGCACTCGTCGGTGATGAAGACGCGGCGGACGTAGAGCTGAAGCCCACGCTTCTGCAAATCCGGCATCAGCAGATTGAACGGCGCCTGCTTCGGCAGAAACAGCAGCGCCTTGAACTCGCTGGTCCCCTCGGCGGAGAGGTGAATCGCCTTCAGATATTCGGTTCCGCCGAAGTTGGAGAGGTGCGAATAGAAGCTCTTGTACTCCTCTTCGGTGATCTCCGACGGCTTCCGCAGCCAGATCGCCTTCTGCGAATTGAGCACCCGGTCGGTGACGGTTTCGGTCTTGTCCTCATTGACTTTGACCTCCGGCATGACGATCGGATACTCGATGAAGTCGGAATATTTGTGGATGATTCCGCTCAGTTTCCAGCTTTCCAGATACTGTTCGGCGTCCTCCTTGAGGTGGAGGGTGATTTCGGTGCCCGGTTCGCTCTTCTCCGCGGAATCCAGCTCGTATTCGCCCTCGCCGCGGCTGCTCCAGCGCACTGCGGGCGCATCCGAGCCGGCCTTCTTCGTGACGATGACCACTTCGCCCGCCACCATGAACGCCGAATAGAATCCGACGCCGAACTGACCGATCAGTTCGGGCAGTTCCTCTTTCTTCGACCCTTGCTCCTCGAGAAGCTTCAGAAACGCACGGGTGCCGCTCTTGGCGATGGTGCCGATGTTCTCGACGACCTCGTCCTGCGTCATGCCGATGCCGTTGTCGCTGATGGTGAGGGTCTTCGCTTTTTTATCCGGCGTGATGCGGATCTCCCACTTCTTCGCCATTTCCGGATGGGTCAGGCTTTCGAAGCGCGCCTTGTCGATGGCATCGGCGGCGTTGGCCACCAGTTCCCGCAGGAAAATGTCGCGGTTGGAGTACAGTGAGTGAATCATCAGATCCAGCAGCTGCCGGACTTCGGTTTTGAATTCTCTGGTCTCTCCCATAATCAATGAACCTCCTTTGTTCAAAGACAGCAGATTACGGCCGGAACACCCGGATGCGGTTGTTTCGGCTGCAGGGGGATGCTCCCCCCTTTCTCTGGAATTGGTGTAATTTAGCACAATCTTGCGAGAATACAAGTCTCCCCCGGAGGGATTTCCCGCAACTTGTGATTTCAGATAAAAGGCCTCCGGTCCAGCACGTTCCGCAGGGGAACCGAACTGCGCAGTTCCCCCGGCAGGGCGAGCTGGAGCTCGGCGAGCGCACAAACCGCTCCGAACAGGCTGTGCAGATCGTTCATCCCCTCGTCGCGGGTTTCGTCCACCGATGCCAGGTAGGAGACGAAACGGCCGGCACAGTCGCGCAGCAGCTCCATGCATTCTCCGTGGCGGTGCGGCGTCTGACAGGAGGCGCGATGAACCGCAAAGATCCAGTCGATCTCCCGGAAACTGCACTCCTGCGCGAAGACCACCTGCGGCGGTTCACCCAGCCCGTTCTGCCGATAGAGGTCAATACAGCTGTCGATCAGCGCCTCTGCGTGCGGGAACGGCCGCCGCGCCGCCAGATGGTTGAAGAGGTAGTGGAACCAGCCGTTCAGATGGTGGCAGAGCGGTTTTTCCCCGAAACTGCCGGCAAGACTCAGGCCCCGCTGGGGATCGCAGTGCCGGGCGAGCCAGTCGAAGTAGGCGTCCTGCCAGGCGAGTCCGCCCCGGTGAAGAATCAGCAGCGAGGCGAATACGCCGGCGCCGCGATGGGACTGCCCCCACGGGTTGCCGCGCCAGTCGAGTGACTCCAGAAGCGCCAGGATTCCTTCCGGAGTCTCATACTGTGCCAGCGCCCGGACCGGATGGAGCGGCGCCGCATCCAGAATTTCCAGGGCGGCAATGCAGTGCGCCGTCGTATGGTACGGGTGGTGATCGCGTTCCTGGAAGAGGCCGTTTTCCGGATTCTGAAACGCCTGCAGCGTCCGGATGGTCTCCTCCCGTTCCTCCGGTTCCGCCCCGGGCAGCCCCAGCGAATAACGGATGTTGACGGCGTCTGCGCAGCCGTACTCATTGTTCCCCAGTTTGCGGTTCTTTTCGGGGGAGTCCCACAGAAAACGGCAGTATTCCCCCGGCCGGGCAAGCTTATGGGCTTGCAGTACCCGGATGATTTTCTCGACGACAGGATCCAGATTTACACAGTTCATTTGTTCTCCATGAGGGGTCAGCCTCTTTTTATTGCGGCGGAATTTCCCGGCAGCCGCAGGATTCCCGGAAAAAACAGCGAACAGGGACCGCCGTCTCATGGACGTCGGTAGAGTGTTCCCCGTCGATCTGGCGGAAGAGCCGTTCGCACAACTGTCCGGCCAGCGTTTCAACCTCCACCCCCGCCGTGGTGAGACGGGGATTGCTGTAGGAAGCGAATTCGATGTTGTCGATCCCGGTTACCAGCAGATCCCCCGGAACGGAATATCCGGCGTCGCGAAGCCCGGCGATGAGCCCCATGGCGAAGATGTCGTTGTGACAGACGACCGCTTCCGGAATCGGCCGGTTGGCGACAAGATCCCGCCCCATGGCGCAACCGCTTGCCAACGTTACTTTTTCAGTCTTCCGGTGCGGGGCGGCAGGCAGTCCATGCGCCTGCATCGCCCGGCAGTAGCCCGCGTAGCGCGAGGAATGCGTGTCACCTCCGGCAAAAAGAATCCGCTTTGCGCCGTGCTGTTCGATCAGATGGCAGGTGAGTTCGTAGACCGCCTGCGGGTAGTCGATCGCAAGATTGTCGAACCCCGCCGCTCCGGCGATACCGAAGCCGACGACCGGGATGCCGCACTCCCGCAACTGCCGCTGCAGAGAGGCCGAATAGTTCGGCAGGTGCGAGAGAATCAGGCCATCCACCTGGTGATGGAGCAGGTTGCTCAACTGCCGGCCGGGATCTTCCCCCCAGTTCACGCCGGAGACCATCACCCCGAAACCGCGTTGAAAAGCAATGGAGCGGAGCGCGTCGATCAACCGGGTCCGGACCGGATTGTGAATTTCCGTCACCACAACGCCGATGGTGAAACTCCGTTTCAGCACCAGACCGCGGGCGGTCCGGTTCGGCTGGTAGCACAGCTCCTTCGCCGCCGCCAGCACCGCTTCCGCCCGGCCGACGGCGTCGCGGCGCAGCCCCTTGGTTCCGCCGTTGAGAATCCGCGAGGCCGTGCTGACCGACACCCCCGCCTTCGCCGCAACGTCCACTATTGTCGAAGCCATGGCTTCTTCTCCAATCCTGACTGTTGTTCCATCGAAGCGGCTTTCACCGATTCTCTGTTTCGTACTGGTGAATCCGCTCTCTATTCAAAATAAACGATAACGTTTGCATTTGCAAGTCGAAAAGAGAAAAAAAGCAGATTTTCGCAGGGGGGAGGGAATCCGGGGGCAGGCGCCTTCCGGCGACCTGGGGGAAGGGGAAAAGCAACAAGCCCGCATCGCCGGGGCGCCCTCTTTTGTGGAGCCGTCTGCGCCGGCGGCGGAACCTCCCCGGCAGGTCCGGGGAGGGGAGGCGGAGCGGGTACGGGCAGCGCGAAGCCGTGCCGCGGGGGCATCCTGTTTCTTCTTTGCGTTCCGTACCCGGAGCGTCAGCACTTCTCCATGCTCAAAAGCGCTTCACGGCCGCTCATTCCGACCGTCACGCCGCATGCGGCGGCCGCGGCGCTGACGGCAACGACCTTCGCCTCCATCATATCGGCGAAGCTGCCGACGCCGGTCACGATGGCGAAGCGGTCGTTGAGTCTGTCCGCCGTCGCCGTCGTGAAGTAGCCGCAGCCGAGGTTGGCCGTGCGGCCCTGAATCAACAGAATTGTTCCGTTCTGCGTAGGAATCCGCATTCCGTTGAACAGGATCCCGTCAATGTCGAGCTCGCACGTCTGCATGGTTTATTTTTCCTCCGGATTAAACTTGTAGTTTTCGCCGTAACCGTAATGTTCGACCACGTAGTCGACGTCCTTGTCGCCGCGACCCGAGCAGGTCGCCAGAATCGAACCGTACGGATGGGTCTTCGCCCACTTCATCGCATAGGCGACCGCGTGCGCGCTCTCCAGCGCCGGAATGATTCCTTCGTAGCGGGAGAGCTTGAAGAACGCGTCCACCGCCTCTTCGTCGGTGCAGGTGACGTAGTTGACCCGGCCGAGGTCCTTCCAGAACGCGTGTTCCGGGCCGACCGAGGGGTAATCGAGGCCGCTGGCGATCGAATAGACCGGCGCCGGACCGCCCGATTCATCCTTGAGCATATAGCTGTCGAAGCCGTGCATCGACCCCGGCGTACCGTAGGTCAGCGACGCGGCATGGTCGCCGAGGTGGGAGCCGTGGCCGAGCGGTTCGACGCCGTAGATGTCCACCGGGTCCGCCAGGTAGGCGGCGAAGGAGCCGGCCGCGTTGCTGCCGCCGCCGACGCAGGCGCAGATCGCATCTGGCAGCTGGCCGGTCATCGACAGGAACTGTTCGCGCGATTCCTCGCCGATGCAGAACTGGAAGTCGCGCACCATCAGCGGGAAGGGGTGCGGCCCGAGCACCGAGCCGATGCAGTAGATCGAATCTTTGTAGTTCTTCGCATAGGATTCAAACGCGGAGTCCACCGCTTCCTTCAGGGTCTTCAGCCCGAAGGTGACCGGAACCACTTTCGCGCCCAGAATCTTCATGCGGGTCACGTTGGGGGCCTGCTTGGCGATGTCGACTTCGCCCATATGGATTTCGCACTCCAGCCCGAAGTAGGCGGCGGCGGTGGCGAGCGCCACGCCGTGCTGGCCGGCGCCGGTTTCCGCGATCAGCCGCTTCTTGCCCATGAACTTGGCGAGCAGACCTTCGCCCATGCAGTGGTTGAGCTTATGGGCGCCGGTGTGGTTGAGATCTTCGCGCTTGAGGTAGATCTGGCAGTTGCCGAGCAGCCGCGACAGCCGGTCGCAGTGGTAGACCGGAGTCGGCCGCCCCTGAAACTCCCGCCGGATGCGGCGCAGCTCATTGATGAAGTGCGCGGAGCGGCAGATGGACTGGTAGGCGTCCTGAATCTCCTGGAACGCCGCCATGAGTTTCGGCGGAAGATAGGCGCCGCCGTACGGTCCGAACCGGCCGTCGGGAGTGGGGTAATCGCGGAAATAACGTGAATAATCCATGATTTCAACTCTTTCGTATCTGGTGAATAATGACTGTTCAGACTCCGTTTCCCGGCATCGCCGGGGAGGGGCGGCATCTATAAAGTATACCATGCCTTGCCCCGGATTTCAAGTGAATTTCCGGGGCAAAACTTCGAAAACTCCGCCGTCACTCTTTGCGGAAGAGGCCGCTGGTCCACTCCCGCAGCGTGCGGCGCTCCAGCTCCCGGAAGCCGAGCTGCTGGAACGCCCTGCTCAGCGCATCGAACTCCCCGGTGAGGATGCCGGCCAGCGTGAGATAGCCGCCCGGCCGCACCCAGGTGACGATGTTCTCCCGGAAGGCGAGCAGCAGATGCGCGAGAATGTTGGCGCAGACCAGATCATATTTCTCCGGACGGCCCGCATAGACGGCGGCGTCTCCCACCGTCGGCGTCACGCCGGTGATCCGGTTCCGCTCGAGATTTTCCCGGCAGACCTCGACCGCTTCCGGATCGTTGTCGAAACAGTCGACCGGGGAGTAGCCGAGCAGTGCGCCGGCGATGGAGAGAATTCCGGAGCCGCACCCGGCGTCGAGCAGACTCTTTACCTCCGGATCGGTCGACAGCCGGTCGATCACTTCGAGGCAGTAGAAGGTGGTGGCGTGCTGCCCGGTGCCGAACGCCATGCCCGGATCGATTTCCAGAACCTTCCGGCCGGGTTTCTCCTCGCACTCCAGCCAGCTCGGTTTGATGATCAGCCGGTCGGAGATCGGGATGAGGTGGAAATATTTCTTCCACGCCTCCGCCCAGTCCTCTTTCTTCATTTCAAAGGTTTCAAGCGCGCCCACCTTGACGCCGAGCGCTTCCCATTCGCGGATCGCGCTCCGGAGCCGTTCGAGGTTGGCGGCGGCGCTCTCCGGATCCTGGGCGTAGACGGTGTGGATGACGCGCGGATTCTCCCGGTCCTCCCAGCTGCTGAAGTCAAGCTCCAGCGCGGCGAGCATTTCCGCAACCAGATTGAAATCTCCGGACTCGTCCGTGATTTTGATGCAGTACAGCATGTCGTTCATGAGATGCTCCTTCCGTATGGATGATCGATCGCATACATTCTGTGGTGACACAAGTTACAGAGACGCGGCGGCGGCCTCCGGAATCTCCCGGCACATGCGCAGCGTCGTCCGGCCGCAGGCGCACACTTCGCGGCTCAGCCGCACCAGATCGCCCGTCCGGTAACGGATGACCGGACACGCCTCCCGCGTGAGCGAGGTGAGCACCAGCTCGCCGACCTCCCCCTCCGCGACCGGTTCGAGCGTCTCCGGATGGATGCACTCGACGCAGAAGTGATCCTCCTGAATGTGCATTCCACAGCGCGCGGCACATTCCCCCGCCACGCCGGGACCCAGCACTTCCGGCGGACCGTAGTTGTTGAATACCAGCACGCCCAGCTGTTCCTCCAGCGAACCGCGCACCTCCGGTGTCAGCCGTTCTCCGCCGAGGTGGAGAAGCCGGAGCGCCAGTTCGCTGCGGCGCGTTCCGGTCCGGGCGATGGTTTCGGCCAGATCCAGCGCGCACGAGGGGTTGCAGACCAGCGTATCGGCCTGGGCGTCCTTCAGCAGCCGCAGCTGCCGGAGGGAGTCGCCGCCGGAGGCCGGCAGCACCGCCGCTCCGACCCGCTCAATGCCGCCGTGCAGACCGAATCCTTCGGTCAGCGGCCCGTAGCAGAAGGAGACCTGCACCAGCTGGTCCGACGTGAGACCGCCTGACACCAGAATCCGGGCGCAGAGCATGCTCCAGAGCTTGAGATCGTTTCGGGTATAACCGACGAAGAGCGGCTGATTTTCCGCTCCCTCCGCCGTATGCATCCGGGCCAGCTCCCGGCGTGGCACCGCGAAAAAGCCGAAAGGATAGGCGTCGGCCAGATCCTTTCGCGTGGTGAAGGGGAGGCGCCGGATGTCGTCGATGGTCTTGATGGCATCCGGGGTGATGTTCTTCGCCGCGAATTTTCTGCGGTAGAACGGCACCTTGTGCGCCTGTTCCACCGCGCGGCGGAGATGGGTGGCCTGCAATCCGGCCCGGTCGGAACGCGGCATGCATTCCGCGGCCGGGTCGAAAATCCGGTTGGGAATAACGAACCGAGACATTTTCTCTGTTGAGTTCTTCGGTTAAAACAGCTCTTCCGCCCGGACCAGTTCAATCGGCTCGTCTTTCAGCATCGCGATCGCCTTTTCCGGATTTTCAAAGCGGAAGACGATGATCGCCTTGTTGCTGCGGCCGTAGGTGAAGGCGTACATGTATTCCACCGAAAGCGCATGCTTGTCGAGAATCGCCAGGGTGTCGGCAAGACCGCCCGGGTGATCCGGAACCGTCAGCGCGAGAACGTCGGTCACCTTGACCACGTAGCCTGCCTTTTCCAGCACATCCCGGGCGCGTTCATACTCCTGAATCAGCAGCCGGAGAATGCCGTATTCCCGGGTGTCGGCCAGGGACAGCGTGCTGATGTTGATCCGGTTCTCCTTCAGCACCTGGCAGACCTTGCTCAGGCTGCCGGGCTGATTTTCCACGAAAAGCGACAACTGTTTGATCGGCATGATTACGCTCTCCTGTTTATTTCTTCAGGGCCGCCTGCCGGCCGAGTTCGAACATTTCAAGGTTCAGCTCGTGCAGCTTCTGCGGCAGAAACTCCTTGATCACCTCGAGCCACAGCGCGTGATCGACTCCCAGATGCGCCGAGAGCGCGCCCAGCATCATCGTGTTGAGCGCCTTCGGATTCTTGAGCTTTTCCGTCGGCACATCGGCGGTGGTGATCAGCACCCCGCCCGGACGAAGTTTGTACTGGTTGACTTCGACCTGCGTCGGCTCCATCACGATGAGATAGTCGCTCTCCCCTTCCGGAACCATCGGGCTGGCGACCGCCTTGCCGAAACGCACCTCGCTCGAAACCGAGCCGCCGCGCTGGCTCATGCCGTGCACTTCACTCTTCTTGACGTCGAATCCGGCGCGGAAGAGCACCTCCGCAAGAATATCCGTAACCGTCAGAACTCCCTGTCCGCCGAGACCGGCGACGGTGACGTTGGTGGTCTTTTCCATCTTATTTCTTCTCCCCGTATGACTTGATTTTCGCCAGCGCGAGAATGCACGGGCGCCGGGCGATGATGACGCTGCAGTCGTTCCCCGCCAGCCGCTCCTTGACCAGCTCGCGGAACTTCTCCTGATCGGCGGTGGAGTCAACCACATCGACATGGTCGACGCCGATGCCGCGCACCACATCTTCGATCTTCACCTGCGGCGCCGGGGTGTGGTCGAGCCGGCGTCCGGTTCCCGGATGCTCCTGAAGGCCGGTCATCGCGGTGGTGCTGTTGTCCAGAATGATCACCAGGTGACCGGTCGCCGGGCGGTTGTAGACCATCTCGACGATGCCGTTGATGCCGGTGTGCAGGAAGGTGCTGTCGCCGATCACGCTGACCACCCGGCGCGCCTCCTTCTCCGGCAGGACCCGGCGCATGCCCAGCCCCACGGTGATCGAGGCGCCCATGCAGACGCAGGTATCCACCGCTTCGAAGGGGGGCAGTACGCCGAGCGTGTAGCAGCCGATGTCGCCGGAGACGATGCAGCCGAGGTCGCGCAGCGTCTCATAGGACTTCCGGTGCGGGCAGCCGATGCACAGCTGCGGCGGTTTACCCGCCGGCGGCGCGCTCTCCGGCGTGAGATCGCCGGCGAGCAGATTGCGCACCCGTTTGACGTTGAGTTCGCCGAAGCGGAACATCTCATCTTTGCCTTCCACCGGAATTCCGGCGGCGCGGATTGCGTCGACCAGCACCGGATCTCCCTCTTCGACCACGACACAGCGATCCACCGAGGCGGCGAATTTGCGGATTGTCTCCATCGGCAGCGGATAGGTCATGCCGAGCTTGAGGATCGACGCCTCCGGGGCGGCGTCGCAGACGTGCTGGAAGCTGATTCCCGAGGTGATGACGCCGAGTTCGCGGCCGCCCTTGACCAGACGGGTGAATTCGCCGCGCTCGTTGAGTTTTTCCAGCTCGTGCAGTGTGGCGCGGAGTTTGCGGTGGGCGATCCGGGCGTAGGCCGGAATCATCACGTTGCTCTTCGGATCTTTGTCGAAGTGTCCCGCCGCGGCTTTCCGCAGCGCGTCACGCCGCTGAAGGATGCATTTGGAGTGGCAGACGCGGGTGGTGACCCGGAGCAGAATCGGCCGCCGGTACTGTTCAGAGAGCTCGAATGCGCGGATCGTGAAATCGTAGCACTCCTGCGAGTCGGCCGGTTCGAGCATCGGCACTCCGGCGGCGACGGCGTAGCGGCGGTTGTCCTGTTCGTTCTGGCTGGAGGCCATGCCGGGATCGTCCGCGCTGACGATCACCAGCCCGCCCGGCGTGCCGGAGTAGGCGATGGTGAACAGCGGGTCGGCGGCCACGTTGAGTCCGACGTGCTTCATCGTCACCAGCGCCCGGCCGTTGGCGAAGGCCGCGCCGATGGCGACTTCGAGCGCCGCCTTCTCGTTGGGCGCCCACTGCGCACAGCCGCCCTCCTTATTGAATTGATCGAGAATTTCCGACGACGGAGTACCGGGATACCCGGTCCCGAGGTTGACGCCGCAGTCGAAGGCGGCCATTGCGATGGCTTCGTTGCCGCTCGCCAGAATTCGTTTCGTCATATTGTATCTCCTGTCCTGTTCTCTGCCGGGGAGGCGGAGCGTCCCCGCCGTCCGGCGTATCTTCATTCCTCTTTGGCGACGCTGTCGGAGAGTTCCGCGATCAGCGCCTCCTGATCGTCGGCCCGCTGTTCGACCGTTTCGGTCAGCTGATCCAGTTCCGTTTCATCCGGTGTGAAGCGCGGATCGTTCAGCATCTTCAAAATTTCCACCAGCTGCATCGAAACCTCCGCGAGGCGGTGGACCTTCTCTTTCGGAAGCTGGTCGAGTTTTTCGCCGGTCGATTCGAGAAAGTCGAAGAATTCGAGCCGGTCACCGACCAGTTCCATGATGGTCGAGCGCAACGGCGCCTTGAGTTCATCGTCCACCCGGTTGTAGTTGCCGGTCAGCTCTTCGAAGCGGTCTTCGATGTAGTTGTAGAAGACCGCCTGCTGCCCTTCGTCGACGAAGTGGAGTTTTTCCCGCCCGAACGCCCGCGCGAAGAAATCCTCGAACTCCAGTTCGCGGGCGTAGCAGTTGTCGAGAATGAAGCTGTCGATCTCCACCGGCGAAAGCGGCGAACCGATCTCCCGGAGCATCGCGGTGATTTCGGCGGTTTCGCCGCGGGAAAAGCGCATGCCCTCCGGCAGTTCCGGCTGGTATTCGTCATCGGTTTCGGTCTGGCGGCGGTCGAGCACCGTATGGTCGCCGTCACAGCGCAGTTCAATGGCTCCGGTGCGGTGCAGATATTCGTCGCACGAAGCGGCGCGCTCCGCCGGCGGGAGAAATTCCCGGCCGCAGTAGCAGGCCCAGCAGAGCTGTTCCGGAATTTCCAGATAGTTTTCAAAGCGGTCGATCACCAGGTCGAGCGCCTTGTCGAACTGCTGTACGAAGGCGGCCAGATCGTTCTCCTTGCGTTCGTCGCCCGGCAGGTAGCGGAACTCCACACAGCCGGCGTCGTAGTCGAGCACCTTGCAGAGCAGCGCGTCGCCCTTCCGGAAGTCGTGTTCGCGGTAGAATGCGCCGAGGTCGAAGACGTTGAGCGTCACCAGATCCGTCGGTTTCGCGGAGTTCCGGATTCCGGCGTTTGCCGGGGAATCGGCGAGGAAGAAGTCGAACACCTGCTCCGAGCCGAGCAGCAGATGGTAGTGAAACACCTGCGACAGGGGGGCGGTCACCTCGTGCCGTCCCGGTTCCGAGCCGTCCGCGGCGGTGAAGTGCACTTCGCTGGGGAAGATTTCCGGCGCGATGAAGGGGGCGAACCGGTGACCGGGGAAAAGAATTCCGTTCTCGATCTCCCACGCATCCGGCGTGATCGGGAACGCAAAGTTGCGGAAGAAACCGCTCTTCAGCCGGAAGCTCCCCCGGCCGTCGGAAAAGAAGCGGCCGTCGCCGTCGAGGAAGCGTTCAATCCGCTCCTGCAGTTTCTGCGATCTGCCCGCTCCAACCGCCTTGAGTACCGCCTGCATGGTGAAATCGCCGCCCGCGGCGGCGGGCAGGAGCGATTCCACCGCCTCTTCAATCGCTTTGAGCGGAACATCGTTATCCGGCATGATTCACCCCCGCGATTCTGGAAAGTTTTTCATAGAGGAAGTTCCGGATGTGGATCTCGAGCGCCGCCTGATCGAACTCCTTGAGCTGATCGACCGTGATGGCGTCCTCAATGTTGAACTGTCCGCTGCGGGTGCGGCGCAGAGCCGCCAGCGTGCCGCCGCAGCCGAGTTTCTTCCCCGCGTCCGAGCAGAGGGAACGCACGTAGGTCCCTTTGGAGCAGTGCAGTGTGAAGTCGCAGAACGGCAGCTCGCAACGGGTGATGTCGAGCGAAAAGATGGTGATCGGTTTGCTCTCCCGTTCGACCTCCACCCCTTCGCGGGCGAGTTCATAAAGCTTTTTCCCGTCCTTTTTGACGGCGGAGACCATCGGCGGCATCTGCTCCTGTTCGCCGACGAACCCGGCGAGGACGGCGCGGAGCTGTTCCTCCGTCACGCCGGACCAGTCGTGTTCGGCGACGACGGTGCCGTCGAGGTCGAAGGAGTCGGTCTCCAGCCCGAGCTGGAGCGTCGCTTCATAGGTCTTGTCCTCTCCGCTGAATTTGGAGCTCAGCTGAGTGAATTTCCCGAGCACCAGCACGAGCAGGCCGGTCGCCGCCGGGTCGAGCGTTCCGCAATGGCCGACCTTCGGCACGTTGAAACGGGAGCGGACGAAGTTCACCACGTCGAAGCTGGTCCACTCCTTCGGCTTGTCCACCAGCAGCACGCCGGAGCTGGTGAAGGGGGGAAGACGGTGTTTTTTGGGATTGTAGCGCATCAGATATCCTTTGGTGTACCAGTGTCGAGCAGCTTGCCGACCTCCTGGCATAGCAGAGTTTCCACCGCTCCGGAATCGGGGAGGACGAGCGTGATTCCCGCGGCCATGTCGTGGCCGCCGCCGCCGAGGGCGCGCGCCATCGGGCCGACCGGATAGCGGGAATCCTTGCTGCGGAGCGAAACTTTAAACGCATCGCCGCGGCGGTAGAAGAGGGCGACGATCACCGCTCCTTCCAGTTCACGCAGCAGGTCGATCACGCCTTCGCCGTCGCGCATGTCGAAGTGATAGGCGGCGAAGAGTTCCTCCGGCAGCCAGGCGTAGACGAATTTTCCGTCGAAGGCGAATTTCAGGTGGTTTTGAAGCAGGTCCGCTTCAAACTCCTGCTGGTTGCGCGGTTTGCTGAAGAAGACCGCGTTGTTGATCTTTTCCAGTTCCGCACCGCAGTCGAGCAGCCGTGCCGCAATCCGCAAGGCCCGGCCGTCGGTGTTGGTGAAGCGGAAGCCGCCGGTGTCGGTGATGAGGCCGAGCAGCCATGCGGTCGCCGCGCCCCGGGAGAGCTCCCGGCCGGACGCAAAGGCGATTTCCGCCGCGAGCAGGCTCGCCGCCGCCGCTTTCGAGTCGACCAGGTTGCTGCCCGCTTCGACCGTGTTCCCGCCGTGGTGATCCACATTGAGCACTGGAAGGGTCTGCAAAAACTCCCAGTCGAGGTCGTCGCCCCCCGCGATGCGGAGCGGACTTGCACAGTCGAGCACCAGCACGAGATCACAGGCGGCGGCCTGTTCCCGGCTCAGAGACGGGAGCGGCGCATTCCCTTCGGTCATCCAGAGATAGCGCTGCGGCAGCGGCGCCGGAAAAAACGCGTCAGCCTGTTTGCCCGTATCGCGCAGAAACTTCTGCATGCCGAGGGCGGAACCGACCGCGTCGCCATCCGGTTTCACATGGGTGAGGATCAGAATCCGTTCCGCCGCCGCGAGTTTCGCCGCCGCGTCGCCGGGAGTGCAGAGCTCATGCATCGCGGTTGGAATCCTCTTCGTTGAGCAGCTCCAGCACCCGGTCGCCGAGTTCGGTCCGCATATCGAGCCGGAAATCGAGCACCGGCGTATGCTTGAAGGCGAGAACCCGCGCCAGCCGGTGCTGGAAATCGAGCCGCTGTTCGTTGAGCTCGCGCATGATCTTGTGCTTCCGGGCGGAGTCCGCGCCGAAAATGCTGATGTAGACGGTCGCATTGCGCAAGTCAACGCTCGCATGCACTTCCGTTACCGAAACCAGAACCCCCGGCGCGGAGATCAATCCCCGTTCAATTGCCTCGGCGAGTTCCCGCTTGAGCAGTTCATTGACCCGGGTCAACCGGTCGACTTTTTCGGCCATGGGTCACCCCTTTCTGCTGAAAGAAGGAGCGCTCGTCAGAGCGTCGCCTTCTTGAGTTCGATTTCATACAGTTCGATTTCGTCGCCTTCGACAAAATCGGCGAAGTTGTCGAGGCGGATGCCGCATTCGAGACCGGCCTTGACCTCCTTGACGTCGTCGTGGAAGCGGCGCAGACTGGCGACCTCTCCGTTGTAGATCAGCTCCTTGTCGCGGCGGACCCGCGCCTTGGCGCCGACTCTGACCACGCCGGACTCCACCAGACAGCCGCAGATCTTCGGCCCCTTGGAGAGTTCGAAAATCTGAAGAATCTTCGCTTCGCCGATCACCTTTTCGCGCTTTTCCGGTTCGAGTTTGCCGGCGAGGGCGTCGGTGATGTCCTCGAGCAGTTCGTAGATGATGCTGTAGAGGCGGATTTCAACATGCTGCTTCTTGGCCAGATCGTTGACGCCGGGATTGACCCGGACGTGGAATCCGATGACGATCGCATTGGTCGCCGCCGCGAGCGAAATGTCGTTCTCGGTGATCGGGCCGACCGCGTTGGCGATCACTTCGGCCTTGATCTTTTCCGACGGGAGCTGGTTGAGCGACTGCGCAATGGCTTCCCCCGAACCCTTCACATCGGATTTGATGATGATGTTCAGCGTGTTGCGCCCTTCCGCATTGAGTTTGCTGAAGAGGTCCTCCGCGGTCGCAATCGCGCTGGTGGCCAGCATGTGGCCGCGCTTGTCGGCGATGCGGCGTTCGGATTCCGCGCGCGCCGCCTTTTCCGATTCGAAGATTTCGAGATGGTCGCCTGCTTCCGGCACGCCGTTGATGCCGACCACCTTGACCGGCATGCTCGGGCCGGCGGACTTGACCCGCTCGCCCTTGTCGTTGATCAATGTGCGCACCTTGCCGTAGTGTTCGCCGCAGAGCACGACATCGCCGACCCGCAGGGTTCCGTCCTGCACGAGGACGCTGGCGGTGGGGCCGAGGCCGTTCTCCAGCTGCGCTTCGAGGACCACGCCCGAGGCGGGACGCCGCGGATTGGCCTTGAGCTCGAGCATTTCCGCTTCAATGAGAATGCGTTCGAGCAGGTCGGGCAGACCTTTGCCGGTCTTGGCCGACACCCGGACGGTTCCGACGGTGCCGCCCCAGTCTTCGCTCGAAAGATTGTGCTGCTGCATGTGGAGCAGCACCTTGTCCGGATCCGCATCCGGCAGGTCGATCTTGTTGATCGCCACGATGATCGGAACCTTCGCCGCCAGTGCATGATTCATCGCTTCGACGGTCTGCGGCTTGAAGCCCTCCGTCGCGGAGACCACCAGAATGACCAGGTCGGTCACATTGGCGCCGCGGGCGCGCATGCTGGTGAAGGCCGCGTGTCCGGGGGTGTCGATGAAGGTGATGTTCTTCCCCTTGTAGTTGATGGTCGACGCACCGATGTGCTGGGTGATCGCCCCCGCTTCCCCATCGGTCACATGCGTGTGGCGGATCGCATCCTGCAGCGAGGTTTTGCCGTGGTCGACGTGCCCCATGAAGGTGACCACCGGCGGCCGCTCCTTGAGGAAGGCCGGGTTGTCTTCCGGCTTCGGCTTCGCCGGCGGCGGCGGTGCGGCCGGTTTCGGCGGCGCGCCGATGGTGAGTTCGATGCCGTACCCGGCGCAGAGCTTTTTGGCGTTCGCCTCGCTGATCGCCTGATTGATGCCGGCGAGTTCGCCGAGTTTGATCAGGTCGGTGATGAGTTCATTCGGCCGCTTGCCCACCGCTTCGGCGAGGGTTTTGACCAGGATCGGCGCCGGCAGGGTCAGCTTCCCGCCGGAGACTGCCGAAGAGGTGCTCTGAGGAGCTTTCCCGCCGGAGCGACCCGGGGCTGACGACTGCCGTTTGTTGTGGGAGTCATCCTTTTTGGAGCCGCCTTTTTTCGGCGCGCCGCCCTTGCGGTTGGATTTGGGCATGGCGGTTTCATCCGCCTCGAAAAGGTCGGCGAAGTAGGATTCGACCAGCTCGACCATGTCTTCCGGAATGACACTGTTTTCCGCGTCCGGCGTTTCGATGCCCTGACCGGCCAGCTCTTCCAGAATGGTCCGGGCCGGGACGCCGTACTGTTTTGCGATATCTTTTACCTTTAAAATTTTGTTCACGGTTTCACCTCCTGTTGCTCCGCTCAGTCATCGAGCAGGTTGCGGGCAACGTTCACTTCATCCTGATCGATCCCCTCGATGTCGAGCAGCGAATCGAGATCGGCCGCCTTGAAGTCATCGACGGTGACGTAGCCGTTGTTGACCAGAAGCCGCGCCGTCTTCTCGGAGACGTTGAGTTCCGCGGCGAGGTTCCGGGCGGCGGCGCGGAGCTGTTCGGCGATCGAATTGTTTTTCGGTTCGGCGTCATCATCCTCGTTGCGGATGCTGATGTTCCAGCCGATCAGTTTCGAGCAGAGGCGGACGTTCTGCGCCTTCTTGCCGAAGGCAAGTTTCGACTGCTCTTCCGTAACCCGCACGATGAGTTCGTGCTTCTCCTCGTCGACCTCGACCGACTGCACCTTGGCCGGGAGCAGGGCGTTGACCGCGTATTTGCGGATGTCTTCGTCGTAGGGAACGATATCCACCCGCTCGTTGCCGAGCTCATCGGTGATGTTGCGGACCCGCTGGCCGCGCATGCCGACGCAGGCGCCGACCGGGTCGACCCGCGGATCGGTGCTCATGACCGCCACCTTGGTCCGTTTCCCCGGTTCGCGGGCGACACCCATGATTTTGACCACGCCGTCGTGAATTTCGGCGACTTCGCGCTCGAAGAGTTTCTCGACGAATTCGCGGCAGGCGCGCGAGACGATCAGGCTCGGGCCGGAGGTGTTGATGTCCACCTTGAGCAGCAGGGCGTTGATCCGGTCGCCGGGCATGTACTGTTCATCGTGAATCTTCTCCTTGGAGGGCATGATTCCTTCCGCCTTCTGGAAGTCGATGATGACGTTGCCGGCTTCAAAGCGGCGGACGGTGCCGTTGATGATCTGCCCGACGCGGTCGGCGAACTCCTCCTGCACGTTCTCCTTCTCCGCCTTGCGGAGCTGCTGAATGATCGCCTGGCGCGCGGTCTGAGCGGCGATGCGCCCGAAGTTGCGCGGAGTGACCTCCCACTCGACGACGTCGCCGAGCTTCACATCCGGGAAACGTTCCCGGGCCCGTTCGATGACCAGCTGATCGCAGGTCGGATTGCTTTCCACCACTTCGAGCATGGCCCACGCCTGGATCTGCCCGGTGGCGGGGTCGATTTTCACCTTGAGTTCGCTGGCCGGATGAATGCTCTTGCGCGATGCGGTCAGAATGGCGCTCTCCAGCGCCCGCACCAGACTTTCGCGGCTGATTCCGCGCTCCTGCTCGATATATTCGAGAATCGTCAATAATTCGTTTGCCATCGAATACCTCCGTTGCTTGCCGCCGGGGTGCGGCCCGGCCTCTTCCTCTTCCTGTCTCGACGGAATCCCATAAAGAAAAAAAGCGGGTAAATCGAACCCACTTTTCCGTCACCGTCCAGTTGCCCATTAATCCACGGGTAATATAAGGTGGAATGGCCGATTTATCAAGCCGGAAATATAATTTTTTCATGGAGAAGCGGAGTTTGCCGGGGAAATCGGAGAAATTTTCGCATCCCGGCAGGAAAAATTCCGTTTCTTGTGCTATAGTAAACAGATCATTACAACAGTGGAATCGTATGAAAATGAATCACCCAGGACAACTTCGCGTGGCGATCGTCGGGCTCGGCCTGCTCGGCGCTTCCCTCGGCATGGCGCTGCGCGGCGGCCCTTACCGGCGGCTCGGCTGGACCCGCCGCCCGAACATCCGCCGCTGGGCGCTCGACTGTGATGTAATCGATGAGACCTGTGACGATCTGGGCGAACTGCTTTCCCAGGCGGACCTCACACTTCTCGCGCTGCCGATCCCCGGCATCGTCGAATATCTGGAGCGGTACGCCGGTTTCTGGCGTCCCGGCGCGGTGGTGAGCGATCTGGGCAGCGTCAAATCGGAGGTGATGGCGGCGGCGCGGAAGTTTCTCACGCCGCGCGGTGTGCACTTCGTCGGCGGCCACCCGATGGCAGGAACCGAGAAGAGCGGTCCGGAATCGGCGTTCCCGGAACTCTACGTCAATGCGGATGTGTTTCTCTGCCCGTTCTCCGACTCTCCGGAGGAGGCGGTGGTGCTGCTGGAGGAGTTCTGGCGCCGGGTCGGTACCCGGACGAGCCGGATCGACGCCGCGCGCCACGACGATCTGGTCGCGCACACCAGTCATGTGCTGCACATTCTGGCGTCTTCGCTGGCGCTGAGCATCCTCGACGCGCCCGACCGGCAGACGCGGAGCGAACGGTTTTCCGGCTGTGCGACCGGGTTCCGGGATACCTCGCGCATCGCGTCGAGCAATCCGGTGATGTGGCGCGAGATCATCGAGAGCAACCGTTCCGCGGTGTTGAAGGCGATGAGTGATTTCGAAACGTGTTACTACTCCATGAAGCGGATGATCGAAACCGGCGACTTCGACGGATTCGAGCGGGAGTTCGCCCGCGGCAAACTGCTCCGCGACAGTTGGATCGAATACAAACAGACAGGGTTGAAAGATGTCGGACGAATTGGCGATTGATGTGAAGCACGCCTCGGTGTTCCTCGGCGGGCGGGAAATTATCCACGATATGAACTGGCAGGTGAAGAAGGGCGGCCGCTGCTTCATCCTCGGAGCGAACGGCGCGGGCAAGACCACGCTGGTCAAGATGCTCATGGGGTATGCCTGGCCGAAGTTCGGCGCCGAAGTGAGCGTGCTCGGCAACCGCTTCGGGCGGACCAATCTGGTGGAGCTGCGCAAGCGGATCGCCTGGGTCAGCCCGTGCATGCAGCAGTTCACCGAGACCGACTGGACCGGTCTGGAGATGGTGCTTTCCGGCATCGACGGCACGCTGGGGCTCTTCCGCAAGCCGCTGGAGGAGGAGATCACCCGGGCGCGGGAGCTGATGCGCCGTTTCCGCTGTGAACACCTGGTCGATCAGCAGATTTTCACGATGTCCAGCGGCGAGCAGGTGAAAATTCTGATTGCGCGCGCGCTGCTGACCCGGCCGGATCTGGTGATTCTCGACGAACCGAGCGTCTACCTCGACATGGCGGGGCGGGAGTTTCTGTTGAGTGAAATCAACCACATTGCCGAGACGCTGCCCGAGGTGACGATCATCTTCATCACCCAGCGGATCGAGGACATTCTGCCGGTGTTCCATCAGGGGATGATCGTTGCGCACGGGCGGATCGTCAGTGCCGGCGAGCGGGAGGAGATTCTGGACGAAACGCATCTTTCGGAGGCGTTCGGGATGCCGATCAAACTTTTCCGCAACCGGGCCGGCCGGTTCTGGGCGTTTCTGGAGTAGTTTCTCCCGGCCCGGAATTTTCAGACACTGCACTATGAAGCAAGGAGATTTTGCCGCATGATCGACCCGAATGCGATTGCCGCGCGCCTTGAGCGCGAACTGTTTGACTCGATCGTTCCCTTCTGGGAGAACCATTCGCCAGACCCGGTGAACGGCGGATTTTTCAACCTGATCGACCGTGACGGGACGGTGTTCGACACCGAGAAGTTCGTCTGGATGCAGTGGCGGAACATCTACATGTTCGCTCTGCTGGCCAACACGCCAGACGCGCCGTCGCGCTGGCTGGAGCTGGCGGAGTCGGGATTCCGTTTCTGCCGCGCCCATGCGCAACTGGAGGATGGCGGATTTGCATTCAGCGTGACGGCGGAGGGAGAGATCTCCGACTATGATCCGCTGGTTGCGCCGATGATCGAAGCGATTGCGGCGATCGCTTCGGCGCAGCTGTTCCGCGCGACCGGGCAGGATGTGTACCGCACCGAAGCTCTGTTGCGGCTGAAGCGGGTGCGGGAGATGATCCGGGCGCGGGAGGCGGCCGGGCCGTTCCCCGGAATTCCAGCGTTCCGTTCGCTGGGGGCGTGGATGCACCTGGTGAATGCGGCGGCGGAGGTGTTCGCCTGTGCGGGGAAGATGGATGGTTCGCCGCGCCGTTTTCTGGAAGAGGCGCTGGAGGTGCTGCCGGGGTTCCGCCATCCGGAGAGCGGGCGCTGGATCGAGAGGATCGGTTTGGACGGCTCGTTCCGGTTCGGAAATTCCTTGGGGCGGATGCTGATGCCGGGGCACGGCTTCGAGACGCTCTGGTTCATGGCGGAAGCGGCGGAGCTGATCGGGAACCGCGAACTTCTGGCGAAAATTCCGGACTGGACCCGTTCGGTGTACGAAAATGCGCTCGACCGCGAACAGGGCGGACTTTTCCCGATGCAGGATGCGCTCGACCTGCCGCTGGTGCTCAAGGAGAGCGTCGGCCTGAAGTGGTGGTGGACGCACAGTGAAGCTCTGCTGGCGCTGGCGATGTCGTGGAAGATTTCGCGCGACGAATGGTTCCTCGCGCGGTTTGAAGAGATTGACGCGTGGTGTACGGCGCACTTCCGCGACAGCCGGAATCTGGAGTGGTTCGGCTGGGTGGACCGGGCCGGGAATCCGGTCTCGCTGGTGAAAGGAGCGCCGAGCAAGACCTTCTTCCACGTGCCGCGCTGTCTCTACTGCTGCGCGAAGTTTCTCCGCGGCGAATAGCGACGGTCGGTATCAGTTTGCGGGGGCGACGCAGGCGAGCAGCTCCCGGAACGGACCGGCGACCGGTTCGAGAAAGTCGTTGACCATCGAGAAGAGCCGGGGAGGCGACAGGGGAACCGGTTTGATCTGGAGAAATTCCCATTTCGCTTTCCCGGTCAGGCAGGGCAGCAGCAGGTGAAACGCCTGTTGGAGCGTCGCCTGTTCCTCATTGGGCAGCTGCCAGAGTTCCATATCGAGTTTGCGGGCGTAGGCGGCGAGTTTGCTCCATCCTTCGAGATTGAAGACGCTGTAGGAGAGCGAAAGGGTGCGGGTGATTTCGAAGGGCTGGAGTCCATTGTACAGGAACTGAATGGAGAGGCGCGGAATCGTCTTTTCCCGAAGGTGGCGCCGGGCGAGGTCGGGCTGTTCCAGAAACATCGCGATGGCGACGAACTGGGCGTCGTACCAGGTGGCGTGATTGGAAAATACTTTCTCCTCCTTGATCGGCAGCGGATTGCTGATATACCAGAAAAAGTAGTCGGTGAACCAGTGTTTCAACGCTTCCCGGTCCGCCGGAGTCCATTCGGCAGAGAAGGGGAGGGCGGCGGCGGCTTCGAGCAGTTCGCAGAAGAAGTGGGAGTCGATCAAGCCCCAGGAACTGCCCTCCGGCCGCCCCGGTACGAACTGGGCGAAGTTGAGGTGGGGCGTCATGGCGGTTTCCGGGTGAAGGAACCAGCATTTCAGAAATTGCCCCGCTTTTTCTGCGTAGACGGTTTTCCCGGAGAGGCGCGCCGCGGCGGTGAGAATGCCGGTATTGCGGCACATCTTCACCAGCGGGAAGAAATCATACTTCGCGTAATCCGGATTGGTGACACCGTCGCGCTTGATCCACGGCAGGCCGTCCGGAGTGTCCGGATTGGGCCAGTCGTACTTCGACAGACTGATGTAGTCGTGCGGATTGCCGGAGAGCGGCGGTACGGTTTTGAAAGTGACGCTCAGCTCCGGTTCTTCGAGAATCCGGTCGGCTTCGGCGAAGAGTTCCTTCTGATATTCAGAGGAAAGTCCGCTTTGTTTTTTCCGCCAGTATTCTTCGTTGCAAAGTGAGAAATTCATGATGCCAATTCCTGCGCGGTTTTATTCTTCCAGAACCATTTTACGGAAAAGAGCGGGGCACTTCATCTCGGTGATGCCGTTTCCGAAATTCATTGTACGGCGCTGTTTCCCTTTGTCGAGGTCGTTGACGCAGAGAGCAAACCCGAAGACGGTTCCCGCTTTGAGTTTCAAAGGGCGCAGGCCATTGCGGGGGATGGCGATACGATAGACCGTTGTTTGATTCTCTTCATCGCGAGTGACGATTTGCCGGACACCAATTGCTTCCGATGGGGTTTTCTGAAATGGCGGAGCCTGATGCATCCACGGTTTTTTATCCTTGGCGAACGTGAATTCATAGTCGTCAGCGTCGTAGGCAAGTTTACCGTCGGCGTTGTTGAAAGGATCCAGCCCAATCTGGATGGAGTCGCCTCGCCAGGTATTTCCGAGAGTGAAAGAGTTGGTATGTTCTTCATCGCGGACTTCGCAGAAGATGTAGAAGTAATCTTGATCCCATCCCAGCAGAGTACGGTGGGAAAGGTCTTCCGGGCCGCTCCATGGAATGGAGGGATCCGGTGGCAGAAGATAGTCGCGGGTCTGCTGGCAGATTGTCCCGCCTTTCCTCATTTCTGCCTGGAAGTCGAAATTCCGCAGATCGTTGACGTTCAGTCGACGTACTTTCTGCATTTCGGGCAGTTCCACTACCTCTTCAAATGTTCTGCCGTCCTTCCCCTGCAGACGGACGGTCAACTTCCGGGAAGGGGTGTCGGAGAGAGTGAGGGTGACAGTTTCAGCGGCCTGTCGCAGAATGGTCAGACCGATTTTCCGCACGTTTTGCGGCAGAAGCGTCAAATTTCCCTGCCAGTCGCGGAAACTGCGGTTGAAAAGATGCAGTTTCAACGTGTTGCGGTCGCTAAGATATCCGCGCACCGTCAGCGGTGGACGATTGTCAAGGATCGCTTTCAGAGCTGACAGTATCGTCTCCTTTGAAGTTTCCGATAGATAGAGCGGTTGTTCCGTGACGGCGAGTTTCTCTCCTTTTAACGGCGTACCGTAGATGGAACGGGCGTTGCATTCCGGCGGCAGTTTCTGCAACGAAACCGGCGATGCTTTTTCTCCGGCATTCCAGACGGCGTAGGTGGTTTTGCCGCCTTTCTGGATGCGGACGATTTTGATATCGCTGTCGAGCAGCAGTTCCACGTTGTCGGCTCGGTCGATTTCGTGGGCGGCCTGTGCGTAGGCTGCGACGGCGGGAAGTGGCCGGATCCCATTTGCGGTTCGCCAGATGCCATAGCAATAGGGCCCCGCCTCCCAGCGGTCAAGGCCGATGAACCAGATCAGATAACGGCATTCGGGATAGCACTTTGCCAGAAGAAACATTCTGGCCAGAAAGGCGGCCATCCGATGTGCTTCGGGCGAATGGAACGGCAGAGTTTCTTCCAGCGAATAGCCGAGTTCCCCGATGAGAAGTTCCTTGTTGTATTTTTTGCTCAAGGCGGCGGTGGTCGCGAGCGAGGCGGTGAAACCGCCTTTTTCCGGTGGAGCACAGTATCGGCCGTCAGCGGCGAAAATGCGCGGCGAGCAGTAAGGGTGCGGCGCGCAGATGTCGATGGAGTCGTGCGCAAGTCGCAGAACCCGTTCAAAAAAATCAGAATTCACTCCTGAGACATCGACCATGAGTTTGATCCCATACTTGTGGGCAATCGGTGCGGCAGTATTCAGAAGTTCCGCATAATATTCTGCATTTTTCGGAACATTCCGTAACGACAGGTCCGGTTCATTGATGAAATCGAGATGTTCCGCCTTTCCCCGCAGACTACGGAAAACATATTCCAGATAGGGAATCGTTTTCGCCGGGTCAGCCAGATTGCTGCCGGGCTTGAGAGCCCAGGCGGGAATTTGTCCCGGTGTGAAATCTGAGTTGAGGGTCGGCTGCCAGAAAAATCCGGCCGGCGGACTGGGAGGCCGGGGGATATAATTCCCTTGAGTTGGTTCAAATCGTTTCCAGCCGAAATCATTGGTCCGGATGTGAGAAGTGCCGATGCGAAGGAGAAAGTTGCGGGGCAAGGGACTGTCCTGCATGCCGAAGAAGCCGTCGCGGGACGGTGGCGGAAACGGCATGGTCACGACGAACGGAGCTTCCGTTCGTTTTACAATTTTTCCCTGCCGGGTACAGACTTGAAGTTGGGCAGGATAATAGCCGGAGACAGCTGTTTTCGGGAGTTCGATATCAAGAGACATTGTTTTTCCAGGTAAAAGATTGAAATTCTGTCTGTGTTCAATATCTGTACCGGGAATGCTCAGTTGAAGAGAGAAGGGCTGCTGTTCTGCTTCAATTGCAGCATTGTATATCTGAATTTTTACTTTCGGCGTGTTCGGAAGGTGGATGACTTCTCCGGCTCCATTCATGACGGGATATACGCTGAGTGCTTCTCCTGGCTGATATGGTGTAGTTTCTTTACCCTCCTCCAGTTGAAGCGCGTCAATTCGGAATATCATGCACCCCCGGGGCAGAAACGCTGGATAAATGGGGGCATTTGCCCGGTCGACACGAAATGAGATGGAGTAGCGTTTCCAATTGTCAGTAAGTTGCAGTGTCTTGTTAACAAACCACTTCCAGTTGGATAGATCAATGATTCCAAATTGCATTGCATCACTGCCTGAGACTCGGCGCGCATAGAAACTGATGGTGTAATCGACATTTTTTTTTAAATAGAACCAGCGTCCTTGAACCCAGGAGACAGAAGAATCGATTTCCAGAGAGGAGTTGCCGTGTGCGGCATCGCCCTGTACTGTCTGAATTGAAAAATCGGAGCGGAAATAACGAAAGTTCTGTGGACCGGTTTCGAAACTGGTATCTTCCGTTAAGAGATTGTTACCCCATACTGAAAAAATACAGCCGAAAGTGAACAAAATGGCAGGCCATTGCATTTATTTGCACTCCCAGGTTATATCATCCAATAAAATGGCTGAAGGTTGATCGGAGACCGCTCCGTAGAGGGTGAATAAATAGAGGGCTCCTGCTTTCATGATAAAATTGCCTGCACCTTTCCGGTTCCTGCGCAATTGATCCAGCGGTATGGTGATTTTTTGCCAGTCGTTTCCTTTGATGTTCAGCGAATGGGTTCCTGTAATAGTTGGTTGTTCATAACGTTTTTTTACCTCGCCAATCGCCAGGGCGACCGGTGGCGGTCCGTAGAGAGGTTTGATCAGGAAGGAGATGGCGACCGCGCCTTTCGGCATCGGGGGCACGCGGTGGAAATGAAATCCCTGATATTTTTTGCAACCTGCAAAAGAAATTTTCAGGGCACACTCGCCGCTGAGAACATCATCCCGGCAGATTTCCGGGCGGGGCGGCTTGCTGCTTTCCCTGTCGTGATAGACTTGGGAACCGTCGATCTTGCCGTTTTCAAAATCTACCGGAGCCACGGCTCCCGGAGCGGATAGAACAAGTGCGGAAAAAACTGTACAGAGTGTGAGTTTCATTGCAGGAATTCCTTATAATGATTGATATGATTTTTCAGCGTCTGATGCACCAGGAATTGACGTCATAGGTTCCGCTGGTGGGGTTGATTCGCATTGCGGGAATCCGGGTACTGGTTGCTCCCCCGTCGCCGTACAGCAGAACGAGTTGCTGCTCATGGTAGGTGCCTCCAAAAGAACGGGTTTCCTGCGGATTTTCACTTTTTGCGGCATATCCTTCAATTTCATTGCTGACATAACTGGTTGTATATGGCGGAGCGCAGTAGAGCAGTGCTGTATTCGGATATATCTTTGTAGTACGTGGAGTCCGGTGAATCGTTGTGCTGTTGTATTCCAGATAGGCTTCACTTTTCGGAAGAAAATTAGTAGTTGCCAGTGTGGTGTAGCTGTAAGTGCAGAACCAGAGGGTGTGAGGCTCTACTCTGCCGCGGGCGACCGGGCAGATCAGAGGATTCCCTGCCGGTCGCTGCGGCGAAGGGGAACCGAGATAGGAGGCGATATTGCTCCTGGTTTCCGGACGGATTGTAATCATGTGATAGCTCCGGCCATGGGAATTCATGTTGGTTGCCGGATTTGGCATGAAATCTCCATGATCTCCGGCATAGGCGAGTATGGCAAGGCCAGCCTGTTTCAGATTGGCGGTGCAATGAATCGTCTGGGCTTTGCTGCGTGCCTTGTTCAGAGCGGGCAGCAGCATAGCCGCCAGAATGGCGATGATCGCAATTACAATTAGAAGTTCAATCAATGTGAATACATGTTGGTGTTTCTCGAAGAAACTGGGGAAGCTGGAAGAATTTTTCTCAGTGTGAAACATTTCAGGACTCCTTTCTGCTGTTTTTTTGTTTCAGCAACTGTGACAATGGCTTGGGTTCGATCAGGGAAACCATGACCCCGTCGGGGTGTTTCAACAGAGAGATCGCCTTCTGAAGAACATCCTCCGCCGGGAAGGTGAAATATTCCGTGTTCGGATAGCGCCGGGCGTCGGAGGGATAGTTGCAGTGCGCCGCCAGCAGAACGTCGCGCCCCGGTTCCAGCCCGAGTTCCAGCAATGTTTCCACCACCAGCGGCATGAAGTTCTCATTCAACACCGCCAGCGCGTCCGGGCGCCTCTTTTCCGGCAGGCTGAAGAGCAGTTTCAGCAGGTTCTTGTTCAATTGCGGACGGGCGTGGATGTGGTCCAGCCCCAGCACCCACTCCGGATGCGCCGGGTCAAGCTGATTCTGCATCCGGATGATCCGCTCGGACGAGGTGTTCTGAAGAATCAGCGCCGCCGCACGGTGCCGCCCCCGCTGGTGAAAATACTCCAGACACCGGGCCAGCAGCGATTCCGAGTCGAACTCCAGCGAGGGGTACTCATGGTAGGAGTCGCTGCTCCGACGCGAAATCACCACGCACGGGCAGGGGATCAGCGCCGTCTGAATCTCCGGCGACGGCACGAAATTGACGAAGATGATCCCCGCAAGCAGATGGTTCCCGGCATCCTCGATCAGCCGCGCCAGCTCCTGATGCAATCCGGAGTTGGTGTTGTCGACGAAATAGTGCAGCAGGCGCATCCCCGGCGTGCGCGCCGAAAGCTCCTCGCCGACACTGCGCAGTGCGGCGAAAAAGGTGTCCACCGCGCCGATCTGCTTCGGATTCTCCGGAAAGACCAGCGCATAATGACAGAGGTGCGGCGGATATTCCGAAACCACCGTTCCCTTGATCCCGCGGGACTCCAGAAATCCCTCCTCGACCAGTCGGTTGATGCTCTTCTGAAAGGTCGCAACGCTCAGCCCGTATTCCGCCAGAAGCACATGCCGCAACGGCAGTGCCGAACCGGGCGGAAACTCCCCGCCGGTGATTCGGTTTCTCAAGGTTTTGAGCAGTTCCGGTTGTCTCATCGTTGTCTCCTTGTTTTTAAAAATAATATGATTTTTTTAAATATCAAGAAGAAAAATTAAAAAATTCATGATTTTTTGAGATTTCCGGAACCGGAGCAACGGTTTTTCCGGAACTTGCGCATGTCGGCGAGGAAGACTCTCCTTGCCTCGTTCTCCATCGCGTTGAAGATCAGCAAATTGTCGTTGTCACGCCGGACCGGGGATTGTGGGGGGAGCGGGAGGAACGCAGGCGGAAAACTCCCGGAACAGACGCGGCACCGAATTCCCGGGGAGGGAAAACGGTGCCGCATCGCAGAGTAAAGTGTAATTTCGAAAAGTTTACTGCCGCAAGGAGAGTTTTTCCAGACGGATCTTGTCGAACATGACTGTCCCGGTCGCCTCATGATTCATCACGTGCAGCCAGGAGGCTGTAAGGTCATATGGCAGGAGCAATTCCATGGTGACATCGTGCCAGTCACTCTCCGCCGGGATAGACGGTACCGGGAAACGATGTTCACGGGGAACGTTTTGGAACGTGCCGCGCAAACTGACCTGAAGATCAGGCGGCCGGTGATTCCCGCGGGATTTAACCGCCATTGTCAGGCGGTAACGTCCTGCCGGACATTCGTTCAAAGCCGTTTTGAAGCAGGGTGAAAGATAGCCTTCATATCCTTTAAGCACCATGGAAACCATTCCGTCGGCTGCATCATTGGGATCGTAAAGAATGGTCAGAGGGGAGCAGGTGTAGGTATCGAAGCGATAACCCAGGGATTCCCACAGCGTGGTCAGCATGTGCGGAAACATTTTTCGGTGTCGGAGAGAACAGGCGACGCCAAGAATTTCAAACGAAGGGTCGGCGAGCGAGTGTTCAAACTCTGCCGGATAAAGCGAAACAGCCTTTTGTTTTGCAGCTGCACCGTTGAGCCGAAAGGAGAGTTCCCTGCGGAAACGTTTTGCTGTCGGCAGAGGATTTTTGTCATCGAACCAGGTGGCGATCAGAAAGTTTCCATCTTGCCGTACCGAGCGGGCATTCAATCCATCTACGGCAACAGAGGCATCTTTTTTTTCAAAGAAGAGGCCGTCAGGTGTTGTTCTCGTTGTCAGGTCCCCAACTGTGCTTTGCAGTGTCAGAGAGAAGTTGTATTGAGTAGGCGTTTCCGCCGAATAGATTGCGTGGAATACCGGAGACGAATCAAACCAGTACTCCTGTACCCCCTGAAGCTGCTGGTTGAATTGAAATCCGCGTCTGAAACGACGGTAGTGTGAGGTGTACCGCATATATAATCTGCCGTCGATTTCGCGGATCAGGCAGCCGCTGAAACCGTCATAATGAGGGGTGAGATCATGAACGGTGTGTTGCGCGCGGGAGAGAAGAGTCATGCGGTCGATCAGCCGGGTACCGCTCTTCCGGTCACGCAACAACCGGATCATGCCGCCGAGCCGTCGCAAGTGGACCTCATAATGGGTGTTGGAGATTACCGCACCAGTGGATTCGCTCTGGAGTGTGACGCCATTGATCGGGATTGCCTCCATCGAATGGAGCTCCGAAAAAGTTTCTGCTGCAGACGGCAGAAGTTCCATGCGGAACGAACTCGGAATTCCCTGAAGCAGCGGCGAGGGGGAGTGGAGCCAGATCGCATATCCGGGACGTTTCTCCATACCGTTGAATGTCAAAAACTCCATCGCAGGGGGGACATCTTTCAGGCCGTTCGGAAAACGGAGCAGTACCCCTCTGCCGTCCTGCCGATAGAGTCCGCAGACCGCATCAGCGGGATTGAGCGGATTGCGTTCCGATGACCACTGTACCCGGTAAAAATTATCGCGGTAAAAGGTGTTGTTGCTCAGGTGGGGATGGCGTGGCAGCTGTAGCGGTTCGCCGTAGATCCGATCGGCCATGACCCCGTCGAAGGTGTTGACTTTCCAGGAAGAGTTCCGATCGTCTCCAGCCAGAAACCAGTAGGCATATTCTCCACCGGGTGCGCCGGAGAGAGTTCCCCGGACCGTCACTTTCTGCCCGCTGCAGAGATACTCAAGTTTCACCTCTCCCTGCGGATTGGAAAACGTGGTAGTCACGGTGACCGTATCGAGGAGTTTGTTTGCTTTAACGGAGAGTTCCGGTATCCTGTTTCGGGCGAAAATCAGGTCTGCACCGTGGAGCAGTAAGCGATCGGCTCCATCTTTCATCCATTCCAGCTGGCCGGTTTTACGACTGACGCAGAGGGAATAGTTTCCGGAATGAATCTCGTAACGGTCCGGGAATTCTTGAAGTACCGGATCGTTTTCAACGGGGGCGGACTCCGATTGCCGGCGGAGGGGAGGCGCGGTATCTGTCGTACAGGAGGAAAGTATCCGAACCCCGAAGGGAGGGAGCTGAACCTGAAAACTCATCGGATACAAGGCGGATCCTTTCCTACGGAATGAATTGTCGAGCTGATCAATGAACATGAACTTTTTGTTTTTCAGAAACGCAACTTTGCTCGGATCAAGTCTGATTTCCGAAGTCAATGTCTGGTTGGAAAAATTGATGAGGCCGATACTGCACTGTTGCCCGTCATGGCGCAATACACTCCATACCTCCGGAGCGGAACTTGTGACAGCCTGGTAATCAGCATTGCCGTCTTTGAGTTCCGGACGAAGGAGGGCAAGATGATTCAGCCGGGCAATGAAATCTCCGTGACCAATATCTGCCGCCTCCTGAGTCATCGAAAGGCCGGCGCAGAGAGTCGTCATGGCATACGCACAATTTCCCGCTGCAGTTCCAAGTCTTGCATAAACATCAATGAGATCGTGTGATTGAAATTCGTGTGTCCATAATGTTCCGGGTGGGGAAAGTTTCTGCTGTTCATGAAAGACGCGTCGAATATCTCGGACGAAATTCGCCGGGTCCGTATTGCAGTACCAAGTGACATAGTAGACCCAGCAGAGATCGTAGATGGTATCAGCCCAGGAGCCGTGAATCGGTTGGACCAGTTCGCTCAACATGGCGCCGTCTTTACGGTATTTGCGGATGATGCCCCGCAATGTGGCGTTGATCAAACGGCCGCTCCGATTGCCTAAAGTTGCCCGTTCATACGGCAGTTCCGGCATGGAACCATTTTGGTCAAACCACTCTGAGACCCAGCGTTCTACCGCCGGCGGAAGTTGTTGCAATGTTTCACGGGTAGGGAACCCTTTTTTACGCCAGTTCGGCATATTCCCGTAGGGCATGTCGACGCGGAAGCCATTAGGACCCAGCTTCATTAAATATTCTGCTCCGCAGGCGAGGTAGGCCCGATAGTCTGGATTCATGTAGTCGCCGAGATACCGGTTATAAAATTTTCCATTCCGGTCGAAGGTGAGCAACGGTAGTTCCATCTTACGAGCGGCATTCTCCGGGAGCAGACTGCCGTGGGTCACGATATCCTGCCAGTAGCGGAATCCGCTGGCCTGTGCCTGTGCGATGAACTGGCTGTATTCTTTTGCAGAGCCTACGCGGGCGGTTATTTTGTCGAGGTGAACCGGCAGATACTGCGGATTCCAGCCGGGGATTACTGGCTGCGCATACAAGATGTTGTACCCGAGAGCCTTTAGACGTGGAAACAATGATTTTCTCAATCGTTCAAAACGATCGTCTTCGTCGAACGCATCCGGTCTGAACTCATAGATTCGCCCGCCGGCAACCCAGTCCGGTCGGGCATCCGGCGCGTGTATCCCAAGTCGACGGTACCAGTCGGGAATCATCTTGTCGATGATAGTTTCGAAAGTGGTATCCGGCCGTACAAGACAGTAAAAGTTACCGAGATGGTTCTGTGGTTTTCCCGGAAATGCCCAGCCGCCGCAGAATAGACGGAGTTCCAGGGTGTCGGCATTTTCCCCTGTTATCAGAGATAGGGCCGACGTTTCCAGCCGTGAGTCGGTGAGGATCGCCAGCGCGGTTCCCGTCTTTTTGCGCAGCAGGAGAAAGTCACTGCCGAAAAAAGTCGGTGTGAGTCTCGTTTTCGGCTTGAAATTGCGGGTGTTGCCACGGACTAACTGCGGCTGTTCGATATCCTGAAAGTCGGATTCCTTCTGGACAAAACCGTACCCCTGGAGACTGTTCGCAATGGCGAACGGCATATAGAAGTCCAGATCAGCGGGTGTTCTGAAGGTCAAAATGTAGTTTCCAAATTCAACTCCGGCCGGATCTCCCACTTTCAGCAACAGACGGGCTGTGCGCCTCAACAGTCCCGGCATGTTGTGTGCGTCGAATTCGAACCACTCTTCCAGTTGCCAGTTTTCATAGAGGAGCGTCAGATGGAGTTTCTTTTTTGCAAAAGAGTGATTAACCAGTTGAAAACGGGTAACTCCCTTTTTCCCCAGCACGATCCGCCGGGAGGCAGTGGGAAGAACCAGTTCATTCTGGTAGACAATGTTTCTCAGTATGCCGGTTTGTTTGTCGAGGTAGAATTTCCAATCTCCGGTCTGCAGGGAGAGTTCAGCGCTCTCGGCGGCAATGAAAATGATCAGCGTAACGAACAGAAAAAATTTTTGTATCATCAGCAAAAATTTCCATATATATGGTTTTAATTTATCTAGAACGGAATTTTTCTACTGGCTTAATGGGAAACTTACTGGGTTACCGAATTTCCCAGCCATTTTCGTCGGAAGAATTCATTATCGATATTTGCTGCAACTTCCATGGCGTCTTCTGTGTGGAGAATGGTTTTTGCGTGCAGATCCAGATAGAGCATGGAACAACTGCCCCCCTGCTGGTGACGAAATTCTGCAACATTGAGATTTTGTGCTGTAAGCAGATTTACACGCCCTAGGCAAATTGCTGCCGCGACCCAGTCGTTCTGAGGGCGTCCTGTCTCGCTCATATAATACATTGACGCTGGCGTTTTGTAGTGGTTCAGCTTGTGCAACTGAAATTGTCCAGAGGTGTGCATCGGTGCACGGTTATTGACATATTTTACATACATATAGGCATTAACACCATAGGAATATACCGCTTTACTATTCTGAGGCCCGTAATTGTTCCCCAGATTGGCCGGGCAAGCCAATACCGGCGCGGAAGTCTTGAACATTTCATAACGTGCTTCCGTGGTTCCTCCGGTGAATGTGTTCATCGACTTGGCATTTCTTCCGAAATATGGTGCCAACAAGACAATATAGGACTCTGTAAATGCGGTCTGGTTAGCTAGATTTTTAGGATTGTTGTGTAAGACATAATCATTATGATCTGCGCTGTACAATCCAGCCAGACTCCCGATCTGCTTCATATTATTCAAGCAGCCGGTCAATTTCGCCTTTTCTCGCGCCTTGTTCAACGCCGGCAGCAGCATGGCCGCGAGAATCGCGATGATCGCAATAACAATGAGGAGTTCAATTAAAGTAAAAAAATGGTTTCTTTTCATCAGGATCCATCCTCCTTTCCCGGTTTGTCATATAGTATACCTGAACCCGGAGAAAAGCGCAAGAGAAAAAACAGCGATTATATATCCTGAACTTGGATAAGTATATCCTATCTATTATCGATGCGGGAAATTTACCTTGAGAACCTCGGGGGGCGCCGCCGGGAAAGATGGAGCGTGAAAAGTTGTAAGACGTTGTTGAGAAGGATATAATAAGGGATAAAAAAAATCGGGACGGAGAATGCAGTTCTCCGCCCCGGACCGTTGGTGCGATGTATTGATGACGTCTGCTTATTTGATCGGTTCCACCTTGAAATTATCCAGCAGAATCTCCGGAATCTTGGAGGAGATCACCAGATTCGCCATCGGAATGACCGCGTTCGGATATTTTTTGAGATCGGTCGGGAAGGTCACTTCAAACGAATACTCCTTCCACTGCGTCTCGATCGCGCAATCCTTGCGCAGCAGGTTGATCGGCGGCTGGTTGCCGGAAAGCCGCTGATTGTTCGAGTTGAAGATGAAGAGCAGACTGCCGTTCGCCGAACCCTTCGCCCAGAAGCTGACCTTGTATTTCGCTCCGCCGATCATCGGAAGGGAGACGGAGGAGATCGACGCCGGCGCACCATCCGAAACCAGCTTCATGCTGGTTTCTCCGTTGATGAAATCGGATTTCACCACGCTCGCCGCGAACTTCTTCTGCCCCCAGGAGCGGCTCCAGTGGCCGGGGAGCGTGTTGTCTTTCTCGAAGTCGAAAAGAAAACCTTTGCCGCAATCCTCCGGGGAAAGCTCCGTCAGGGCGATGTTGCGCAACTCCAGCGACTGCTCTTTGCCGCCGCGCAGGTAGAAGGTGACATTTCCGGAACTTTTTTTGCCGGAATAAAACCAGTTCCGGTAGCGGTTCCACTCTTTGCCGACTTCGAAAACCGGAAACACCTTGTTGTCCAGATCCAGAATGAACTGCCCCTGACCGTCACTGCCCGGAAGGTCGCCGCGCGCCTCCCAGTCGATGACGTAAAAGGTTTCCGGCTTGAGCGGCGCCTTGACGATGAGCGAGGCGGTTCCCTGCATGGCGGCGGTGCGCTGGATCGTGAAGGTGTCCTCCGCACTCTTCTTCCACTCCCGTTGCGGTGTGATCTCCGGCGTGACCGGGGTTTCCGCCGCAAGGGCGAGCCCGCACAGCAGAGCGGGGGCGAACAGATTGAATGATTTCATTGTTTCTCCTCCTGTGTCAGTCCATGAATGATTCCGAATGCGAGACGGTTGCGGAACGGCTGCTTTCCGTTCGCCCAGTACGCTTCACGTACCGGTTTGCCGGTGGCGCTCTCCGCATCGTCCACTTTGATTTCAAAGCCCAGCTCCCTGCCTCCCGCCGGGAGCAGCGACTCCGGGATGCTCAGTTTGACGGTGTATCCTTCCTGCGTCGTCTCCACGGAGCAGGGCAGATCGATGGCGGCTGTTTTGACCGGATGGTTCATGAAGTGGGTCCGGTTCGCCTTCCAACGGGGCAGGAGAAACAGCCGGAACACCTCCCCGGTGTACTTCTCCGGATGCTCCAGCGCGGAGTGAGCGGGATTCCGGTCGAAGAAGAGTTCAATGCAGTCCTGATCCCAGAGGGCGCGACCGTTCGCTTCCGCGCCGGAACTGGTGGCGTCCTTGACGCGGACGACCAGCTCGACGGATTTGCCCTTGCGTTCAAGCTGGAAGGCGGCTTCCAGTTTGCCGTCTTTGCTCCGGAAGCTCTGTTCGCTCCCCGCCTTCGCCGCCGGATTCTCCGTCACCTCGAGCGGAACCCGGCTGGAGCGGCCGTCGGCGATCAGCCCGAGATACGCTTCGCCCGCGGCACTTTTGACCTCGCACGGCAGATCGAAGGTGAGCGATTTGCCGGCGTCGATGGTGAAAGAACGGATTCCGTCAGGGCAGATGAGACGCCCGCCGAGGCCGGCGCTGCACTTCACCGCACGATTGCCGGTGTTGAAGAGCGTTACGCGGAGGTGCGATTTGCCGGCTTGCTCCGTAATGAGCCGGGCAGCGCGCTGCACCTGAATGAGCTGCTCCATCTGGATTTCCAGATTTTTCAGCTGATTGCCGAAACTTTTCCGGCCCTCTTTCGGCCGCAGATAGTACGGGGCAGCCGAGAGATGCAGCGGTGCCGTCGCCGGAACCGGGTTGCCGAAGAGATCCATCACGTCGAATGCGGAGAGGTCGGCGGAGAGGTCCCGGCGCGACGCGTAGTTCCAGAGCGCGGCGATTTCGCGCCCGTCGCGGGTGAACACATAGCAGATGATGCCGTTCGGATAGCGGATTTTATCCACCGGTCTGGCACCTTCGAAGAAGCGCGCCAGCGGATTGTAGGCCACACCAATCGCGGAGAAGGTGCCGTCGGTGCCGTTCAGTGAGACGAAAGCGCGGAAGCGCTCGTGGATCGTCTTCTTCCACACCGAGTCGATGTGGACCGGGCAGCTCTGGGTGACCCCTTCACCCAGATCGGTCAGGAACCGGGTCGCCGCGTGGTGCGCTTCAAACAGCGACGAGGTGTAGTGATCGCGGAAATCCGCCTGCCGGAGATAGAAGAGCTCGGTGTTCCACGTCACCGGCGCGTGAAAGGGGGCGATCTGGCGGTGAAACTCCCGGATCTGCTCATCCGCAGGGTAGGGGGAGCCGATCTGCGGCGTGGCGTAGGGGTGGAAACTGATCGCGTCGCACCAGGCGGCGCCGCCTAACTTCAGCCCGTCGACGGTGAATTTGGCGATGTTTTCGCCCTTGTCGCTGGTGGAGCAGAAGGCGATGATGCAGGCGTCCGGAATTTCGCGTTTGATCTCCTCGTGGGCGATCTTCAGATATTCGAGATAGCGCCCGATCTCCATGCAGAACTGGGGTTCGTTGAAGATTTCGAAGAGGCGGATCCGCCCCGCCGAGCGCCGGGCGTATTCGCGGATGAAGCGACGGAACTCCTCCTTCGGCGGATAGAGCTGGTTGTGTCTGCCGAATTTCACCTTTTCGCACTGCGGAAGCAGCCAGTCGCGGAAGCGGTAGGTTTCAAATCCGTACCGCCGCTCGATGAAGTCGGAGTTGAGCGGAACTGCCAGCATTTCAATGTGATGCTTGCGGTATAGCGGCAGATCGAAGTCGAATTTCTCCGTGTTGTACACACCGCGTTCCGGTTCAAAGAGATACCAGCTGCCGATCGAATAGCCGCTGTCGTGCGAGCGCAGCAGCCGGATGCCCAGACGCGCCATCAGGCCGAGCCGCTGATCCGGATTCATGTTGGTGGCGGGGTAGCAGAGCTCCTGCGTTTTGCCGACGAACCGGCTGGCGGTTCCGCCGTTGAAGCCGACGCAGGTGTCGCGGGTGAAATCGAGCTTGCGCGGCGTGTATTTGCCCAGAACCGCGATGCTCCCGTGGTAGGAGCGGCCGCCGGGGAGTTGCGGCGAGAGGGAGAAGGCGCCGATCCGGTCCACCGGGAAGGAGAAGGGGAGCGCGACGCTTTCTCCGGGAGCGAGCCTCACCTCCGCCAGAAAGAGCGGTTTCTCCGTCTTGAAGTAGTCGTCGTGCAGCACAACGGGAATTTTCCCGGAGTACGGCCGGTCTGTCGTATTCCGGATGTGGAGCGTTGCCGAAGCGGTTTCGCCCCGGTCGTAGACGGGGGCGCCGGGTTCGACGCCGGCCTCGAGCCCGCTGTACAGGTCGCTCCGGCCGGCGACAGAGACGCGGATGTCGTCCAGCCAGAGGCTGCCCTTATCGCCCGGCAGGCGCTCGAATCGGAGCATGTATCCGCCCCCCTGATCCTTCCCGGTGCGGAAGGTGAACGCATATTTTTTCCACTCCGGGGTGAGCCGGCAGTATTTGCCCTGCAGATTGAGCGGTTTCCCCGGGGCGCGGAAATCGGTCTGGGCGTTGATGGCGCCGCTCCCCTTTGCCTGAAACGAGACATGAATCTCCGCTTCGGCCGGCAGCAGGAAATCCCGGCACTGCAACCGGTACTCCTCGCCGAACGGATTGTCGATCCGCAGAGAGACCTTCCCTTCGGTTTTCGTCGTCGGGTCGATGACGGGCAGATTGGTTTCCAGCTTCGGATTGACCTTCGGGCGGTAGAAGCGGTCGAAGGAGTAACCGCACTTGCCCAGTTCGAACGAGCCGTTGAAAAAGAGGTTTTCCGCCTGCATGTCCGCCGCCGCGAGGGCGGAGAAACACAGCAGAACTCTGGAGAGATGCTTCATGGTGAATTTCCTGACTTGGTTGCAGATTAAAAGTGGAGTGTTCCCGCGGGAACGTTGTTGTTGTCGTGCAGAAAGAGCTCGTCACTGTTCTTGAGGTACGTTTCGCGGAAGTTCCGGCCCTCCACATGGGTATCCACAAACATGATGTTGGCCCGGCCCTTGAGGCCGAGAGCGCGGCCGACGGTCCATTCTGTTGAGACCGTCTCGTCCAGAATGCGGTCATCGGTGCCGCCGTGGACAAACGCGAACTCCGTCACCTTCTGGTAGCGGGCCAGCCAGCGGCCGCCGTTTTCGGCGATGAAGGGGAGGCGGCTGCCGTTCTTGAACTGCGAGAAGCGCCGGAGCATATGCTTGTAAGGCTGAGGGTGATCGGGGTCGTAACTGCCATCCACCCAGGTGTTGATGCCGTAATCGGTGTGGACCGTTGTGCGGGTTTCCGCCGGGCAGTGGTGGACGGTGGTGGCGGTTCGTTTCCGCGAATAGGGGGCGCCGTAGGGAATCAACAGAGAGACCCATTGATATTCCGGATCGTAGGTTTGCACATAAAGTCGTGTCTGACTGGGGACCATCCAGTCGTTGTTGTCCACGGCATAGGCGCTGACGGCGATCCCGAGGGTTTTCAGATTGTTCTTGCAGGCGATTTCATGCGCTTTGCTTCGGGCCTTCTGCAGGGCGGGGAGCAACATGGCGGCGAGAATCGCAATAATGGCGATCACGATGAGGAGTTCGATCAGCGTAAAAATGCGACGTTTTTTCATCGGAATGCATCCTTTCCAGGTTTCTGTAATATTATACCTGAAACGTCGGCAATCCGCAAGACGAAAAAGAGAGATTATATGTCCTGAATTTGAAGAATCATGTCATATTCATGCATTCGCGTTGCCGGCTGTTTTTCCGGAACGCCAGCGGGGAGAGGCCGTAGCGTTTATGGAACTCTTTCGAGAAGGAGAACTGCGTCTTGTAACCGCACCGTGAAGAAATTTCCTGAACGGTCAGGGCGGTGGAGGCCAGAAGTGTGGCGGCCAGCAGCATCCGCTGTTCGATGAGGTACTGTTTGGGCGGAATGCCCAGCTCTTTCAGGAAGAGGCGGTTAAGAAAATCCGGCGTCACGTGGAGTTCCGCAGCAAGGGCGTTGACGTGAAAGGGTTCCGACTGGTGATATTCGAGAAAGTGAAGGGCATCCGCCAGCTGGGGATCGGGAACTTTCCCGGATTCCCGGCTGAGCTCCATGACCAGCTCCATGGTCAGGGCGGAGATACGGGAGATGGAGCGTTCGGACTTCTCCTTGAGGAGCCGGTGAAGCTCCTTGAGAATAGCGAGAATGGGATCGAGATTGCCGAGCCTCATGACACTTTTCGAAAGGATGCCGGTGGTGGCGAGCAGCGGCAGATGGAGTTGACCACAGATGCCGAAGACGATTTTGCGGCAATCCTCCTGAACTTCGAGTTTCTTGGTTTTTCCGGCGGGGATCAGACAGAGTTCACTGGCTTTCACCTCCAGCCGGGTATCGTCGAGCTGGAAGGTCATGGAGCCTTCGAGCACCAGTTCGAAGGAGGACATGGTCTGGTGGAGCTGGAGAAATTTGTATCCGCGCGAAAGGATGGCGGGGTAGATGACATATTCGGTCCACAGGGGGATGGCGTGGTTTCGGCCGTAGTCCCACGATTCGGAGTTCATGTGGAACGGGACCCCTTTCCGGAAGACTTCCGACTGCGGCTCAAAATTCACTCGATGAATGCGTCGCTTTGAAACGGTCATGGCTGCTCCCGCTGCGTTCCCGGATACATTGTTCCCAGCGGTTCCCGGGCCGGGGCAGGGGAACCGCAGAGAATATAACACGGAAACGCTCCGGTTTCCAGCAGAGTTGATCCCAACGGCGGGGGCCGGTGGAATACTTCCCATACATTCAGAAAATACCGGTTGGTCTGGTGATTGTATCGCGCCCCTTCGGCTCAATCAAACCGAAGGGGCGCAGACTTGCAGGGGAAAGCCTGCGCCCCGTTTCTGCGTTTTTTAAAGTTGCTTGGAGTTATTGGCGGCCCATGGCAGGTCTGGCCATAGGGCAAGTCGTGCCCGGGGAATGGGAATTCGGTAGATATGCCGCGGCGTCAGGTAGGAAAGTGCGGATTCCTGCGGCGCCCAGCGGATTACATTATCCTTCCCCGGTGGATTGAGCAGATTACTGACCGGCAGTTGATTAAACGGGATGGATGCCGCTTCGGAAAAAAGAACTCTGCCATTGATTTCCAGCCAGCCGAGAAGTGGATAAGCCCCGTCGATCTCCAGTACAAGTTCTCCTTTCGGCCACTGTTCCGGAACGGTGAAATGTTGTTCCAGAAAGCGGAAAGGCATTGTAGCTCCCGGGCGGACCGGAGTGAGTTGATCCAGTCCCATACCGACAGACCAGTTTTCCAGAGAAAGTTGTTTTACCGGCTGTGGGTTGGCGAGCAGGAAAAATATTCCGGCAACGCCGACCGGTCGAAAACGTTTTCCAATCGGTTTGAATTTATCGCGCCCATTGATGGAAATTTCAATATTCAGCCGTCCATCGGCGGGTTGTTGCAGATCGATGCTCTGGCCGGTGTTCTCCCGGATGAAATCCATGGCGATCACCTTCCCGTTGATTGAGATCCGGGGAGCCGGGCGGATCCCCCAGTAGTGCCATTCGCCAGGTTGGAAGAGTAACTGAATCCTTCTGTCGTGCCAATTTTTTGGCAGCTGAATGTTTTTTTGGAATGTCACTTCATCCATTGGAGAGAATCCCATCGTTTCAAACAGGCCGAGACGGACTGTTTTTTCCGGGAGAGGAACGTTTTTTCCTTCCTGAGGAATTACGCGAGCTTTCCAACCTTCTGTAAGCGGAATAATCCACGGAGACGGCGTTTGTTTCCGGCTTCGATCGCGCACTGCCGCCGTTTCTGGGGAGTTTGGGAGAGCCTGCCAGCGTCCCGCCAGAGAGGTGAGCCAGCGTTTCGGGGCATTGGCCGGATCAGCGACCGGTGCTGCGAGAAGTGCTCTGCCAAACGGTCCGAGTTTCAGATTGGAAACCGTGAAGGAACCGTCGTCATTCCGGTGAAATGAGACTTCCGGATGTCCGGGCTGGAGGTAGTTGTACAGCTTTGCCGGAGCCGGGGTATGGAAGGTTACGGAGAATAGTTCTTCCGCGGCCTTCGATGTCGGACGCACGATGAGATAAAGGTCATAAAGTCCGTTTTTACTGCGAAATTTTTCTGCAAAAACCTGTTTCCCCGCAGGAGAGACAGTTGATATCCGCGGAATGCCGAGTGAATGTAGCAGTTCATCAAGGTAGTGTGCCGACTGCGGGGAGTGTCGCCAGGAACCGTTGCTGTCTCTCGCTTGTCGCCAGAAAGTACTGCCTAAAACGATGAGCCGTCCTTTGCCGAGCCGACGGGAGGCAACGGCGATTTTACCCGTCTGTTTTGGCAGATTTTCCCATTCCGCGATAACTTTCACATCCCGGGCGAGTGCCTGCATGGCAAGCTCGTTCCCGGTCTGATTTTTGCCGGTGTAATCGAACGCGAAACCGTGACTGTCAATTGTCTTGCCGCACAGGGACGGCCAGAGTTTCTGATCTTGAAGGAAGGTGATTTTGTCGGAGAGCGGTTGGATTGTTGTCGGTCGAAGCCCGGTCAGGCGGCTGATGGGCCAGGAACGGGCACGCTCCGGCGAATGCATGCCGGTGACATGGAGTGCGATGAATGTTCCTCCGTTGTGGACGTAACGTTCAATACCGGCAAGTTCTTCTTCCGTCAGAAGTTCTGTTGCAGCATCGAGTATGACTGGATAGCGGTCGGCGATACCGGAAATTAGATCAGCAGGGTCCAGAAGTTGGCCGCGACGTCCGGTTTCCTGAAGGGTCCCGCGGGTACCATCCCAGTTCCAGCCTCCGGAAAATCCGAGGCGGCTGGCATTTCTGACGGAACGCATTACTCCGATTTTTGCATCAGGGAATTCCATCTTTCCCCAAGCTCGAATTTCTTCCCGTTTTTTCTCTATCAGACGACCTACTGCACCGTTTTCACCGTGTCGGTAAGTTCGTGGTGCCCAAAGTAGATTCACTGATTCGATTCCCATGGCAGTCCACAAACACATATAGCGATCCATTTGGGCTGCGGTGCTGGCGCAGATGCCAGGTTCGCCGCTGATGGGAATTCCGTGTGGAATCGCATACGTAGTGGTCCAAGGGCAGTAGGTTGCGCCCATCATGCCGGTGTCGTGCGGAAATCCACCGTATTTTTTCATAATGGGAATCAAGAGGTCGAAAATGGAATCGCACGCCATGACCAACTGCGGACGGCCGGCGGGGTCCCCTGCCAGAAAAGCACGCATCCGTCGTTCCACATATTGAGCGCGAAGGTTGGCGACAAATTCGGTAAGATCGAAATAGCGGCGATTTTTGCCTGGATCATTGCTTGGATACCTCCAAGGGCCGGTGGGGGCGAGGAAGAGATAACCCGGGGCGGGCTGTCCAAAACCATGTATGACCAGCGTATTTTTACCTGATTTCAAACCGGAGAGAAGAAAGCATTCATCCCGGTCAGCCGGAGTCCCTTTGTGTCGAGTCAGCCTTTTCATCTCCTTGCCGTTTAACCAGATTTTCTGGATGGAATAGTGCGGGCGATGCCAGAAGAGTGGTTCTTGGTGTAGAAATTTCAATGTATGTGCCTGTTGCGGTGTGAGCGAAAATTCATACCGTGACCAGAGTGAAACTTTGCCTCGTTGCCGTACAATGTCTACTTCTCGGTTGTAAACCTGAAGTTTTCCATCCCCAGGGTTTCCGCTGATTGGCCAGGGGGTGGCATCAGGTTGAAAAAATTTTTTCTTTATACCACTTCCATCTTCATCAGCACGAAATTCCCAGTTGTCATTTTTCAAATTCAAACAAGTTGCCGGATTCCATCCGGCAAAATCTGCCGGTGTGGGAACAGGAACTTCTTTCCATGAACGGAAATGGTTGGCATCATTGTAATGCTTTTCTCCAACCTGTTTTAGGGTATAGCGACATTTTTCCCGAAGATATTTTTGCCATTCCTGTCGGAGAAAGGCGGAATCCACGAGCGGCGTGAATCCCAAAATGGAGGTTTCTCCCAATTCAGCCGAGGCGAAATAACAGGAATAATTTTCATATTGTTTCATATGGTTGGCGAATTGATATAGAGCGGCATCTTCATATTGCTCCATTCCTTGAGTTCGAAGATTCAACTCTTTATTTAGATATGTATTGGGGGCGACTGTCAGCGGAGGTTGAATATTCAGCGGGAAAAACGGGTGTCCCGGTTTGGTACTTGCCAGATAGATGTCGACGGCGGCATCATATTTTTTCCCAACCCAAGCTGTCCAGTCTGGGGTGGAGGTGTCAAATATTCCTGGAGCAACATAGTTCTGCTCGAAGGTCCCACCCAGAAGAAAACGGCTGAAATAACGCCGAGCCCAGCGAAAATCGTCATCTAGGTCAGCAGGTTTATCTCCCCAACCAAGAAATGCCATGCAGGCCGCATCGTTGTCAAATCGGTCAAGCCACCGCGGGTAAGCGCGAATTCTCGGGGCCTTCCCATTGGGAACAGCTTTCTTCAACAGTTCCTCTGTTGGGCCGAAGAGAATATAGACCCGATTTTTCTCACTTAATATCTGACAGACAGATCCGTCAGCTAATCGAACGGCACCGGGCAGTTGTTCAATTTTGACCGCGTCACCGTAAAAAAGAACGTCAGTATAAAATTTGGAAGCACAATAACTGGCCTTTTCCGATGTATCGCAGTGAATGATACTACCCTGAATTAAGGTTGATGAACTTGTGACACGGTATGGTTCCCAGCGTAAATTTCCCAATGCACGCAGGTGAAATTCTTCCGCCGTGGAGTTGAGGCTTGCCAGTAAAATGAGAAAGACAATCCGTATTGTTTTTTTTAAAATCATTCTTCCGTTCCTTTTGTTTTTCATAGGGGAAAACCGACAGGCAGAATTACAGTTCAAATCCGTGTCCCCAAGGGTTATCATTAATTGTCCTCCAGTTTCCTGCATGATACGGCATATAGATCTGGTTAAACTGTCGAGAGATGACATGACCATCCAGATAAAGAGCATTGCCGGAATTGCCATGTCGGGGTGCAAACGCAGCTACACCAGAAGTTTGACTGTTCCAGTCGTAATCGATTGGACAGTTGATATGTTTTGATTGACAGCCACTGCTTAACGGACTGGCATCTGCCATTGCGATGACTTTGGAGGCTCGCTTTGCCCGTTTCGGAAAGATATAATTTTTCAGGTGAGTGTGGTTGTAAGAGAAGATATGTTCTTGATTGACTCCCAATCCACCGCCATAGGTCGTTGCACCGGTATCAATGGAAGGACATACGAAAATTCCGCCCGTAGCCAGCCCTTCCCGCTGCCAGCGTTCGTTACCACCGGTAAGTTGAGGCGGAATGGGAACTCGGACATAATTTCCCTGACAGAGAAGGTTACTCCAATGTAGCGCATTCGTTGAGTAGGTATTGCATCCATTCTGTGCATTGCCGGGTGGTAGACTGCCGAAGTCATTGAGATACATCTGAAAAACCTGACCGAATTGACGCAGATGATTGGAACATTTACTACTTTTCCCTGCTTCGCGCGCTTTGTTCAACGCAGGCAGCAGCATCGCTGCGAGAATAGCGATGATCGCGATGACGATCAGGAGTTCGATAAGGGTGAAAATACTGCTTTTTTGATTGGTTTGTTTCTTCATAAACTCTTCCTTTCAAATAAATTATTCTTGCTCGGTTCTATAAGGCCATCAGGACGATTCCGCCGCAGATCAGCGGAAATGCCCAGAATACACACGTGGAACACGGTTCGTGCCGGATGAACCGGTTGTACAGCAGAAAAAATGCGATGCAACTCCCCTGCGCAATCGGATAGCCGATCGAGCCGCCCCCCTGTTCCGCCACAATGTTCAGACCACGGTAAAAGAAGAAAAACAAGGCGAGAATCTGCACCACGCTCAACAGAAGAATCGCTTTCCAGCACCCCTTCGGCCGTATCCTGCGCCGCGCAAACGGCGCCGTCAGCGCAAACAGCGAGACGGTGCCGAACTGGACCAGACAGGCGCGCAGTTCGCTGCTCATCCCGATCTCTCCCCAGTAGGACGGCAAATTGGCAAAACATTGCGCCAACCCCGAGGCGGCAAACGCTCCGAAGGCCGGCCACAGCCATTTCCGCGACCGCTTCCCGCGGAGCGGAACGGCGCGGCTGAACAGGAAGATTCCTCCCAGAAGCAGCGCCAGACCGCCCAGCCGGTTCCAGGTCGGCGCCACCTGAAAGAACAGCATCCCCATCACGAACGGGCAGAGCAGCGCGCTCTGCGTGATGCCCCATACCGCGCCATTGTCCCCGAGGACCATGGCGCAGCGCATCAGATTCAACATCAGATAGTTGCTCATACCGGCAAGCAGGACGGCTCCGCAGATCAGCACTTTTTGATGCAACGTTCCGGCCAGCGGCGGCTGAAACAGGATCGCACCGGCCGCCGCGGCGGCAACCAGCAGCGAGGCCCCGAACTGGATGAAATTCATATCCAGCCGTTCCGCCGCCGCCTGGCTGACGGTAATGCCGATCCCGACCCAGCAGAGGCCGGTTAAAAGAAGTAGAATGACTCCGTAAATCATTCAAAATCAATGATCCCCGTTTTCTTGGACGGAAATGAATCAATCACCAGATACCGGCTGCTGCCCACCTGTTCGAGGCGGCCGGGAACCGGTACATCGTCGATGCGGCACGAGGGGGTACCGGCATTGTTCGGCAGGAGCATCCGCAGACGGCACCGTTCATGCTCTGAGAGCAGGGAGAAGGTGATTTGGCCTTTCGCCGCATCCCATGTGTAATGGTATTCCACTGCGGCGCCAGACGCCGCATATTCGAGGCGGACGTGTGCCTTTTTCTCCCCGGCGGCGACGAAGCGCGGCGAAAGTGTCACATCGCGGAACAGTTTGCCGTTGTCCACCACCCCCGCCAGTCCGGCGCATTCGGCATGCATGAGCTCGGCGCCGCACCAGCAGCGCGGTCCGCCGCCGATGTCGTTGCCGGAGTAGTCGTAGAGAAACGCCACTTTTCCGTCGCGGCTGATTTTGCGCCCCATCCGTTTCAAAATGTCCACCCCGTACTCCTCTTCGCCGGTCTCGAACGCGCCGAGCGCCAGCTCGCCGGCGACAAACGGGGCGATGGCGCCGTTGACGTAAGCTCCGGCCTTCATGCCGTGAAAGAGCGGGTAGGGCGGTTCCAGATTGCGGAAGTCGTCAAATTCTCCCTGATATTTCTCCCGCATCGCCCGGTAGGAGGCGATGACGCGCCGCTTCTGGTCAAAATCGAGGATCTCCCGGTTCAGCGCATAGGCGTTGGAGAGGCTCATCTGCCGCTCCTCGTCCACGCCGTAATTCACCGAATCCAGCGGCAGGAAGTGGCGGAAAAAGTCGCCGTTCCACAGATACTTCATGATCCGTTCGCGCAGCGCGGCGGCCTCCTCCTCGTGCCGGACGGCGGATGTTTCATCGCCGAGATAGCGATAGAGTTTCGCCATCAGCAGTTTGGAGTGATACAAGCCGGTGTTGTCGCCGTGGAAGATTCCCATGGGGTCGTCAGGATGAATTTCCCGATCGGTCTGGGAGCGGGCGCTGTCCAGAAAATCCCAGGTGTCGAGCGTGCGCGGCCGTTTGGCCAGGCCGTGGGCGGCATCCCAGCGCAGGGGATCGGTGACGATGTAGCGCAACCCTTTTTCGACCCGTGGCAGATTGCGTTTCAGCCAGTCGTCATCCCCGGTCGCCTGCCAGATCATGTAGACCCCTTCGACCATCAGGTATTCGATGTCGGCCTCGAGTTCGAGGCGGCAGAGACCGAAGTCGAGGCCCTCTTCATAATAGCAGCATTCCGGGGAGGAAATCTGGTGACGCACGCCGTTTTCCACCCACGGCCGGCCGGAATGCATATCGGCAACGGGGGCGATGATCTCATAGAAAAAGCCTTTCGGATGCTGTTTCTCGAGCAGCAGGTCCGGGAAGCTGACCAGATCCGGTTCCGTGTACCGGAACCCTTTCATGGTGAGGATGTAGTCCCGGATCCAGTTCAAGTTCACCCGGATCAGTCTGTCGCCGTACAGAAAGACCCGGTTGTTGAATTGCATGGCGCCGTTGCACATGCCGAAGAGCAGTGACAGCGGCTCTTCGTGATACCCGGTCGTCGCATAGGGAATATTGCCTGTTGTAATGAAACTTCCCGGCAGTGTAGTCATCGTCGTCTCCTTATCGATTTTGTTTCGTTATATTAATTATAGGCGAAACTGCAAGGAAAAGCAATTGCAATGATGTTACATTACTTATTGTTTTGTCACCTTTTGGGCGAAACGGGAAAACAGCCCCCGCCGGAGGGATGGCAGAGGCTTCGAACCGGTTTCCCGCACCGGCGCGAGATGGTGGGAAGTTCCTGTCGAATTACGACTTTGCAGAATGGATGCTGCAGGGGGCGGCGAAGAGGGTCAGGGGCGAGACGAGGAGGGGGATCTCCTGTTTTTCTCCGGCTCGTTCGGGACGGACTTACCGTGTAGAAATGTTTCCCGGTATTCCTGCGGCGTCATGCCGAACTCTTTTTTGAATACGCGGAAAAAATAGGCGCTCGTCGAGAAGCCGCAGTAATCAGCGATCTGCCCGATCTGAAAACTGGAGTGTTCCAGCAGATTGCGTGCATCTGCCAATCGGATTTCGTTCACCAGCTCTTTGAGAGATTTCCCGGTCTCCTGCTTGATCACATGATACATCCGGCTTGCACTCAGGTGGTAGTGACGGGCGAGAAACCTGATGTTGAATCCATTGGTTCTGTACCCGCAGGGGCTGTTTCCGTGGTAAAGAACTCCACCCGTGGTTGTGTGGGCGTCACTTCGCTCGACGCTCTGCCGCTGCCGGAGAGCCGCCGGATGGTGATCGTCTATGCGACCGAAGTGGTCAACTCCGGCATGGTGCTGGGGGCCGGTCGTGCCAGACTGGTGAAGCCGGGTTCCGGGCCGGGCCTGCTCAGGACCGGAGAGTTCACCCTCTCCATCCAAAACCGGAATGGAGGAACCTGGAAGCTCTACGCCCTCACTCTCGCGGGGGAACGAGAGGAGGAGCTGCCGGTGGAGTACCGCAACGGCGCGCTCACCCTCTCGGTCAACACGGCGAAACTCAAAGGGGCCAATACGCCTTTCTTTGAACTGGTCCGCGTCGAGTAAGTTCTTCTTTCGGACCGGATAAACAGAGCTCTTTCCCCGGATTGGGGAAAGGGCTTTTTGCATTCGACAGAGTGAATGGACCGCTTCCTTGAGGTCTCTTGCTTCCATAACGGGGGGCTCAACCCGGGAGAAAAAAATTTTCCTTTTTTTTCCTTTTTCCCTCTTGCGAAAACAAAAAACAGCTGTATAGTCTATATCAGACTGGTACCCTCTGGTATCCTTCAAAGGAGAAAAGAATGGCGCCTTCCAACATCCATGAGTACATCAAACTGCGTCAGCATTTCATCAATCTGACGCTGCATGCGGATCCGGAGTGTCCGCTGCCCTCGGAGCGTACTCTGGCGGAAACGTTCGGCGTTGCCCGGAAGACGGTCCGGCGGGCGCTGGAGGATATGGTCGCCGGAAACTATCTCATCAAGCGCCCCCGGCGGGGGTACTTCGTCAATCCGCTTTCGATGCGGGAGGATGAGCGGCGGCAGAAAATTGTCGGCCTGCTGTTCCGGAACGGGATGCACGCGCTCTACAACCGGGAGGACGCCTGTTTCATGGAAGCGTTTTTCCGGGAGATCCGCCGGTACGACGCCTGTGTGCAGCTCATCATGACCTCCGGGACGGAGATGATCTACAGCGATATTGCAAACAGCGGCCTTGACGGTCTGGTCTGGCTGGGGGTTCCGCCCGGACATACGGCGGTGTTTGAGCGGATTCACCGGGAGGGGGCTCTGCCGATCGTCGGCTTCTTCGACAGCGTGCCGCCGGCGTGCGGCAATTACATCTACATGGATCCCTTTACCGAGGGATACCAGAAGACGAAGTTTCTGCTGGATCGCGGCTGCCGGTCGATTCTCTTTGTGAAGTGTCCCCGGCTCGAACGGAGCCATGACGGATATTTTGCCGCACTGAAGGAGGCGGGAATCGCTCCGAATCCGGAACTGCTCGTCGATGAGGAACTTCCATCAGAACAGCTGGAAGCCCTGTTCCGGGAGCATGCGGTCGACGGCGCGGTGGTGCGGTTCCATCAGGCGGACCGCGTCCGGGAGTTTGCCGTCTCGCGCGGGATCCGGATTCCGGAGGATCTGCAGCTGATTACCGGCTGCACCTGCTACGACTGGGAGCCCACGATGACGGAGAAACCGTTTGCCGCCATTGTTTCCCGATTGTTGAACCAACTGTGGAATGAAATGCAGCATCAGGATTCACCGTTGCAGGATTCCTCGCTGCAGTGGAATATCAAAGCCGGTAATTCAACCAGATAGACAGGAGGGCGTATGCGACAGAGCAGATCTTTCACGTTGATTGAATTATTAATCGTAATTGCAATCATTGCGATTCTGGCTTCGCTCCTGCTGCCGGCGCTGAACTCCTCCCGGGCGCGGGCCCGCAGAATCACCTGTGTCTCCAACCTGCGTCAGAACGGGATGATGCTGCACGAGTACGCCGGTGAAAATCAGGGATACTGTTCTTCCGTCGATCTCAACTATGGATATGTCAGTCAGGTTTCGCCGGTTCAGAATCGATTCAAACCGGATTATTTCAAGAGGCCGACGGGAGCTTTTTTCTGCCCGGGAATCCGGAATGCGCCGTTTGAGAATGCCTCGTACATCTCCTCCTACGTTCTGACGATAGGCAAAAGCGGCGGGGCGATTCAGGAGACGGAGGACGGCGGGCGGGTCCCGCGCAAAGAGGGGCAGATCGCTTCCGGAAGTGCGGTGATGCTGGAGAAGGTTTCGCTGTTTCAATGGGGCAATCTCTGGGGCCCGCACCGGAACTCCTGCTACCCGGACTACACGCCGGGCAGTTATCTGCCTGGCATGGCACTCGCCGATGCGGAATTCAAAACCTACCCCGGTTACATCAATCACGGCGGTACGGATTTGAATGTTCTCTTCATCGATGGCCACGTGGAGACTGTCAGCTGGCGACAGAAATTCAACGGAAACTGGACCAAAAAATAAAAAAGGAGTCGTTCGCATGAAGAAGAAACTGATCGCTGCAGGAACCGCTTGGATGCTCGCGCTCGCCGCGGCGGAACCAGTTGCGCTGGATCCTTTCCCGCAGTGGAAGGTGCCGCAGGGGTGGAGCGCGACGCCGGAACAGCTGGAGTGCCGTTTCACCCGCTGGTCGGCCGTATCCGCCGATCTGAAGATTCCCGGAGCGGGCGTCTGTCGGCTGGAGTTTCAGTACCGCACGCCCGGAGGAACGGGTACGCCGCTCAAGATCCGGCTTGACAACCAGATGTCCGCGGCGTATCCGGCGACGGAGGAGTGGAGTGTCGCGTCACTCTATTTCCGGACCGGCGGGCCGTGTCGTCTTACGCTGATTGCGGAGGGGAAGAGCCCCTACACACTCCAGATCCGCCAGCCCCGATTGGAGCTGCTGACGGAGGCCGATTGCCGGAAGTTCCGACTGGATGCCGGGAAGGGGGTTGCCGGATTCCGGACCATGAAGGGGGAACCGCACCAGGTTGTGGCGACCGAGGATCATATCGAAGAGGGGATGGCGTTTCAGAGCCGGGGGAAGGGGGCGCGTGAGCTGCGCTCGGTGGAACTGCCGGTTCAGCCGGGGCGGAAATACCGGCTCTCGTTCTGGGTCAAGGGAACGCCGGGGAGTTTCCGCGCCGGCGTGGATGGCGGCTGGCTCCCCGATACCCGCTACTGGGCGTTCCTGCAGACGAAACCGGTCTCGAACGAGTGGAAGAAGGAGACGCTGGAATTCACGCTTCCCGGCGTTGACGCGTATCCTGTGTTGAAACGTGGCTTGCTGAGCTGTCGGTTTGCCATTCCGGCCGGGCAGGAGGAGTTTCTGTTGAAAGATGTGGAGCTCGAAGAGCTCCCGTGAAGGTGGGAAGAATGAGAAAAGTTCTGTTCTGCTGTCTCGTCGCCGGAATATTCGGCAGCGTCGAGGGGAAAAATCTGCTTCGTAACTCCAGTTTTGAGCTGGGGCCGGCGGAATACAGCGTTGCGACTGCAATTCCCTATTCCGCCGCGGACTTTACCCCGGTCCGGGCGGAGCGGGATGCTTCGACCCGGATTCATGGGCGATACAGCCTCCACGTGCCGAATCCTCGCGGCAACTCCGTACAGTTATCTTCGCACGATATTGCGTTGACTCCGGGGAAACGCTACTATTTCTCCTGCTGGATGAAGGCGGAGAAACCCGCCGTCGTACAACTGATGCTGCGTTCCTGCACCTATGACGCCAAAGGATATCACTGGTGGAACCGGCAGAAGGAGTTTCAGGTCACGACGGAGTGGCGGAAATACACGTTTGCCATCCCCGCCATTCCGGAGGCGAATCCGGTCGGCAACCTGGTTTTGAACTGGAACACCGGTTCCCTGTGGCTGGATGCGATGCAGCTCGCCGGGGAGCCGGCAGAGTACGCTCCGGCCGCCGACGTGGAGTTCGCCTTTGAACGAGGGAAACCGGTTCGTTACCCCGGAGAAAACCGTTTCGGCGTGAGCGCGGTGAACTACTCTAGCCGCCGCGTGGAGCGCCGGATTGAACCGGTTCTGTACGATCGTTTCCATGGGAAGCAGGAGACGCTTGGTCTTCTCTCATTTGTTCTGGAGCCGGGGGAGAGCAGGAGGTGTGACCTTCCAGTGAAGCTGACCCGCTTCGGCTCGTTTGAACTGCGGATGGATTCCGGTGAAGTGCCGCTGCTGTTTGCGGTGATCGGCCGCCTGCCGCAGAAAAAGTATTCGTTCCGGGATGGATTTTCCGCGGGGGTGAACGGCCACCTCTTCCACATGTCGGCCACCCGGTTTCAGCCGCCGGAGCCGAATGGACTGCCGCGGGAACCACTGTTCAATGCGTGCGGGATGGATCTGGACGAATTCTTCGCCCGGACCCGGCAGGCCGGATTCGGCGCGATCCGCCTCCACGACGACGGCCTCTTTGCCTGGTGGAGGATGGAGCCGGAACAGGGGCGCTACGACTGGCGGGCCACCGACAACATCATTCGCCGGGCCCGGAAGAACGGGCTCGACATCCTGCCCCGGCTCGGCAGTATGGAATTCGTCGCCCGGGCGAGCGATAAGATCGCCAACTCCTGGCTCCGTAAGGCGAGCGAACACACCGGAGTGAAAGTCAGCGGCATCTTCCAGCGGATTCTCCCGCCGCCCGATCTGTGGGAATCCTTCGTCTACGAATTCATGGCTCGTTACAAAGAGGACATTTCGTACTGTGAAATCATCAACGAACCCAATCTCTTTCTCACGCCGGAACAGTACACCGAATACCTGAAGCGGGCATACCGGGCGGCGAAGAAGGCAAACCCCTCCTGCACCGTCGTCGGCTTCTGCGCGACGGGCGATCTGAACGGGGATCTGGGGCGTTTTCTCGAAGAGTGCGGTCGACTGGGGGCATTTCAGTATGCCGATGCGGTTTCGTTTCATCCCTACAATGCACAGCTGGATGACGCGCCGGTTCCGGCCGAACAGCAGATCGCCGAGGTGATGCAGATCGTGCGCAAATACCGCCCGGGAATGCCGCTGTGGAATTCTGAACTCTATTTCATTCAGGACTGGGAGGGGCTGAGCAAACCGTTGGCCGAACAAAGTGATTTCCCGGTCGGCAACCTGGTGCGCCGCTACCTGATCGATCTCGGGGCGGGGCTGGCGCAGAGCATTCCGGTGTGGGCGCCGCGCATTACCGGCGTCGATCTCCGGCCGGGGTACCGATGGACCGCCTACGCCGCCTCCACCTTCATCCCCAACGAATACGCCGTCGCGACCAACGCCTTCGCCCGCTTTCTCGAGTGCGGTAGAGGGGAGGGCAAATGGGATCTCCTGCGTGGTCTGAGCCTCTGGCGTTACGAGGACCGTCACGGGAACTCGCTGCTGGCGTGCTGGGCGTTGAAACGGGGCGAACGTTTCACGCTGGTTCTGCCGGAGGGGGTGTCTGCGTACGATCTCTTCGGCAACCCGCTTCCCGGGCGGGAGATCCTGATCGACAACAACCCGGTCTATCTGAAGGGGAAGGAGAAGCGGCCGGACTGGAACCTGCTCAAAGTGGTGCCGCACCGGAAGTTTCAGGTTACCGGCGCCCGCTATTTCCGAAAGGACGGCGCGCCGGTGCTGGCGGTTGAGATCGGGAACAACACCCGCGAGAATCAGAAGCTGGCGATGCGGATTCCCGGCGCCCCCGTTCAAAAGCTGGAGCTGAAGCCGCAGGAGATCCGGATGGTTGTCTTCCCGGCGCCCGCAGAACGGCAGGAGAAGCTCCGCGTCATCGTGTCGGATGGCGAACGAATCCAATCCTTTTTCGTTCAGCCGGTATCCGGCAGGATCTGCCGCTCCGGGGAGACGCTCGCCGTCGGCGAAAACGGAAACATTCAGGTGCGGACCACACCGGAGTTTCTGGAGTTTCAGATTCAGGTGCGTGACGACCGGCGCGGCGGGCGGGTGAAAGATGCTCCGTGGAGCGGAGACGGCGTGGAAATTTTTCTGGATATGGAGCCTTTCCGGGGGCTTGACCGGGAGGCGTATACCGACTCCTGTTTCCGGCTGTTTCTGGTGCCGAAGTCGTCGAACGGCCTGCCGGAGGCTTTGACCGGCAGTTCGAATCTGAGTCTGGAGGGGATCGTCTGGTCGTTGCAGGATTCCGGAACGGACTTCTCGGCCGACATTCGGATTCCGTGGAAGAATCTCGGGAGAAAATCGCCGGGAACTTTCGCATTCGATGTCGCCGTGGACGATTCGGACGGCGAACGGCGCCACTCACAAGAGTTCTGGGCGGGCGGACCGGAAAACTGGCGGAACCGCTTCCTGCTGGGGCTGTTGGCGGACGAGACGGAAAAGGCGAGATAACTACCTTTTCTCTGAGGCCGGGCGGGATTTTGCCGGTGCGGCAGTGACGGGCTTCTGCACCGCTTTTTTCCCGCCGGCCTTGCGTTTTTCCGCCGCCTTGCGCTTCTCTTCTGCCTTGCGCTTTTCCGCCGCTTTCCGGCGGAGTTCGGCGCGCCGTCTGGCTTCGGCGGCGGAGCGGCGGAGCGACTGCACCTCGTCGCGGATCGCTTCGAGCCGCTCCAGATCCCGGCGGATCTCCGCGTCGTTGTCGGGCGCCAGACGCTCCATGATTTCGCGGCGCTCCTGCTGCAGAACCCGTTCGGAGTCGCTCAGCGGCAGGACCTTTTTCCGCTTCGCACCGACCTTGACGATCTCGCCCAGCTGCATCGGCACGGTGGTTTTATCCGGCAGAAAGCGGGTGGCGCTGCGCTGGATCGGCACCAGAATGTGCGCCGGCCGTTCTCCGGTGATCAGCCCGAGCTCCTCCAGCTCGAAGTGACGGTGAAAGGCGCGGCGGAAGGAGTTCGCCTCCCAGGTCCGCCCGACGAAGTAGACGGGGTGGCCGGATTTTTGCTTCTCCTCGAAGAAGTTCCGCAGTTTTTCATACAGTTTCCCGTACGAGAGGCCGCCGAGTTCATCGCGCAGATCGAGGGCTCTTGCCTTCTGCAGGCCCGCCGCCTGCGCGTCAAGGGAACGGCTGATCGTGTTTTGAATCTGTCTGACGTTCAGAAGGTAGGAGGGGTAGAGCTGCCAGCGCCGTTCGAAGTCGAGTTCGTTGAGAATTCCCGCGTTGGCGATGATGACCGCTCCTTTCGGAATCCGGTTACGGAGCACCTCCAGACGGACCAGATGCTGGAAATCCGCAACCGCTTTCTTTTCGCACAGTTTTGCCGAGCCGACGATCCCCCAGGTGAACTGCACCGCGGCGACGGCGAGGAGGGTGAGCGCGGCGAGCCGCCGTCCCGGCAGACGGCGCACCACCTGTCGAAGCGAGAGCAGCGCGAGCAGAAGCACCGCCGGAATCAGCGGCACCAGAAACCGCATCGCGCCGGTACCGCCCCCTTCCGGCGCCCAGTAATACATGAGATAGAGCACGAAGGTCGGCACAATCCAGACCAGCCAGAAGAGGAGCCGTCGCCACCGGAACCGGAAAAAGAGCAGGGCGAAGGCGCCGAGCGGCCCGACGACCGAGAGGAAAAATTCCGGCACGTAGATGCGCAGATTGCTGAGGATGAAGGAGGGCACGAAGGCGCTCGACTCGTCGGTGAGAGAGTAGCCGCTCCGCCACGGCGCCCCGTAGGCGTGCCAGTGAAAGAGCGCCATCGCGCCGAAGGGGATTGCCGCCCCCGCCGCCAGACCGGCCAGGAGAATCCAGCGTTTCGTCTTCCGGGCGAAAAGGAGCGCCGCCGCTGTCGGCACCAGAATCAGCAGAAAGTCGGTGTAGCGGATTCCGGTGCAGTAGGCGATCAGGAATCCGGCAATCGCCGCCGTGAGAAAGCGGAGCCACGCCCGCTTCTGTGGCGTGAGGGCGGTGAAGAAGGCCGCCATTCCCCAGACGAAGAGTGCGAGGCTCGGCGTATGGGAGTTCTTGGTGACGGCGAGTGCCGACAGCACCGGCGAACAGATTGCCGCCGCGGTGGCGAAGAGAGCGTACCACGGCCCGAGAAAGAAGCGGGCGAGCGCGAAAATTCCGGCCGCCGCGAGCACCGCGCCCCACAAGGTGGCGTAGAAGCCGCCGCCCGGACCTAGGAGCGCGTTCATTCCCGCGGCCAGCAGGGGATAGAGGGGCGGGTATTTCGGATAGTATTCTCCCCGGTCGTTGACCACCCACATCGAGCCGATGAATTCGAGTTTGTCGATCGGTTTCCGGTAGAATCTGCCCTCCAGATTGAAGGTTCTTGCGCAGACGTGGTAGCCGTTCTGATCGGTTCCGCCGGTGACCGGCACGAGGTAGTGCAGCAGGCTCCAGGCATAGAAAATGAGCAGTCCGCCGAGCAGGATCAGCGGAAGCGTTTCAGAACTGCCGAGCCGTTTTAACGCCATGATCGTCGACCTCTGTTTGCCCTGTGGACCCGCCTTCAATTTAGCCTTGCCTCTCCGCATTTTCAACCGGTCCGGCGAATTTTTGCGCAAAAAGCGTTTTCTGCGGAAAAAAACGGTAAAAAAAATGGTTCCAGAGTTGCAAAAGTGAGTTTTTGTAGTAAAATAGGTATAGATAGGTATGAATAGGGATGATTAGGGATGGCGTCTGACGCGACAACACTGTTCCAGGGATTGTTTCTCGGGGAATACGACCACACACTGGATGCCCAGTGCCGGGTCTCTCTGCCGAGCGACTGGCGGAACCGGGAGGGGAACACCGAGCTGGTGCTCATTCCCGCGCGCGGGAAGGCGCTGGTGCTGCTGCCGATTCAGACCTTTCTGGAGTTTGTCGAGAAGGCGAAGAAGCTGGCGATTGCCAACCCGAAAATGCAGATGGCGTTCGCCTATCTGGGGTCGCGTTCGCGGCAGTGCCGCTGCGACAAGCAGGGGCGGATCGCGCTCGACCGGAAGATGCTCGATGAAATCGGCGTCGGCACTCAGCTCAAGCTGATTGGCGCGGTCACCCACATCCGGTTGACCGCTCCGGAAAACTGGGTGGTTCCGGACGACGAGGCGAGTTTGAATATGTATCTGGATGAGATTCAGAAGGTCAGCGACGACTCCGGCGACATCGCCGGGCTGCTGGGCGGAATTCTGGGCAAGAGGTGAGACGTGAGCGGAGAATTTGAACATGTGCCGGTGCTCAGCCGGGAGGTGATGGAGTACCTCGTGTTTCCGGATGCTCCGGCGCGTCTGATCGACGGCACGGTCGGCGGCGGCGGGCACAGCGCTCAGCTGCTCCGGCGCTATCCGCAGCTGGAACTGCTCGGAATCGACCGCGACGACGCCGCGCTGGAGAAGGCGGCGGAGACGCTCGCATTTGCGAAGGATCGTGTGACGCTGGTGCGCGGCAACTATTCGGACCTGGCGCTGTACGCGCGCGAAAAGGGCTGGATGGAGGTGGATGGCATCCTGCTGGATATCGGCGTCTCTTCGCCGCAGCTCGATCAGCCGGAGCGTGGATTTTCATGGCGGGCCGACGGTCCGCTCGACATGCGCATGGACCGGCGGGAGGCGCTCACGGCGAGCCGTTTCCTGAACCGCGGGAGCGAGGAGGAACTTGCCCGGGTGTTCCGGGAATACGGTGAACTCTCCGGTGCGCGCCGGCTGGCGGCGGCGGTCGTCGCCCGGCGGGAGGAGAAGCCGTTCGCAACCACCGCCGATCTGGTGGCGCTGTGCGACGATGTGCTCGGCAAATCGAAGAAGGGGCGTCTCCCGGCGCCGACGCTGGTGTTTCAGGCGCTGCGGATCTTCGTCAACGACGAACTGGGCGAACTGGAGCGTGTCCTGCCGGAGACGGTGGAGATGCTGCGGGTCGGCGGACGCATTGCGGTGATCAGTTTTCATTCGCTGGAGGACCGGATTGTGAAGAACTTTTTCCGGGACGCGGCGGCGGAATGCACCTGTCCGCCCGGACTGCCGGTCTGCGTCTGCGGGGCGACGCCGTCGCTGCGGGTGCTGACCCGCAAGGTGGTCACCGCACAGCCGGATGAATTGGAGAGCAACCGGCGTTCGGCGCCGGCCCGGCTGCGCGCGGCAGAGAAAATTGCAGAAAAATCGATGAAATAACGTGGGATATACAGGGAGAAACAACATGAACATTCAACCCGGAAAAGCGAAATGTGTCCGCAAGGCCCGTCCTGCCCGGCAGGGGTCGCTGGGAGAGAAACTGTCAGCCGTCTTCCGCTTCGCCTTTGTCGTGGGCGCAGTGGCCGGGTTGCTCAACATCTATATTTTCCTCAATCAGAAGATTACGGAGACGGAACGTTCCATCCGCCGGACGCAGCGCGAACTGCATCAGACGGAACGGGAGATCGCCCAGCTTCGCATCCGCCGGGAACAGCTCAGCGCCTGGCCGCACATCCGGGCGATGATCGCCCGGTTCGATCTCCGGCTTCACGAAGCCGCGCCCGGTCAGGTCAGCAAGATCGCCATTCTCTCTCCGGTACAGGCGGCCCGCATGCCGCTGGAGTCGGTAGCCACTGCGGTTCCGGCGCCCGCACGCCGGCCGAACACGGCGCGCAATTGACCGGCGGCCGCGGTTCCAGGTTCGCAGGATTTTGCCCATGTTGAGCAGCAATGACAGCATCCGCTTCCGCATGAAGTTTGCGGCCGCTCTGCTGCTGGTGCCGGTGGCGGGGTATCTGATCGCCCGGCTCTACATCGTGCAGGTGAAGTCCCATGCGGAATATCTGCAGAAGGCCCGGGCCCGGTACACCGCCACCCGCGTCACCAGCGGCAAGCGCGGGGAGATCTTCGATATGTCGGGGAACCTGCTGGTCAGCAACAGTCCCTGCGTCTCCATCACCGCCGATCCCGGCAATCTGACCGGGGAGGCGCAGCGGCGGAAACTGGCGTTCATTCTCGCCAAGCATCTCGGCCGCGACTACAACTATTTCTACAAGCGGCTCAATCCGCTGCGTGTCAAGCGGGGGGCGAAGGGGGAGGCGCTGACCAATCCGGATGGCACCCCGATGATGGTGCCCTCCCGTTACGCGGTAATTGAGAAGCGCGCGTCGCTCGATGAGGCTGCGAAGATCCGGGAACAGGTCCGGGTGAACCGGATCAACGCGCTCTTTTTCCGCGATGGCTACATGCGGACCTATCCCAAGGGGGCGATGCTTTCCAACGTGCTCGGCTACACCAACGTCGTCGACGACAGCGACGTGCCGCAGATCGGTCTGGAAAAACAGCTGAACCGGCAGATGACCGGCGATACCGGGCGGGAGCGTTACGAACGCACGCTCGACGGACTGCCGCTCTCCTACGGACTCCACGAACTCATCAAGGAGAGCCGGGATGGAAAGAACATCTATCTCACCGTCCGGGAACCGATTCAGGCGATTCTGGAGGAGGAGCTCGACGCGACCTATGCCAAGTGGCAGCCGGCGACACTCTACGCGGCGATCGCCGATCCGAAGACCGGAAACATTCTCGCCATTGCACAGCGCCCGACCTTCAATCCGAACGACCGCTCCACTTTCAGTGCGGCGGCGGCCCGCACCCGCATCGCCGAGGATGGTATCGAACCCGGTTCGATCATCAAGCCCTTCACCATCGGCAAGGCGCTCGACTGGGGGGTGGTCACGCCGGATACGGTGATCGATTGCGACAAGGGCGCGTGGGTCTACCTCGGGAAGGTGTTGCGCGACTCCCACCCCTACGACAAGCTGACGGTTGCCGGGGTGATCCAGAAATCCAGTAACGTCGGCACGGCGAAGGTGGCGATGATGCTCGGTGAACAGCGGGTCTATTACGCGCTGAGATTGTTCGGGTTCGGGTCGAAGACGGGTCTGCCGTTTCCGCTGGAGACCCGGGGGCTTCTGCCGCCGGTCCGTCGCTGGGACGGGCTTTCGATCACCCGGTTCCCCATCGGATACGGCGTGCGTGTTTCGCCGCTTCAGATGCTCCGCGCCTACTGCGCGCTGGCCAACGGCGGAAAACTGCCGACGCTCCGGCTGATCGACCGCATTGTCGACCCGGAGACCGGGGCGGTCACCCGGATGCCGGTTCCGGAACCGGTTCCGCTCTTCGATCACCCGGAGGCGCACCGCCAGCTGATCGAGATGATGATTCGCGTGACCCAGCCGGGAGGAACCGCGGTCCGGGCGGCGATTCCGGGCTACGAGGTGGCGGGCAAGACCGGGACCAGCCGCAAATACATTCCGGGGCGGGGATATGCCTCGGGCAAATATTTTTCCAGTTTCGTCGGATTTGTTCCCGCCCGTTCCCCGGCGCTGGTCATGCTGGTGACGGTCGATGAGCCGAAGGGGGCCTACTACGCCTCCACGGTGGCGGCGCCGACGTTCAAAGCGACCATGACGCGGGTACTGCGTCATTTGAACATTCAGCCGGATCCGGCATTGCTGGAAGCCGGCAAGGGAAAAACAGCGAGGCAGACACCATGAGAACTGCTCTTTTCCGGCGGACCGGCCGGAACGGCTTCTCTTTTGTTTCCGAAAGGGGGGATCGATGATTCATCTGCATTTTATCGGCATCGGCGGCATCGGCATGAGCGGACTGGCCGCCATGTGCGCCGACAGCGGCTATCGGGTCACCGGCAGTGACCGCGGGGCGGACCGCCCGGAGAACCGGCGGATTATCGACGCGCTCGAACTGCAGGGAATCACGATCTATCCGCAGGACGGCTCCGGCGTGCGTGCCTCCCGGCCGGATTTTCTGGTCTATTCCACGGCGATCGAGGAGGACAATCCGGATTTTCTCGCGGGGGAGGGGATTCCCCGGCTTCACCGTTCCGAACTGCTCGAACGGGTGATCGGCGAATCGCATTTCAACTGCACCATCGCGGTGACCGGCAGCTGCGGCAAGAGCACGGTGACCGCGTATCTTGCCGAGACGCTGACCAATCTCGGGGCCGATCCCGCCTGCCTTGACGGGGCGCTGATCAAGCGGTTCCGGGGCGGCCGCTTCGCCGGAAACTACCGGCCCGGCGGCGGGAAATATTTCGTGTATGAGGCGGATGAAAGCGACAAGAGCCTCGTGCGCTATTCGCCCGATTATGCGATCATTCTCAACATGGGGACCGACCATTATGACAAGGCGGAGCTGGCGCGCGTTTTCGCCGAGTTTCTCCGCCATGTCCGGAAGGGCGCGGTGCTGGAGCATGGCGTCTATGAGGCGGTGCGCGACCTGCTGCCGGCCGGGCTGGAAATCCGGATCATCGACGCCGAACCGCGTCCCGATTCCCGCTACGCCGTGGTCGATTACCGGATTGCCACCCGCGCCGAGGCGATCTACTGCCACGGCCGCCGGGCTCGAATTGCCCCGTCCGGCGACCGCGCCGCGCTCGACGCCGAAGGGGCGAACAACCTGCTCTCCATCTACGGCCTCCACTCCGAGGAGTGCCGGATTGAGAGCCGCACCCCGCTGGCGGAGTTCACCGGCGGCCGCCGTCTCGCCCTGCCGCAGGGCGGATTTCACACCGCGATGAACGCGCTGGCGATCGACGCTCTGCTGGAGATGATCGGCTTCGAAACGGAGGAGGTGCTCGAGGCGCTGGAGCGCTTCGACGGGGTCTGGCGGCGGAATGACTTCGCCGGAACCACTTCGTCGGGCGCGCTCGTTTACGACGACTACGCGCACAATCCGGAGAAGATTCTCGCCTGTCTGCGGGCGATGCGCGAGCTCGCCTCGGGCGATCTGTACGCGGTGTTTCAACCGCACGGATTCAAGCCGTTCGGCTTCATGCGCGACGAGCTTTTCCGCGATCTGGAGGGGGAGTTGCGCGCCCGTGACCGGTTCATTCTGCTGCCGCCCTATTATGCGGGCGGAACCTCCTCATTCCAGCCGACCGCGGAGGAGGTGTGCCGGGAGTGGAAGGCGGCGTCGCGCCGTCCGGAGCGGTTCATGACCTTCCCCGACCGGGAGACGCTGACCGATTTTCTGCTGTTGTCGACCCATCCCGGCGACCTCATCGTCATCATGGGCGCACGGGACAATTCGCTCAGCGATTTCGCCGCCTCACTCACCTGCTGACGGGTTCCGGCCGCTTCAGAGATGCTTTTTCCGCAGGCTGGAGGAGGGGATGTTCAGCTGTTCGCGGTATTTGGCAACGGTGCGCCGGGCGACGGCGAGCCCTTCCGCCTTGAGCTGTTGGGCGAGCTGTTCGTCGGAGAGCGGCCTGGCCGGATTCTCCTTGCCGATGAGCTCGCGGATCTTCTCCATGACCGCCCGGTTGGAGAGCTCCTGACCGTCTTCGCCGGTGAATCCGGCGGTGAAGAAGTACTTGAAGGGGAAGATCCCCTGCGGGGTCTCGACGTACTTCCCCGCCACCGCCCGGCTGACGGTGGTTTCGTGCAGATCGAGCATGTCGCCCGCCTGCTTCATCGTCAGCGGCTTGAGATGTTCAACCCCCCGGTCGAGAAAATCGCGCTGGGTGCGGATGATGACGTCGGCAATCCGCACGATGGTGCTCTGGCGCAGATCCAGCGCACGCATGAGCTCGCGCGCCTGCTGGAGTTTTTCGCGCAGATAGGCGCGGTCCTCGGGGGAGAGGTCCGGATTTTCCAGCAGTTTGAGATAGCGTTCCGCGAGGAAGAGTTTCGGCAGGCCGTTCCGTCGCGGCAGTGCTTCGTAGGAGCCGTCCTCCTTCCGCACGATCGTCACCTCCGGCAGGACGAATTCGGAATTGCCCGGGGCGAATGCCGAACCGGGGAACGGATTGAGTTTGCGCAGCTCCGCGAGCGCCGCATTCAACTCCTCCATCGAGATGTGCAGAGCTTTGGCCAGCTGGGGCAGCCGGTTGCGGGCGATGTCGTCCAGGTGATGCTCGAGGAGTTCCGCCAAAAGCGGCGTGAGCGCTTTCTTTCGTTCGAGCTGGAGCCGCAGACACTCGGCGAGGTCGCGGCAGCCGACCCCGGGCGGGTCGAACCCCTGAATCACGCGGATCGCCTCCTCGGCTTCGTCCACCGTGGCGTCGGAACTCATGGCCAGATCCGCCGCGGTCGTCCGCAGATACCCGGAGTCGTCGATGCTGCAAACCGCCTCTTCGGCCAGTTTTCTGATGCGCGGCGGCAGCGGCGTGAGGGCCAGTTCGGCGGAGAGCTGGTCCTGCAGCGTCGGAGCGCTGGCGAGGGAGTTGAGCATATACTCCTGCTGTTCGCCGGAGGGGCCGTTCTCTCCGGTGCCGGGCGGCATCGGCAGTTCGTCGGCCCACTCTTCGGATTCGGCGGCGCGTTCGTCGAGGGTCGCCTCGTCTTCCGGTTCGGGGTCGGGGGCGGGGCCCGCCGCCGGCTCCTGCCACTCCTCGTCGGATTCGGCTTCGAGCATGGGGTTGGCGGCGAGTTCCTGTGACAGCCGTTCCTCCAGGTCGAGCAGCGGCAGATTGAGCAGTTCGAGCGACTGTAGCTGCCGGGCGGAAAGCTGCTGTTCCTGCCGGAGAGTGGTCGATAAGGTTTGTTGATTTGCGGACATCGGTGTATATTATTGAAAATATCGTGAAAACCCGCCGGAATGCGGGATTTTTCATTTGCTTTTTGTCAGGATAGAATTTAAATTTCAAAACAGCTTTTTTCCAGTCGTTTTGATGATATTTCGGAAATTTTTTCGGTTTTGCGCCCACTGGCGGGCCGCGGACTAGATGGAAAGAAGGGGATTATGGTCTGTTTGAGCGCATTGGGCAGCGGAAGCCGCGGAAATGCACTGGTTCTCTCCGCTCCGGAAGGGGCGCTGATCGTCGATATCGGATTTTCCCGCCGGGAGGTTCGCTCCCGGATGGAGCAGCTCGGGCTGGATCCCGGGCGGGTGCGCGCCGCTCTGCTCACCCACGAGCATGACGATCACTCGCGGGGATGCCGGGTGTTCTGCGATGATCTGGATATTCCGCTCTGCACGGCGTCTCCGACGGCGGAGTATCTCCGGCGGCGGGGCAAGCTGCCCGGGCGGGTGCTGGAATTCGAGCCCGGATGCGAGTTTCAGATCGGCGGATTTGAGGTGGAGCCGTTCGCGGTGCAGCACGACGCGGTCGCGCCGGTCGGCTTTGTCATCCGGCGGGATGGGCTGAAGATCGGAATCGCCACGGACCTCGGCAACGTCAACATGCTCGCCATGCAGCGCCTGACCGATTGCGACGCGCTGGTGCTGGAGAGCAACTACGATTTTCAGATGCTGCGCGACTCCGACCGTCAGCTCTATCTGAAGCGGCGCATTCTCGGGCGGCATGGCCACCTCGACAATGTCGCGGCCTGCGAAGCGCTGGGAACGCTTCTGACGGAGCGGACCCGCCTGCTGCTGCTTGCGCATCTGAGCAGTGAATGCAATTCCGTCGATCTGGTTCGCCGGCTGTTCGAGGCGCGGCTGGCGGAGCTGGGGCGCACGGACGTTGAATTCGGAATCATCGAGCAGGATCATCCGCTCGGCTCCTTTGAACTGAGGGCGGAGGATGGTTCCGTCAGAAAGGTGTGCTGATGATGGCCGCACCGGAACCGCTGAAAGTTTTCTGCCGCAAATGCCATGCGAAGCTGGATGTCTCGGAGCTGGAGCCGTTCGCCTACTTTCCGTGCCCCGGTTGCGGTACCCGGCTGCGGGTGCCGAAGCGGTTTGACCGGTATTTGCTGGAGAAGATCTGCGGATACGGCGGCATGTCCAAGGTCTACCGGGCGATCGAGCCGGAACTCGCCCGCCGGGTGGCGGTGAAGATCCTCAACCCGGAGAGCGAGGCGAATGACGGCGGGAAGCGCTTTCTCGCCGAGGCGCGGCTGGTCGCGCGGGTGAACCACCCCGGAATCATTCCGATTTACAACTGCGGCATCTACGAGGAGCAGCCGTTTCTGGTGATGCGTTACATGGAGGCCGGCAGTCTGGAGCAGCGGCTGAAGGACGGAACTCTTCCCGATATCCGGCAGATCGCCGCCTGGTTGCGGAACATCGTCGAAGGGCTTGATTTTGCGTTGCGGCAGGAGAAGATCGTCCACCACGATGTCAAGCCGGGGAACATTCTCATTTCGGCGGAGAACGAGGCGAAGCTGGGGGATTTCGACCTGGCCGATGTGCGGGACGAGGGCGATTCTCTCACCTTGTGCGACGGCTGGGGCAGTCCCGCCTACGTGAGTCCGGAGCGTCTGCTGTACGGCGGCGAGGACTACCGGGGGGATATTTTCAGCATGGGGGTGACGATTTACGAGCTCATGAGCGGCGGCGTGGCGCCATTCGGCATCACCGGAGAACCGCAGGAGCTGCTGGACCGGCGTTCGGAGGGCGTGGCGCGGACGCTGGCGGAACTCAATCCCGGGGTCACTCCGGAATTTTCCGCGCTCACCGGCAGGATGATGAGTTATGCTCCGGAGGATCGCCCGACCTACGCGGAGGTGATCGCGGGGTTGAAGCAGTGCAGCGGGGAAATTCCCTTGGAATGATTCCCGGGAGAGAACCAGAATGGAACGAAGAGTATGAAAATCGGCAGAAAGATATTTCCAGTTCTTATTGCATTCGGCGTCTTCAGTGTGTTTGCGGCGGGCTGGATTGTCGCCTTCGGCATGCCTGCGCTCTGCCGCCTGGTGGAGGCGATGCGGAATCCCGGATTGGAAATCGAACCGGAGGATACGGTTGCCGTTGCCGGCCTGGCCGGAATTCTGCTGCTGTTCGTCACGGCTGGAGTGCTGGTGATGCTGCTGATCCGGCTGATGCGTCCGGTGCGGGACGCCGCGAAGTTCGCCGATCAGCTCGCCGCCGGGGAGATGCCGCCGGTGCTGCCGGTGACCGGCTGTGGATGTGATGAGGTGAGCATGCTGGTGACCTCGCTGAATTTTCTGCGCGACCGTCAGCAGAACCTGCAGGGCAAACTCAAGCTGAGCCTCTCCCGGGAGGCGGAGGTGCGCCGGGAGATCGAGCGGCACGACTCTCTGCAGCTGCAGCTGTTGAACGGCATGCTTCCGGAGATGCGCCAGCCGCTCAGCTTGATCAAGGGGTTCTCGCTGGTGATCGCCCAGTTGCTGAATATGCCGCAGTCCGAGCAGAATCATAAGGAATTGATCTCGATGCTGATCGGAATCAACCGGCGGGTGGGCTCCCTCTCGCGTCAGGTCGAGCGGCTGATCGACATCTGCGCGCTGGGGCGGGAGCGCTCCAGTACGCTTCATCTGGAGGAGGTGGAGACGGCGGATTTCCTGCGGGAGATTTCCGAGCGGAACGCACTGTCGCTGCAGGCGCGCGAAGTGACGCTGGTCAATCGCTTTTCCGCCAGCGCTCCGGCGGCGATTCGGATTGACCGGGAACTGCTTTCGCAGTTGATGGCCATCTTGATTCGTGCCGTGGCCCGGGCTTCCGGCCCCGGGGAGACGGTGATGCTCTCCTGTTTCCGCGAGCGTCATATGGTGGTCCTGGAGGTGCGGGACAGTCGCCGGGCGCCCTGCCGTGAGGAACTGGCGCGCGAATTTGAGGAGTTCCGGAAGGAGGAGGAGACCGAATCCACGCCGCCTGAGCCGCGCAGTCTGAGTGTGCTCGCGCTCTGTTTTGTGCGCGACATCGCCGCCAAGGCGGGAATGCGTCTGGCGGTGCGCAGTACCGGCGAGTCCTGCTCCGTACTTCGTCTGGAACTGGATGACAAGGACTGCCGGGTGGGCGAGTCCGGCGCGCGTGCCGACCAGTGGCGCAGCAGCCGGACCGGTCAGCTGGATCTGCCCGGTTCGGAAGAGGCGGCGGAGGGAGAACCTGCGCCGTTGCGGATTCTGCTGGGCGACGACAACGCCGACGAGGCGATGATTATCACCCGGCTGCTCGCGGCCGATTCGATCACGGTCGATGCGGTGGACTCGGCCGACGCGATGGTGAAAGCGGTCGAAAAGGTCGCCTACGATGGATTTGTCATGGTTGCGCCCTTCAAATCCTGCGCTCCCGCGGAGCTGGTCGAGCGTCTTCGGCAGGCGGCTGGGCGGCGGGAGCTGCCGGCGGTGGTGGTGGATAATCAGATTTCGGAGATGCTGTTCCGGCAGGTGCGGTCGCTCGACCGGGTCTGGGCGATGGCGATGCCGTTGAACTATGCGCTGCTGGCCCGGCTGCTGCGGCAGGCGGCGGGGCGCGGCAGGGCGAGGTAGGGGGGATGGACGCGGGGCAGACGGTGCGCTGCAACTGGCGGCAGAATCTGGCGGTCATCTGGATCTCGCAGTTTCTGTCGATGGCGTCGTTCAGCTCCGCCTACACCTTCATGCCGTTCTATTTTTCCAGCCTCGGGGTGCCGGATGAGGAGCTCAGCATGTATGTGGCGCTCTTCAACGTGGCCGGAAATCTCACCTTCTGCATTTTCGCGCCGATCTGGGGGATGGTGGCCGACGTGTACGGGCGGCGGATCATGCTGTTGCGGGCGAACTTCGGCGCGGCGGTGATGCTGCCGCTGATGGCGCTGGTGAATTCGCCGGAGTGGCTGATCCTGCTGCGACTGGGGATCGGCGCACTCACCGGGACGGTGGCGGCGGCGCAGACGCTTCTCATCAGCACCACGCCGAAGGAGCACCGCTCTTTCGCGCTCGGCACGATTGCGTCGGCGCTGTTCGGCGGCATGATGGCGGGGCAGTTCCTCGGGGGGGATTATGTGATGCTCTTCGGGTTTCACTCCGCCTTTCTCGCCAGCGGAGGACTGCTGTTCGTGAGCGGTCTTCTGGTGCTTCTCGGGGTGCGCGAGAACTTCGAACGCCGCGAGAGCATGCGCGAGCATCTGGCCGGAATCCGCTGGCGTCTGCCCCGGTTCGGGCTGGTGTGGTATCTCTTGATTCTCTTTGTCTTCATGGGGCTGGCGCGGGAGTTCGACAATCCGTTTCTGCCGATACTGGTGCGCGAAGTGATGCACGGCGCGCCGGAGGCGGTGAGCTGGAGCGGGCGGATCAGCGGCTTCTGTTCGCTGGCCGGAATCCTCTCCGGATTGCTGCTCGGCTACCTCGCCGACCGGATGTCGCTGATCCGGGTGGCGTCGGCGGTGATCGTCATCGCCGGCGTGATGCGGATTGTGCAGAGTTTCAGCTCCGACGTGATTCAGCTGCTGGTGGAGCGTTCGCTGATGGTGCTGGCGGCGGGGGGGATCGAACCTCTGCTGCAGTCCTGGCTGGCGGGGGTGACGCCGGAGCGGGAACACGGCAGTTTCTTCGGCTGGGCGGCCTGTTTCAAGTCGGTCGGGTGGATGCTCGGGGCGCTCTCCGGCGGATGTACTGCAAGTCTGCTGGGCGGAGTGCGCGGCGTCTTTTTCGGGTCGGGAATCATGTTTCTTCTGCTGGTGCCGCTGATGCTCTTCACCAGCCGGCGGCTGCCGCCGCCGCGTTTCCGCCGGGCGGGGAGGTGAGATGGACGAACCGCGGGAAAATTGTGTCTCCAGACGTTCGGCGATCCTGTTTGCGGTGCTTGCACTCTGGGCGCTGGCGGCGCTGGTGCGCGGCTTCTGGCTGGCCGGACCGGCGTCCGGGCACTACATCCGGGAGGGGGAGAAACAGGCCCGCAGTTACGGCCGGATTCCGGCGCCGCGCGGCCGGATTCTCGACAGCCGCGGAGTGCCGCTGGCGTGGAGCGAGCGGTATTTTGACCTCTTCTGGCAGGGGCGGGTCGGGGAGGTGCCCGGCGAGGAGGTGCTGAGTCAACTGCGTGCAATCGTGCCGGATGCGGCGGCGCCGTCGGCGGAATCCAACGGCCGTGAACTTCTGCGCCGGGGGCTTTCGCCCGACCAGATCCGGCAGCTGGAGAGTCTGGTGAAGTCCGGGAACGGGTTCCGGATTGTGCCGCGGTGGGAGCGGATCACCGTCAGTTCCCGCTGGATTCGCCGCCGGGTCGGGGCTGTGGAGCTGCGCGGGGGGGAGCTGGTGGGGATTTCCGGGCTGGAGCTGGAGTTTGACGCACTGCTCCGCGGGCGGGCCGGGGAGTTCCGGGTTCTGCTCGACCGCTACCGCAACTGGATTCCGGAGAGCTGGGAGCTGCTCCGGCCGCCGGAGCCGGGGCGGGACATCAAGTTGAATTTCGAGGCGGAAATGCTGGAACGCCACGGGAGGGGGAACGAATGAGGAAATATCGCTCCGGTTCCTCCGGCATATTGGATGCCGGGACGGTGGTGCAGATTCTGGTCTTTCTGCTCGGCCTCTGGGGGGTGCTGACCATCGCAAGTTCGCAGTCCGCATCGCCGACGGCGCTGTTGATCGGCAAACAGCTCGGCGCGTTGGTGGGCGGGATGGCGGTGATGCTGGCGGCCGCGCGGATTCCGTTTGATTTCTACCGCCGGCAGATCTGGGTGCTGGCTCTGCTCTTCTTTCTGCCGCTCCTGATTCTGCCGCTGGCGGGGGTGCGGGTGAACGGCATGTGCGGCTGGTTCCGGATCGGTTCGTTCAGTCTCCAGCCGACGGAGCCGGCAAAGGGAATCTTTCTGCTCACACTCGTCGTGACCATGACGTCATTGCGGTCGGAGAATCTCCGCTTCTGGGGGGCGCTGGCGGTCGCGGGAATCTGGCTGGTGCCGATCTTTCTTCAACCGGATTTCGGAACGTCGGCGATCTATCTTGCCGGATTTGCCGCGGTCTATTTTCTCGCGGGGGGGCGGGTGCGCAATCTGTTGATTTTCTGCACCGGCGCGGCGGCGGCGGCGGCGCTTTTCGTCTGGAGTCATCCCTACGCCTGGCGGCGGATTACCGGATTGTTTCAACCGGAACTGGATCCGCTGGGCAGCGGCTGGCATGTCCGGCAGTTTGAGCTGGCTATTGCGCGCGGGCAGTTCTTCGGGGAGAAGCTCGGGCACGCCGTCTGGAGCAACGCTTATCTGCCGCTCTCCTACAACGATTCGGCGTTTGCGACGATGGCGGAGACGCTCGGATTTTTCGGCACATTGCCGGTCTACCTCGGCTTTGCCCTGCTGATCGCGTCGCTGGTGGTGCTGGCGAACCGGTTCGATCTGGAGTTCGACGCCCGGCTCTACATTCTGTCGGCGGCGGCGCTGATCGGAATTCAGTCGCTGGTGCACATCAGCGTGAATCTCTGTCTTCTGCCGCCGACCGGGCTGACGCTGCCGCTCATCAGCTACGGCGGCAGTTCGCTCATCGGCTGCTGTCTGATGCTGGGAATCGCGCTGAGCGCGGCCCGCTGTCGCCGGAGTTACTGAAGACGTCCGGCGCGTTCGGCCAGCCGGGCGGCGAGGCCGGAACGGCGGATGGTCCGGTTGGCGAGGGTGGCGGCGAGGATCGATTCCTCCGTCCGGAGTTCGACGCGGCGTCTCGCGCGGGTGATGCCGGTGTAGAGCAACTCCCGAGTGAGAACCGGCGACTCCTGATCGGGGAGCACCAGCAGAACCCGGTCGAATCCCGACCCCTGGGATTTGTGGACGGTCATGGCGAAAACGCACTCGTGTTCCGGCAGTTCGACCGGGTGGAATCCGTTCGCCCGGCCGGGGAAGCGCACTTCGATGCTGCCGGGGTGGCGGGCGGATTTCCAGACGATGCCGATGTCGCCGTTGCTGAGGCCGGTTTCCGGATCGTTTCTGAGCATGATAAGCGGCAGTCCCGGCGCATAGTCCGCTTCGAGGCCGGTGAGACGGCGCATGAGTTCGTTGAGCTGTTCGACTCCGTACGGACCTTTGCGCACCGCGGCGAGGATGCGGAAGGCGTCTAGATGGCGGAAAGCGGTCTCCAGCGCGGCGTCTCCGCCGTCGGCGGCGAGTCGCTTCAGATCGCGGAAGGCGGTGCCATCCGGCTCCGGACGGCTGATTTCGGCGGCGAGTTCCGCCTCGAAGGAGGCCGGGGAGAGCGGCCGGGTGCGGAAGTCCGGGCTGTCGAGCCGGGCGATTTCGGCGGCGAGTTCCGGGGCTTTCCCGTCGGCGAGATTGCGGATGGCGGTGCTGATTTTGCCGATCTGCGGCGCGCTGGCGAAACGGTGGTTGCGGACGAGTTCGGCGACGGCGCCGGAGAGCGGAAGGTTCCGGGTGACCGCGTCGGGGAGAATGCCGGTTTGAAGTTCGGCGAACCGGCGGACCGCCGGAGAAAAGGCGTTGCGCTCGGCGCTGTCGCAGAGGTCGGCGAGCACGGCGCCGGACTCCACGGAGGCGAGCTGATCCTTGTCGCCGAGCAGTACCACCCGGGCGTCCGGCTTGAGCGCTTCGAGGAGCGCGGCCATCAGCGAGAGCGGAATCATCGAGCACTCGTCCGCGACGATGAGGTCGCAGGGCAGGGGGTGTTCGCGGTTGAAGCGGAATCCGCCGGTCTCGAAATCGGGGCGCAGCAGGGAGTGGATGGTCGAGGCGGGGAGTTCCGCAAGTTTCTGCCGGATTTCCGGATGGTCGTCGAGGGCGAGTTTCGCACCGTCCTGCAGGAGCGATTCGCGCAGGCGCGCCTGCGCCTTGCCGGTGGGGGCGCAGAGGGCGATCTGCAGATCCGGACGGCGTTCCAGCTCGAGGGCGAGCAGCGCGGCGACGACGGTGGTTTTCCCGGTACCGGGGCCGCCGGTGATGACGGTGAAGGAGTTGGCGAGAGCGGCGCAGACGGCGATTTGCTGATAGTCCGGTTCGCCCGGGGGGGCGGTGCGGAAGTTGCGCAGCAGCCGGGGGAGCCGTCCGGCGGGAAGTTCCGGGATGGCGGGCTCCTGCTGATGGCGGCGGAGCACTTCGTCGGCGACGACCGCCTCCGCATGGTAACAGCGCTGCAGATAGAGCCGCCCTCCTGTGTCGAGCAGAAGCGGAGTCTCCATGTTCCCGGTGGTGCGGCGGAATGCGGCGGCGTATTCCGGGCGCTGGAGCGCATCGATCCACGCATCGAATCCGGGCAGACGGAGGGGCGTGCCGGTAGCGGGCTGGAGGAGTTTTTCCGCCCACTCTTCGAGCAGACAGCAGCTGTGCCCGGAGCGGACCGCCCGGCAGGCGAGTGCGGCGGCGAGGAAGAGCTCCGGTGCGGAATCCGCGCCGCAGAGCCGGAGCATTCCGGCGGCGAATTCCAGATCGATCGCCTTGAATTCGCCGGTGGCGGCCAGTTGGGAAGAGAGTGCGGCGATGTCCTGATTCATACGTTACCCGATGACGGCCTCCAGTTCCCGGATCAGCCGGAACTCCGGTTTGTCGAAGTAGACGCCGCGGCCGGGGACTTCCGGTGAGAGGCCGCGCAGAAAGAGATAGAACACACCGCCGAAGCGGTCGCGGTAATCCGTTTCCTCGAAACGGCCGAGACGCTGTCGAAGGTATTTGACCCAGGCGACGGTGTAGATGAGATACTGCATGAAATAGAAGGTGTGCCACATTTCGCGGCGGAGTTTTTCCGGGGAGAAGTTGGCAAGGTCGTTGCCGGCGCGGTTGGTTTTCCAGTCGACGATGTAGAACTTCCCCCGGTGTTCGAACACCAGGTCGATGATTCCGTTGAGAAATCCGCCGGAAACCGCCCGTTCCCACTCCGGATATTCGACCGCGCCGAACCGTTCGCGGAGAAATCCATCGAGCAGCCGCTTGAGATCGCCGGTGGTGAAGGCGCGGTGAAAGGCGTAGGTGAATTCCAGCTCCGAGAGCCGTTTTTCCGCCGGAATCTCCGACAGGGTGAAGCTGGTGCCGTCTCCTGCCGGGAGCGGCGAATGAAGCGCGTTGCAGATCAGTTCCGAAGCCGATTCAATCACCGTCTCGCGCCGGAGCGGATCGCGGAGCAGGCCGTGGATCTCCAGCTGAGGAGTCACCGCGCCGCGCACCGCCTCTTTGCTGATGGAGAAGTCGATGATTTCGAGAGTCTTGTGGATGGCGTTCCCCGCCTCTTTCCCGCCGGGGAGGGCGAAAGGACCGGCGTCGTCCGCCTCTTCCGCCGGAGCGTCGCCGGGGAGTTCGTCGTCATAATCGGCCGCCGGACTCTCCAGCGGCGGTACCGGCGTGTCGTCCGCCGGTTTGAGTTTCGAGTAACTGGCGCAGATCCAGCCGGGCGTGACGGCATTTCCCCATTCCGCGAGAACCGGTTCCGGCGCCGGTTCGGCGTCTGGATGGTAAATCTCTCCGGTGAGCGGCGGGAGCGGCTCCGCCATTTCGGGCGGAATCTCCAGCGGCAGGTCGCGCCGGGCGTGGGTACTCCCGGCACAGTCCTTCAGCTCCTCAAGCCCGGCGTTCTTCATGCGGAACAGCCATTCGATGGGGGAATCCTCCGGCCGGGTTCTGCCGTGGGTTCCGCAGAAGAGGGCGCAGCGGTACTTGGCGCGGGTGAGGGCGACATAGGCGAGCCGGAGCTGTTCCTGCATGCGCTCGTTCTGCTCCGCGCACCGGGTTTCCGGCGAATCGCTCAGGTCGTATTCCAGCAGGCCCCGGTCGTTGTGATAGGGGCCGTGCTGCTGTGACCGGTTCGAGGAGGCGACGCAGAGCCAGAGGGTCGGGAGCAATACGACCGGGAACTCCAGCCCCTTGCTGCCGTGCAGCGTCATGATCTTCACCGCGTTCCGTTCGGTTTCGAGCTGCTGAAGCTCCTCCTCCGGCGGCTGTTTGTCGCCGGGATTCTCGATCTTTCCGGCGAGGAAGCGGATCAGTGCGTTCATGCCGAGCCCGCGCCGGAAACTCTCCTGCTGGAGCAGATCCCCCAGCTGCAGCAGGTTGGAGACCTGCCGCTCCCCGCCGGGAAGGGCGAGCAGCCGCGGCGCGACGTCGAACTCCCGGAGCAATCGGGTGAACATTTTCAGAAAGGATCCTTCGATCCACTCTTTGGCCAGAATCCGGAACTTCTGCTGGAAGGCGAGCCGCTCCTCCTCTCCCTCGGGCTGCTGGAGCCGGAGCAGCTGATCGAGCGAACAGCCGCCGACCGGAGTGCTGAGGGCGTTCATGATCCGGCGCGAATCACTTCCGGCGGCGACCCCCTGCAGAAAGGTGAGCAGTTCTCCGGCCTCCGGGGCATGGTAGATGGAGTCACTGCGGGTGAACACACCGGCGATGCCGCGGAGGGCGAGGGCCTGACGGATGGCGGCGGCCTCATACCGGTTCCGCACCAGAATCGCGATGTCGCCGGGGCGGAGCCGTCGGGAGGTGGTCCGGTCATCCGGATCGGGGAGGGCCGCTTCCGGAGCGTTGAGCATTCTCACCGCGAGTTCGGCGCAGTACTTCGGCCAGCTCTCGGTGTGAAGCTCGGGATCGCGGTAGATCCGGAGCGGGGAGGGGGAGGATTCCTCACCGGCCTCCCCGTTGCCGGGGGCGTGGATCTCCGGCAGAGTCAGCACCTCCGGAGGAACGGCGAAGGGGGCGTTGTGCTCCCGCCCGAAAATGCGGTTGACCGCCCGGATCATGCCGGGGGAGGAGCGGTAGTTGGTGTCGAGCGAATAGACGCGGCCCGGCTCCACGTCATTCCGGGCGCGGAGGTAGGTCGCGAGATCGCCGCCGCGGAAGAAGTAGATCGCCTGGCGGGGATCGCCGACCAGAAAGAGGGTTTTCTGCGGTTCCGCTTCCACAAAGAGCTTCTGAAAGATGCGGTATTGAACCGGGTCGGTGTCCTGAAATTCGTCGATGATTCCGGCGGAAAACTTCTGGCGGAGCTGTCCGGCCAGCGGACTGCCGGGGAGATCGAGCGCGTCGCGGACCAGCCGCGGCATGTCGTCGAAGGTCATGAGGTTGCGATCGCGCTTGAGCTCTTCGAGCCGCCGGAAGGCGAATTCGGCGCCGCGGAGCAGGAAGAGGGCGCGGAAGCCTTCGAGCTCGTTGGAAAATTCGTCGAGCATCCGCATTTCCGGCGTATCGAGCGCGGCCGCGAGCAGGGCCGGTTTGCCGCCTCTCTTGCTGAGACTGTTTTCGAGGGTGTCGCGGCGGAACAGCGAGAGGGTTTCCAGAAGCGCGGGCGTCGCCGCCCCGGTGCGGCGGAACGCTTCCAGAGCCGCGTTGTGGAGGTCGAAATCCTCCTTGCGGAACGGTTTTTTGAGGAATCCCGCGCACTCCTCGACCGGCAGACGTTCCGGCAGGGTGCGGAGCTGTTCGAGTTGCCTGGCCAGCTGGTCGAGCCGTTCGCCGATCGTTTCCGTTTCCCTCAGCGGAACGGAGGCGCGGAACGTGAGCGACTCCCGTTTTACCCGGTATTGCGCGACTTGGAACAACGCTTCGGGGGTCAGTTTGAGGTGAGTGCCGAGCGCGGCCAGAAGGACGGCGTGTTTCGGCGCGTAGAAATGTTTCCGGTAGAAATCCATCGAACATTGCCGGAGCAGCTCATCGCAGTCGCTCTCGACGTTGTTCTCGAAGCGGACGCCGCTTTCGAAAGCATTCTCCTTGAGCACTCTGGAGCAGAATCCGTGGATGGTGCTTATGACCGCGTCGTCGAAGTCGGTCAGCGCCTGCCGGAGCAGGTCGGCGGGTTCCGGGCGGTTCCAGGCGTCGATGCGGTCGAGCAACAGGGGAATCCGGTCGTCGTCGCACGGCTGACGGTTGACAAGGTGGTCGAAGCACTGGAGGAGCAGTTTCCGGATGCGGGTGCGCAGTTCCGCGGCGGCGGCTTCGGTGAAGGTCACCACCAGAAGCGAGGTGATCGGCAGCGCCCGTTCCAGCAGGAGCCGGAGCACGAGGGTTTCGATGTTGTAGGTCTTCCCGGTTCCGGCGGCGGCTTCGACCAGATTGATGCCGTCGAGCGGCCAGTCGAGCGAGGAGCTGTTGTTTGCGGTGGCGGCGGGGGTGCTCATGAGATCTCCTTTTGCAGTGGCGGCATGAGCTCATCCGTCAGCCGGGCGAATTCAGAGAACACCGCCGGATCGTTGAAATCCGCCTCATTGAAACAGAGGGCGATGGCCGGATCGTCGAGATCGCCGGGGCGGTCGGCCTGACGGGAGGAACGGAACTCTTTGATGGCGGTGAGTTTCCGCTCTGCATCGCTTCGTTTTTTGGAATCGGCGTAGGCCGCGGAGGCTCTGGCAAACACCGGCAGGGGGCGGCGCATTCCCTCCCGGAACGATTCGAGTAACCGCAACAGTTTTTCTTCCGCCTCTGCGGCGGGCAACGGCGGAATGGTCCGTTCGCAGAACGTTTTGTGTTCGAAGAAGAGGGCGAACGAGACCACCCCTTCCGGAAAGAGCACGTTGAGCAGAAGGTGCCGCAGATGCAGTGAGACCAGACTGGTCCAGGTCATGCCCGAACAGCGGCGGAACCAGTGTTCCCGCCGGAGGGCGTCGCCGTCGGCGATGCCGGTGAGGCGGGTGCCGCCGACGGCAAGATCGATGAGGATGCGGTGATCCGGGCCGGGCAGCCGTTCCTCGCGCCAGGGGGCGGGGCAGCGTTTCATCGTCTCCAGCGTCTGCAAAAAGAGGAGTTCGCCGTTTTCGCCCAGCGGCAGTCGGCCGCCGCGGAGCAGAGAGCGTTTCAGCTTCGCCGGGTCCTCCTGCCGGTTCAGGGCTTGATCGATTGCCGTGCGGAGCTGGTAGTGTTCCAGCGGGTCGAGCACGATGGGTTCGTCATCCGCCAGCGTCAGCTCCTCTTCGAGGAACCGGGTGCCCGCCCGGTTTTTCAAAAACCACCGGCAGGGGTTGGAGAACATCTGCTCGAGTTCGTCGAGGGGAATCGACTCCGGCAGCGGTTCCGGCGGCAGCGGCGCGGGGCGTCGGCCGGTCTGTGACGGCGGCGGTGCGGCGGCGGCTCCGGCGAGGGCGGCCGCCGCGCGGCAGTTCCCGGCGGAGTAGGAGCGCAGATCGAGGCCGCAGTCCGGCCGGAACCCGTCCGGATGGAACCCCTGCAGTCTGGTTTCGCTCACCTGAAAGCCGGGGAAACTCTGCTGCATGCAGTTGAGAAATTCCGTCAACGGCACCGCGGGCGGGAGTGCGGAGCCATCCTTGAGGCTTCTGCCCTGATAGAAGAGCAGAAGGTTGCGCCGGGCGGAGAGAATCGCTTCGAGAAAGAGATAGCGGTCCTCTGCCGGCCGGGAGCGGTCGCCCGGGCGCGGGGTGGCCAGCACGTTGAAACCGAGTTTGTTTTCCCGCCGGGGGAACTTTCCTTCGTTGAGGCCGAGGATGGCGACCACCTGCATCGGGATGCTCCGCAGCGGCACCAGCGAACAGAAGGTGATCTTCCCCCGCAGAAAACTGGCTCCCCGGACCGGTTCTTCGAGGGCGGAACCAAGGCGGTCGGCGGCGGCGTCCATCGGGATCGGGCGGTTGTATCCGGCTGTGGCCGCAGTTTCGGCGAACGCGGCGAAACTGGCGCGCAGTGCCGCCAGCTCCGCCGCCGTCTCCCGGCTGGAGAGAAAGAAACTGTCGAGAATCCGGCTGAACCGGGTCTGCCATTCGGCGGGGGAGCAGGGGCGGGCGAGTTCCGGGCCGAGCGCGGCGAGCTGGCGGACGAAACGGATGAAGTTGCCGAGCAGTTCCGCCTCTCCCTCCGGAATCGCCCCGAGTTCCCGGAGGCCTTCGGCGGCCTCGGAATCCGGCGTTTCGGTCATGGCGAAGGCGAGCAGAAGCCGATCCAGCCCCTGGCTCCAGGTGAACTCTTCGAACGGCACGCCGCAGAATTTCCGGTGGGACTCCGCGTCGAATCCCCAGCGGATGGCGGCCCGGCCGGTCCAGCGGGAGATGGTTTCGAGCGCCTCCTCCGGAATGTTGAACCGTGCCCGGAGCGCGGGCTGATCCAGAAGTGCGGTCACCTCCGACGCTTCGAAGCGCTCCGCAGGCAGTTCGAGCAGCCGGAGAAAGGTGTCGGCGAGCTGACCGGCGGAGCGGAGACTGCGGTCGGAGATGGAGTACTCCCCGGCCAGCGCCCCCTGGTCGAACACCGCGCGGATGTAGGGTTCATACTGGTTGATGTCCGGCGCCATGACGATGATTTCGCGCGGCTGCGGCGGGGCGGAATCGAGTTTGCCGTTCATCAGCGTGAGCAGCTGTTCGTGCAGAACCTCCACCTCGCGGCGGATGCCGTGGCAGTTGAACACCCGCACCGAACGGTCGCCCGGCGGGATCGCGAGCGGTTTGCCGACCAGAAAGCCGTCGCCGTCCGGCCGCCGGAGCCGGAGCGAGAGGATGTCCTCCTGCAGTGCGGTGAGCATCGTGTAGGAGGAGTATTCCGGACCGGCCTCGCCGCCGGGAACATACTCTTCGAAGGCGGTCTCCTCCACGGTGTGGCACAGTTCGTGGAGTTCGATCACCCGGTTGAAGAATTCGCGTCCCTGCCGCCCGAACGAGGCGAGCAGGGGATTCTGGTCGAATTCGGCGTCGGAGATCTTCGCCGGTCGTTCGCCCCAGTACTCCCGGCAGGGGTTGAGGTAGAAGAAATTCACTTCCCGGAAACGCGAAAGGTGCTGGAAGAACCCGAGGTAGATCGGCGGCATCGCTCCGGCGCCGAAGACGCTGACCCGTTCCGGAACCCGTCTGCCCGCGGCGTTCAGTTGAAAGAACTTCTGAAAATAGAATTCCCGCCCTTCCGCGCCGTTTTCGCGCAGGGCGAGGTAGAGATTTCTCTGCCAGAGGTGGCGTTCGGCGCCCCTTTCGCCCGCGGCCCAGCGGAGCAGTTCCTCCTGCCGGTAGACCTGATACTGGTCGAAGAGTCCGGCGATTTTGGCGGCGAGCTGGAGGAGTTTTCTGGCGTCGCCGGTGAGGTAGCGGGCGAGTTCCGGGACGCGGTGCGCCTCATCCTCGAGCAAAGCGGCGAGCCGCCACGCCATCACCTCCTGCGAGAAGAGTTCGCTGTCGCGCCGGAACGCCGCCGCCGTCGCTGGGTCGAAACACTGCAGCATGGTGCGGCGGACGAAATTCTCCAGATAGGGCAGCTCGAGATTGGCGGCGATGCCGCCGTTTGCAGCGAGAAACTGGGTCAGCCAGTCGGCCATGCCCTGGGTCTGGATGACGATGGTTTCCGGGATGAAGGGATCCGCCGGCGGGTGGCGGAACACCGCGTCGAGGTAGAGCTCCGCCAGACGTTCGAGCTTATTGCCGGTGTAGAGGTGAAAACTCATCGAGCGGCGTCTCCTCCGGCGAAGAAGCGGCGGAACGCTTCCCGTTTGGTTTCAAACGAGTAGAGCGCCGCCGCCGGGCTGGTGGAGGGGAGGCGCACGACCTCCAGCGCCGGGTTCCGGACAAGTTCCGGGAAACAGCGGCGGAAGAGTTCATAGGAGCGCCCGCCGTTGCAGCCGATCCTCCGGATGCCGGGGCAGCGCGCCAGCAAAGCCGGAATGTCGTTGGGGCGTTCAAGTTTGAGGTTGCTGTCGAGACTGCCCGGGCGGAAGCCGGAACCGGCCACATCCCAGAGTGCAATCCGGTGAAGCATCAGCGCCTCGAGCCGTTCAGAGTAGGGGAGGGCCGGATCGAAATTCCAGAGTTCGCCCATGATGCGCCAGAATGCGTTTCGCTTGTGGGCGTAATACTGAGCCTGCCGCAGCGATTCCTCGCCGGGGAGCGACCCGAGGATCAGAAAGCGCGCGTCGGGCCGGGCGACCGGGGCGAAGGAGTGTTTGAGTTCGCGCTCTTCAGTCATGGGGGTGCCCCTCGATCAGTTTCCGGTAGAATGCGGGCCACTCCGGAACTTTTTCCGGCGCGCGGCAAAACCGGCCGTTCGCAAAACACCGCTGCTCATCCGGAGTGCGGGCGAGCAGAAAATCGACCGCGGCGCGACGGAGCGGGCCGCAGAGCCGCAGGAGCCCCCCACCGCTTTTTCCCGGCGACCAGGCCACTTTGCAGGAGAACTCCCGCCGGATTGCCGCCGCGTAGCGCAACGGGTAGAGGAGCGCGCCGTGCAGGTGGAGCAGATCGGCGTCGCGGCAGTATTCCCGCAGGTCGGCCAGAAGTTCGGGGCTGCGTCCGGCGCCGGGCCACGGGAGGAGGCGCTCCGGCAGTGCCGAAAAGGGCACGCCGGGCGGAGTGACCGGGCCGGGGAGGAGCGAGAGAATCCGCACCGTGTCGCCGGAACGCTCCAGTTCGCGGCAGACGGCGGCGAAGAAATCGTGTTCCGCCGCGCGCGGCAGGCGGGGAATCAACTGGATGATCTTCACGTGTTCCGGCTCCTTTTTATTCAATATACAGGCGATGGGGAAAAAATCCACCTCGCAAGGTGAATTTTTCCGCGCCTCATGCCGCCATTCTGCCGGTTCAGCGGGGCAGAAGCAGGAGCAGGGCGAGCAGCAGAAGGAGTTCCGAACACTCTTCGCTGCAGCCGATGGTGTCCCCGGTCGCGCCGCCGATCACCCGTTTCGTCACGAGACTCCAGAGCGCAGCGCAGAGGAGCACGGCCAGCACCGCGCCGACGCCGGGAATTCCGAAGAGGAGCCACCCCGCCGCGACGGGGAAGAGCGTCGCCGGAACGAGGGCCGGATACGGGTTGATCTGGAACCAGATGCCGCCGAGCCCGTCGGGGCGGGCGTAACGGCTGGTGGCGATGTGGAAGAGCAGGCCGCAGCGGCCGGCCAGGAGCGAGAGGCCGAAGGCGGCGGGCAGGAGCTCCGGCGGGAACGAGAGGCAGGCGGCCGCCTTGAGGCCGAGCAGGGCGAAGACGGCGGCGACTCCCATCGAACCGGTCCGGCTGTCGCGCATGATTTCGAGCTTGCGCTCCCGGGTGCGGCCGGAGAGGAAGCCATCCGCGGTGTCGGCGAGACCGTCGAGGTGGAACCCCTTGGTCAATGCCTCCGGCAGAACGGCGCAGAACATCGCGGCGACGGCGGGGGGAAAGCCCCGCGTGAGAAGTTCCGCCGCGCCCCAGCCGAGGGCGCCGAAGAGAAGCCCCGCGACCGGAAAGAAGGGCAGGGCGCGTTTCAGATCCTGTTCCGTGGCCGCGAATTTCCCGAGCGGCAGGACCGACAGCACCGAGAGGGCGGCAAGAAACGGTCTCATTGGAGCCCCTCCCGGGAGACGTCGGCGTGCTCGAAGGAGTCCATTTCGCGCAGCAGCGCGACGGCGGCGTCGGCGAGGTGCATGGCGAGTGCCGCGCCGGTCCCTTCGCCCAGACGCATGCCGAGGTCGAGCAGCGGCTTTTTGCCGAAGGTGGCGGCCATGATGCGGTGGCCGGGTTCGGCACTGCCGTGGGCGAGGATCATGCTGTCGCGCGCGGCGGGCGAGAGGGTCGCCGCGATCAAAGCTCCGGCGCTGGAGATGAAGCCGTCGATCAGCACCGGTTTGCGAAGCGATGCCGCGCCGAGGATCAGCCCGGCGATGCCGCCGATTTCAAAGCCGCCCAGCTTGGCGAGCAGGTCGATGCCGTCGGCGGGATCGGGCTTGTTGCATTCGATGCCGCGCCGGATCACCTCCGCCTTGTGATCGAGCCGCGAGGCGGCGAGTCCGGCGCCGGGGCCGACCACCGAACGGACGTCGACGCCGGAAAGCACCGCGATGATCGCCGACGAAGGCGACGTGTTGCCGATGCCCATTTCGCCGGTGCCGAAGAGGTCGGTCTCCGGAGCAAGTTCGCGGGCGAGGCGGATGCCGTTTTCGAGTGCGGCGACCGCCTGCTCGCGGCTCATCGCCGGACCTCGGGAGAAGTTCGCGGTGCCGCGGGCGACCTTGCAGTCCACCAGCACGCCCGCCCGGACCAGATCGGAGAGGTCGTCATCGACGCCGAAGTCGGCCACGGTGAGTTCGGCGCCGGCCTCGCGGGTGAGCACCCCGATGCCGCCGCCGCCGCGGACGAAGTTGCGGACCGCCTGCGCGGTGATCGACGAGGGCTGGGGGCAGACCCCCTCTTCGACAATGCCGTGGTCACCGGCCATCAGGACGATCCGTTTGCGTGCGACCGGCGGCGTTTCCCTGCGGGTGATTCCGGCGAGATCGACGGCGAGGTCGAGCAGCCGCCCGAGCGCCCACGGTGGCATGGCGAAGTTGAGGATGCGCGTTTCGGCACGGCGGCGGAATTCGGGGTCGGCCGGTTCGATGGAGCGGAGCGTTTCTTCGAGCAGTTTCATGATTATTTGATCCTTTGTGCGATACCGCAGACAGTGAAATACAACGCATCGGCGGCGGCGGCGATTTTCTGGCCGCAGCGTCCGGAACAGTCGCGGAACCGGCGTGCGAGCGGCGACTCCGGCACGATCCCCATACCGACCTCGTTGAGGACGGCCACGACGATGCCGGGGAAGGCGCGCAGTTCGGGAATCAGCCGGTCGCATTCGGCGGCCATTTCCGCTTCGCCGAACTCCCGTTTCTCCTGTTCCGCCCGGAAGAAGAGGTTGTTGATCCAGAGCGTCAGGCAGTCGATGAGGATGCCGTCGCCGCCGGAATCCGCCGCCTGACGGAGGGCGGCCCCTAGATCGATTTGCTCCTCAATGGTCTGCCAGTGCCCCTCTTCGCGCCGCGCCCGGTGACGGGCGATGCGTTCGGCGAGTTCGCCGTCGAACACCGGACAGGTGGCGAGGTAGAATTTGCGGCTCGCCGTTTCGGTGACGAGCTGTTCGGCGAAGAGGCTCTTGCCGCTGCGGGCGCCGCCGGTCACCAGAATGAGACGGTTTTTCATGGCTGGAACACTCCCTGATGAAAGTTGAGAACGGTGATGCTTCCGCGCGGCGGCAGGAGTTCGTGCTGCCGTTCCGCGGGCAGATGGTGCAGTGTCGCGAGAATCCGCATGGCGGGGCCGCCGTGGGTGACGACGGCGACAATTTCGCCTGCGGTTCCGGCGAGGAGTTCGGCGAATGCCGCGTCGACCCGGCGCCGGAAGGCGGGGAAACTCTCCCCGCCGGGGAAGCGCATTTCGCCCGGGGATTCGCTCCAGCAGCGGAGCTCCTCCGGCGTGGCGCGCTGTTCGATCTCCGCAAAGGTGAGCGCCTCCCATGCGCCGAAATCGATCTCCGTCAGCCGGGGATCGAACCGGATTTCGCGGCCCGGCGCGGCAAGTTCGGCGGTCTCAACGGCGCGTCGGCGTGGACTGGAAACGATCGTTTCCGGGGCGAAGCTGGCGAGTTGCGGCGCGAGATTCCGCGCGGCGGCGCGTCCGGCTTCCGAGAGCGGCACATCGGTCGAACCGATGTAGCGCCCGCGGTATTCGTCGGGCACTTCGCAGTGGCGGATGAGCAGAATCTGTCTTATTTGCACAGCGACACCCCGATGATAAGAAGAATGCAGAATACGAGTGTGGAAGCGGTGGTGAGCCGTTCCGCCCGAAGGAGATCGCCGGTCGTGAGTTCCGCCCGGCCGTCGCCCCAGAAGGGGTAGGGCTCCGGAATTCCGCCGTAGACGGTCGGGCCGCCGAGGCGGATTTCGAGCGCTCCGGCGAACGCGCCCATCCCCCACGCGGAGTTGGGGCTGGGGTGGTCGTGGCGGTGGCGGAATCCGGTCCGGAGCGTACGGGAAATTCTCCCGCCGACGAGCGGCGCGGCAATGGCGACCGCAAGAAGCGTCAGCCGGGCCGGAATCAGGTGAAACAGATCGTCAACGCGGGCGGCAATCCGGCCGAAGAAAAGGTAGCGTTCGTTGCGGTAGCCCCAGCAGGCGTCGAGGGTGTTGGCGCACCGCAGCAGAACCGCCGCCGCCGCCGCGCCGGGGAGACCGCCCGCGAGAAAACCGACGGCGAAAAAGAAGAGCGCGCTGTTGACGGCGTCGATCAGGTTTTCGCCGAGGCTCTCGATTGCGCCGCGGACGATTTCGGAGGGGGGAAGCGTCGCAGTGTCCCGGCTGACGATCATCGAAAGCGCGTGGCGCGCGGCTGCAAGGTCGTTTCGGCTCAGCGGTTTGCGGATTGCTTCGGCGTGTTCGAGAAGACTGCGCGGCGCGATGGTGACGTAGAGCAGAACCGCCGCAACGGCGGGCGCGAACTCTCCGGCGAAGCGGGTGACCGCCCACGCGGCGGCGGAAATCGGCAGAACGAGCAGGAGCCAGCCCGTCAGGCCGGAGAAAATGCCGTTGCCGAAGGTTTTGCGACAGAGTGTTTCAACGCCTCCTGCGGCGCGCCCGAAGAGCGCGACCGGGTGGAACCTGGAATGGGGATCCCCCAGCAGGAGATCCAGCACCAGCGCAACGCCGAGGGCGATGAGAAATCCGATCATCGTGCCAGCTCCTTTACGAAGTGATCCAGCGCCGCCGGGTTCGAGGCGAAGTGGAGGTGCAGATAGCTCCCCGCCACCCGGTCGCGGACACTGCCCGCATCGCGCGGTTCGCCGCGGAGCGGACGGGCGTGAAAGAGCGGTTGAGTTCCTGCGGGGAGTTCGGCGCTCGAGTAGTGGAACTCATGCCCCTGAATTCTGGTTCCGGCGGGGCCGAAGAGACCGTCCGCCGCGGTGACGGCTTCGCGGTAGCCGAGGGCGGAGAGGCGGTTGTGCATCTTCGCTTCGCCGGGGAGCAGGCCGAGCAGAGGATGGCGGACGCCGTCGAAGCCGGAAAGTCCGTCGAGGAGGTAGAGAAATCCCCCGCACTCCCCCCATACCACCCGGCCGGAGGCGGCGAAACTCCGGATGGCGTCGAGCATCTCACCGTTGGCCGCCAGAGTCTCCGCGAAGAGTTCCGGGTATCCGCCGCCGAACCAGAGTCCGTCGAGCTCCGGCGGGAGGTTCCGGTCGTGGAGCGGGGAGAAGAAGACCAGTTCCACGCCGCGTTCCCGGAGAAGTTCAAAATTCTCCTCGTAGTAGAAGTGGAACGCCTCATCCTGTGCCACGCCGAGGCGGAGCTTCGAAGTTGTCTGTTCCGCCGCGGGAACCACCGCCGCCGGGCGCGGTATGCGGACCAGTTCGAGCAGTTTCCCGAGATCGATGCTCTCTTCTGCCGCGTCGGCCATGCGGTCGAGCAGGGCCTCATCGAGGGTGCCGGTGGTGAGTCCGAGGTGGCGCTCCGGCAATCGCCACGCTTCGTTGCGGTCGAACCGGCCGAGGAGGGGGGGGAGTCCGGCCGCGCGCAGGGCGTCGGCGAGGAGTTCCCCGTGGCGGGCCGAACCGGTGAAGTCGGCGATCACTCCGGCGATGCGCACCTGGGGATCCCATTCGCAGAACCCCTTTACCAGCGGAGCGATCGAGCCGGAGATGCCGCGCGCGTTGACCACCAGCACCACCGGCAGGCCGAGCCGGGCGGCGATTTCGGCGGAACTGCCCGCGCGGGAGCCGGGGTAGGGGCCGTCGAACAACCCCATCACCCCTTCGACGACGGCGACATCGGCGGAAGCGGCACCCCGGGCGAAGGCGGTATGGAGTGTCTCTCCGGCGTGAAAGAAAGGATCGAGGTTGAACGACGCCCGTCCTGCCGCCTGCCGGTGAAAGGAGGGGTCGATGTAATCCGGTCCGCACTTGAAGGGGGCGACGTCGAGGCCGCGCCGCCGGAGTGCGCGCAAGAGCGCAACGGCAAGCGTGGTCTTGCCGCTGCCGGAGTTGACTCCGCCGAGGAGGAATGCCGACAGAAATTCAGAGTTCAAAATCCTGTTTCTCCCGATAGCCGCGGCGGCAGTAGAACCGGCCGTCCCGGAGGATGGTTTTCGAGTTGCCGAGGATCACCAGCGTGGACATGTCCACCGTGTCGAAGGGGAAGTTGTCGAGCCGGGCGAATTCGATTTTCTGCCCGCTCCGCCCGATGTGGTGAACCAGCGCCGCCGGGAGATTTCCACCCGCTCGGCGGTAGACTTCGACGGCGAATTCGAGCAGTTCCCGCCTCCGGCTGCTCGCCGGATTGTAGAGAGCGGTGACGAAATCCCCTTCGGCGAGAAGTTTCAACCGCTTCTCGATCAAATCTTTCGGCGTCATCAGGTCGGAGAGGCTCACCACGGCGAAGTCGTTCATCAGCGGCGCACCCGCCAACGCGGCGGCGGCGGTCGCCGCCGTCACGCCGGGGACGACGATCACTTCGATCGACTGGTATTTCTCCTGTTCGGTCAGTTCGAGGAGCAGCCCCGCCATGCCGTAGATTCCGGCGTCGCCGGAGGAGACCACGCCGACAATCTCGCCGTCGAGCGCGGCGTCGAGCGCTTCGCGACAGCGCTTGAGCTCTTCGCGCATCGAGCCGGCGATCACCTTCTTTCCGGCGAGCCGTTCCGGAATCAGATCAAGATAGGTGCGGTAACCGGCGATGACCGTGCATTTTTCGAGGATTTCCGCGGCCTGCGGCGTCAGATACTCCGCCGCGCCGGGACCGATTCCAATGGCGTACACTTCAGACATGATCCACCTCCATCGCGACGGCGGCGGTGACGTCGCTTCTGCTCTGTTTGGGGACGAGTATCCGGGCGTCCGGTCCGGCGGCGAGGAGCGCCGCCGCCTCCGAAACCGAGTGGAGCCCGAGATGCTGTTCCGCCGCCGTCGAGGGGGTCGGCACCGGAATTTGATTCAATTCGCCGGCGGAGAAGAAGCGAAGTTCCTTCCCCGCGCTCCGGGCGAACTCCAGCAACCCGGGTTCGCCGGATTTCAGCTCGGCGCTGGCGATCACATCCACTTCGTCTAGCGTGAGTTGATGGGTGTCGAGCACATCGAGAACCATCTCGCGGATCCGTTCCGCCGGGACCCCTTTCCGACAGCCGACGCCGAGGGCGGTTTTCCGCTTCACAAGGCGCAGTTCGCTGCCGTTGGCGACTCTCCGGATGAGGATCGCTCCCGGTTCCGGAGCGCCTCCGGCCAGCCGGAATCCGGGCTGGTCGGCGAACCAGCGCTGGAAGAGCTCCTGCGGCATGAAGAGGTCGAACGCCTCCCCATCGAGCCGTGCGGCGGAAAGTTCCGCCAGCGGCTCCTTCGAGACCAGCCGGTAGTGACAGCGGGCGGCGAATTCGTCGAAGGCGAGCAGGTGATTCACATCGCTCGCGGTGGTGATGACCGCTTTCCCGCCGGTGATCCGGGCGACCTCGGCGGCGAGCCGGTTGGCTCCGCCGAAGTGGCCGGAGAGCAGGCTGATCGCGTACTGCCCGGCCTCGTCGCAGACCACTACGGCCGGATCGTGGAGCTTGTCTTTGCAGAGCTGTGCCGCATGGCGGACGACGATGCCGGCGGCCATGACCATCACGAAGGCGTCGAACTGTTTCCAGCTGTCGGCGAACACGGCGGAGAAGCCCCCCTCCGGGAAACTGCGCCGCCGGGCGGCGGGAACGGCCGAAGCGTACTTTTTCGGCACGAAGATGACCGCGTCGTGCAACCCGGCGGCGATCTCCGCCGCCTTGCAGGCCGCTTTGCGGGTGAGGGCGAACAGCGCGACTTTGCCGGAGAATCCGGCGCCACACCGCCCGCCCCGCCGGTAGCCGTGCGAGAAGGATTCATCGTAGAGCTTCGACAGGTCGCCGTTCCGCTCGAGCACTTCGCCGATCACGATCATCGACTGGCGCTGAATTCCGGCGTCGGCGACCTTCTGCGCGATGTCGGCGAGAGTGCCGCGGACGATCTGCTCGTTGGGCCAGCTCGCCCGGTAGACCACCGCCGCTGGCGTCGAGGGGGAGCGCCCGGCGGAAAGGAGTTTCTTTATCAGACTCTCCATCTCCCCGACACTCAGAAAGATGCACATGGTCGAACCGTGCGCGGCAAGCTGGTCGAGCGCCTCCTTTTCCGGCACCGGAGTGCGTCCGGCGTCGCGGGTGAGGATGACGCTCTGCGAAAGGCCGGGCATGGTCAGCTCCACCTTGAGTGCGGCGGCGGCGGCAAAGGCGCTGCTCACCCCCGGCACCACCGAATAGGGAATGCCGAGGCGGTCGAGTTCGCGGAACTGTTCGGAGACCGCTCCGTAGATGGCGGGATCCCCGGTGTGCAGGCGGACCACATGGCCGCCCTGCTCATACGCTTCCCGCATCTCGCGCAGAACTTCGGGGAGCGCGAGTTTCGCGCTGTTGACCAGCCGGGCTTTGGGGGCGAGTTCCAACAGCTCCTCGTTGACCAGGGATCCCGCGTAGATGACCAGATCGGCGTCTCGGAGCGCGGCGGCGCCGCGCAGGGTGATGAGATCGGGCGCGCCGGGACCGGCACCGACAAAGGTGATTGATCCACTCATATTCTATTCATTCTCCGGTTTGACGAACACCGCGACGGTGATCGGATTTTCCGCTTTGAAACAGTGATGCTCCCCGAGCGCGGCGGCGCGGCTGACGTTGACGGTCAGCAGCTCTTGGCGGTACGGGGCGAGAACCGTGGCCAGCACGGCGGCGCTCTCCATCAGCACCGCCGTGGCGACCAGACGACCGCCGGGATGGAGCCGTTCGAACGACCGCTTCAGCAATGCGGGCAATGCGTCGCCGCCGCCGCCGATGAACACCCGGTCGGGGGCGGGGAGCGTGTCGAGCAGCGGTGTCGCGTCGGCAGAGTGTGCCGAGAAGGCGTTTCCGCCGGAGCGGCGGATGTTTTCCGCAAGTTCAGCGAAGCGCTCCGGATTCTTCTCCACCGCGTGAACTTTCAGTTCCGGAACGAGTTCCGCCGCCTCGATCCCCACCGAACCGCTGCCTGCGCCGAGATCCCAGAGCACGCCGGATGCCGGCAGCCGGAGTTTGGAGAGCACGATCGCGCGCACCTCCGGGTGGGTGATCATCTGCTTGGAGTGAAGGTAGTCCGCATCCTCCCTGCCGAACCCGCAGTCGGGCGTGCCGGTGTTCTCTCCGGGCAGGATCAGCAGAATCGAAAGCGCCCGGTCGGGCACCGCTCCGGCGGCCAGTTCCGCCAGCGTGCCGCGGACCACCAGTTCCGCCTGCGTGTTGAGGTCGCACCCGGCGGCGGCGCGCCGGTTCCCGGCCGCCGGAAAGGCGGCGATAAGCTCCGCGGCCAGCTGTCGCGCCGTCCGGCGCGGGTCGCCGTAGAGAATTGCACCGGGGGCGCGGAGAATTCTCCGCCACGGCAGCGGGGTGTCATTGCCGTGACAGTGGAAGAGCTCCCACTTCTCCCACGGTTCACCGAGCCGCGCGGCCAGCAGTTGAAATGCCGCCGTGCCCGGGTGGACACGATACGACCCCTCCGGCAGCAGCCGGCGGAGGGTGCCGCCGATGCCCCAGCAGAGCGGGTCGCCCGATGCGGCGACGACCAGCCGCGCGTCGGATTCCTGCCGCAGAAGGGATTCCAGTTCGGCGGCGAGATTGCCGCCGAGCGGAACTTTGCGGGCGGAGAGTTCCGGCGGCAGGGCGGCGAGAATCCGCTTCCCCGCCGCGACGATGTCGGCGTTCCGGAGCAGTTCGAGCGATTCGGTGTTCCAGTCGCGGCCGTCGAAGGCGATGATGTCAATACTCTTCATGAAAGAATTTTCTCCTTTCGGTCATCGTAGAGCGCAATTTCCAGCCGGATTCCGGGGTGGCGGCCGGAGAGGAGCCGCAGTGCGGCTTCGTGGAGGCGCCGCTGGATCGCCCGGAACTCCTCCGGCGTGAGCTGTGCGGCAAGTTCCCCGGTCGTGTGGAGTTTCTCCAGCGGAACGCCGGGCAGTTTCACCCCGAACTCCTCCAGCCGTGTCAGGTCGAGTTTCGTGTTGGCGGCGTGGGTGTTGCGGTCGCCGCAGGCGTATTTGAAAAGTTTGCCGGTCATACAGCCGAGCACAATCCGTTCGAGCCGGGCCGTCTCCGCCGCGCGGAGCGCCGCATCGATGAAGTCGCCGATGCGGATGATCGCTTCGGGCGGAAGCTCCGGGTAATCGCGCGCGACCGCCTCCGCCGTCCGGTTTCCGGTGACCAGCGCCGCCGCTTTGCCCCCCGCCGCCGCGACGGCGCGCAGTTGCAGGGCCACCGTCGCGGCATACGCGGCGTTGGAGTAGGGGCGCACGATGCCGGAGTTGCCCAGAATCGAAATGCCGCCGACGATGCCGAGAGTCGGATTGAGCGTCTTTTCCGCGAGAACTTTCCCCGCCGGAACCGAAATGACGACCGTGAGCTCTTCGCCCGGAGTCTTGCCGAATCCGGCCCGTTCGAGGTTCTTCCCCAGCATGCGGCGCGGCCCGGGATTGATCGCAAAATGGCCCGGCGGGACGGCGAGCCCCGGCCGGGTGACGACGCCGACCCCTTCGCCGCCGGTGAAATGAAGCCACCCTTCGCCGCACGGTTCGCGGAGGGCGCGCGGGTCGTCGCACGGCCCGGGGCGGAGTTCCACATGGATCTCCGCCCGATCGGTCACATCCGGGTCGTCGCCGCCGTCCTTCCGCACCGTTGCGGAGCCGGGGATGCACTGTTCCAGCGGGATGGTGAGAAACGAACCATCCGGCAGCAGCAGTTCCACCTGTTCCGGTGACGGAACGCCGTGTCGCGCAATCCAGGCGCCGAGCGCCGCCGCCGTCGCTGCCGCGCCGGTGGTGAAGCCGTTCCGCAAGGGTGTTCCGTCGGGATGGTTCACAGTGCGTTCTCCATGATGCCGTGCAAGGTCGCCACCGCAAGCGGACTGCCGCCCCGCCGCCCGTCGATGCGGATGCAGGGGGTGGGGAGCTCTTCCGAATACTCCTTGGATTCCACCACGTTGACGAACCCCACCGGCATGGCCACCACCAGCGCCGGGATGATGCGCTTTGCCAGCGTCATGCGAACCACCCCCGCGAGGGCGAGCGGCGCGTTGCCGCAGAGGAAGATCGCTCCGTCGAGCTCTTTCTCGTGGAGTTCGACCGCCGCGAGCGCGCGGGTGATGCCGCGTTGTTTTGCGTACTCCGCCGTCTCCGGGTCCGCCACCGGGCAGAGAATCGCTTCGCGGCTGTAGGAGGGGTGGAACTTCTGCAGTTTCGGGATCGACAGCCCCGATTTGATCATGTTCGAATCGGTGTAGATGCGCGCGCCGCGCCGGAGCGCCGCGAGGGTCGCTTCGATCGCGCCCGGCGAGAAACGGAGCTGTTCGGCGATGGCGAAGTCGGCGGTGGTGTGGATCAGTCGCCGGGCGACGTGCCACTCGGCGTCGGTGAAGCGCTGCCGCAGGGCGGGAGGCGCCTCCCGGTCGATCCGGCGGAAGCTCTCCTGTTCGATCTCACTGCCGCTGCAGTTCCATTGAATCCGTTCACATGGGGATTTCATCAGTAGTCAACTCCTTTTCTGGCGGGGATTCCCCGGTGGAAGGGGTGTTTGATGTCGGCGATTTCGGAGACCAGGTCGGCGATTTCGACCAGTTCCGGCGGCGCGTGCCGTCCGGTGACGATGAGGTTGAGCGTCGCGCGGCGCGCCTGGAGCGCCGCCGCAATCTCCGCCGGGTCGAGAAAACCGTGGTGCAGTGCGACGTTGAGTTCGTCGAGAATCAGAAGTTCGCCGTCGAAGCTCTCCAGCAGTTCCCGGGTTCTCGCCCAGCCCCGCTGCGCCATGCCCCGGTGGTCGCCGGGGCGGGTGGTGAGGCCGAGTCCGTACTGTTCGAAAATCATTTCGGAGAAATACCTGGAGAAGAAGTTTTTCTCTCCGGTCGGCCGCTCCCCTTTCATAAACTGGATCACCGCGACACGCCACCCCCAGCCGAGCGCCCGGAGCGCCGTGCCGAAAGCGCTGGTGCTCTTGCCCTTGCCGTCGCCGGTGAGGTTCATAAGCAATCCGCGTTCCCGATCGTCGAATTCGAGCATCTTACCGCACCCCCATCGCCCGGTAGAGTGCCGGAATGTCAATCCGTTCGCGGACGTGGGCGGCGAGCCGGGCGAGCGCCGCCTCCACTCCATAGTGCGCGGTCACTTTGCCGAGCGGGGCAAGACCCTTGCTTACCCGGACCTCGTCGAGCCACTTCCGGCGGAAGCGGTCGTCATCGAAGATGCCGTGCAGATAGGTGGTGAAACAGTTCCCCCGTTCGAAGCCGACCGGCCGCCCGTCGGAGGAACGGATCACCTCGACGGATGGATCGTTGCACTCGGTGCGGCCAAAGTGAATCTCATAGCCGGAAACCGGGGTGCCGTCCGCCGTGGTTCCGGTGGTGCGCCGGAGAATCTTCTCCCCCTTCATCGTGGTCACCAGCGGCAGGAAGCCGAACATCGGAGCAACCGGATTCGACGATTCCACCCGGTCCGGGTCGAGCAGCACATCTCCGGCAAGCTGAAGTCCGCCGCAGATGCCGACGTATCGACAGCCGCGGTGCACCGCTTCGCGGATTTTTCCGGCAAGTTTGCTCTGCTCCAGCATGGCGAAATCGGCCGCAACCGATTTACTGCCAGGAAGAATCACCACGTCGGGAGTGCCGAACTCCTCCGGAGAAGAGACGCTGCGCACGACGGTGTCCGGCTCCGCTTCGAACGGCGCGTAGTCGGTGAAGTTGGCGATGTGGCCGAGCCGGATCAGCGCGATGTCGATCGCCGCGCCCGGCTTCGCTTTCTTCGCGAAGGAGAAGCCGACCGAATCCTCCTCCGGCAGACCCGGCCCCGGCAGAAAGTCGATCACACCGAGCACCGGTTTGCCGGTGAAGCGCTCCACTTCGGCGTGGGCGTTGCCGAGGAGCGCCGGATCCCCCCGGAACTTGTTGACCACGAAGCCGTGCAGGAGTTTCCGCTCCCACGGTTCGAAGGTCGCGCAAGTGCCGATGAAGGAGGCGTAGACGCCGCCCCGGTCGATGTCGCCCGCCAGAAGAACCCGGGCATCGGCGTATTCGGCCATGCGCATGTTGACAATATCGGTCGATTTGAGGTTGATTTCGCCCGGACTGCCCGCGCCTTCGAGCACGATCGCTTCGCGTTCCCGGCTCAGGCTGTCGTAGCTGGCGGTGACTTCGCGCCAGAACTCCGGCTTGCGGCGGAAGAACTCCTTCGCACGCATGCTCCCGACCGGCCGCCCCCGCACGATCACCTGACTGCCGTGGTCGCTCTCCGGCTTGAGCAGGATCGGATTCATCCGTACATCCGGGTCGAGCCGGCACGCCTCCGCCTGCACCGCCTGCGCCCGGCCGATCTCGCCGCCGTCGGGGGTAACGAAGGAGTTGAGCGCCATGTTCTGCGCCTTGAACGGAGCGACCGAAATGCCGTCTTCGAGCATGATCCGGCAGAAGGCGGCGGCCAGCACGCTCTTGCCCGCGTTGGAACAGGTGCCCTGAATCATCAACGCAGGCGTCCGGCGTTTCTGCGAAATGAACGGCGCCTTTGCGTCGCAGAGGCGGGCGAGCGCCGTCGCGAGGCGGAGATTCTCCTCCCGGCTCCGGACTGCGACGCGGAAAAAGTTCTCTCCCAGCCCCGGATAATCGGCACAGCGGCGCACCGCGATGTGCTCCTCCTTCAACAGCCGTCCGGCCAGATCGGGCAGGGGGCATTCGAGCAGCAGATAGTTCGCAAGCGAGGGATAGCAAACCAGTTGCGGAATCTTTGCCAGCATGCCGGCAAGTTCCTGCCGCAGCTGTGCACTTTTGCGGCGGCTCCGCTCGACAAACTCTTCCGTCGAAGAGAGGCAGTAACGGATCATCCGTTCGGCGGGCGTCGACAACTGCCAGCAGGGCAGCTGCTCCCGGAGCGCGGCGATGAGCCGTGCCGGAGCGGCCACATACCCCATCCGCAGCCCCGGCATCGCATAGAACTTGGTCAGCGAACGGAGCAGAATGAGATTGTCGCATTCGATTCCGGAGAACCGGTACTCCGGCGGAAGGAAGTCGGCAAATGCCTCGTCAATCAGGAACGTCGCATCGGGGTGCCGCCCGGCCAGCGCCGCCAGTTCCGCCGCCTTCACCGCCGTTCCGGTCGGATTGCCGGGGTTGCCGACGATCACCAGATCGCCGGGGCGGACGGATTGCTCCAGCTTCTCCATAGAGAGTGTGAACCCGTCTTCGCGCCGGAGCGGAACGTATTCGATCTCCAGCCCCGCCCGGCGGCAGGCCGGTTCGTATTCGAGATATCCCGGCGTGACGATCAGCGCCCGCTTCGCCCCGGTGAGCGCGGGCAGGTACATCAGAAGTTCGTTGGAGCCGTTGCCGGCTTGAAGGCACTCCTCCGGAATGCCGGTCGCTTCCGCCAGAAAGCGGTGGAGCGACTCCGCGTGAGGCTCCGGATAGGCGCCGAGCAGGTCGAAACTGCGCAGAAAGTTGCCGTTCGCCCCCGGCGGCGGTCCGCAGGGATTGAGGTTGACGCTGAAGTCGAGCAGTTCCTCCGGAAGGCATCCCGCCTCGCGGGCGAGTTTCGTTCGATTTCCACCATGTTCCGTCTGGTTCATTGTTGTTTTCTCCTGTCGCCGTCCGGATATTCTACCGGGTAAAACGGCGCTTCCGCAAGTACTGCGGCCACGGCGGGATACTCCCCCAGGCCGCGGAGCTCCGGGATGCATTCGATTCCCGCCGCTTCCAGCTGTGATTTCCACGACTCCGCCCCGGAACCCGCAAGATCGTTGCGGGCGTGATCCCCCGCCGTCAACAGCAGCGGGCGGAGCGAAAGACGGTTGATTTCTGCATGCAGAAGTTCCTGCCGCACCTCCTCGAAGGCAGGTCTCCCTTCGACGCAGGCGAGGAACAGCCCCGGATGAACCTGCCTCCACTCCTCCGCCGCCGTGCAATAGAGCGCGTCACTCCGGCCGTCGGCGTGGCCGTGCCCCATGAAGAGCGCCGCACTTCCTGCCGGAACCGTCGCGGCGACCGCGGCGAAAAACTGCTTCCGCCGGTCGGGTTCCGCGCAGACCGGGAGCGAGAGAGACAGGGTGTCGAAGCCGCCGTTTTCCGGGAGGAGCGGCACGAGCTCCGCCCGGAGGCGGTCGAACTCCTCCCCCGCCGTCAGCAGGCCGGAGAAGAGCCCGACGCGCCGGATTCCCGCGTCAAGCAGCTGTTTCAGACACTCCGCCGGAGCGGGAACCCGCCCGCCGAGGCGGCGCCGGACCATGCCGGAGAGGTAGGCGCGGTACAGTGGAATCCCCGGATTGCGCCGTTTCAGCTCCTCCTCCACCGGCAGATAGGAGGCCTCCGCACCGAACACGGTGGTGCCGAACCATACCGCGACCAGTGCCTCCTGTGAATTTCCCGAAGGAAGAGCGATGCAATGGTTCTTCATGGTGTCTCCCTCTCTTTCTCCCGCTCTTCCCGGCGGCAGGAGCCGACCGGAATGCAGTAGGGAATCCCGTCTGCGCCGGTGACCACCTTCGCCTCGATCTCAAAAATTTCCCGCAGGATTTCCGGGCGCAGAATCTCCTCCGCGCTCCCCGCGTACCGGAGCTTGCCGTCGCGGATCGCCGCGAGCAGGTGCGAACAGCGCGCCGCCAGATTGAGGTCGTGAAGCACCATCACCACCGTGATTCCGAGTTCACGGTTTAGTTCGCGCACCAGCTCGATGATTTCGAACTGACAGCAGATGTCGAGAAAGGTGGTCGGTTCGTCGAGCAGCAGCAGATTCGGCTCCTGCGCGAGCGTCATGGCGATCCACGCCCGCTGCCGTTCCCCGCCGGAAAGCGTGGCCAGCGGCCGATGCGCCAGTCCGGTGAGCCGGGTCTGCTCCAGAACGTGGTCGACCACCTCCGTGTCGTGTTTCCCCGGCGGGCCGAACCCCTTCCGGTGCGGGAAGCGCCCGCAGGAGACCAGCTGGCGTACCGAAAGATCGGCCGGGGCGTGGTGGAGCTGGGGCAGAATCGCCAGGTCGCGGGCGAGCTTCGCCGTGTCGAGCTGGTGGATCGATTTCCCGTCGAGCAGCACCGCGCCGCCCCGCGGCCGGAGCAGTCGCCCGATCGTTTTGAGCAGGGTGGATTTGCCGCATCCGTTGGGGCCGAGCAGAGTCAGAATCTTCCCCTCCGGCGCCTCCAGTGAGACGCCGTCGAGGATGATTTTTTTGCCGTACCCGGCCGCAAGTTCCTGAAGTTCAAGCCGCATAGGACCGCCTCCTGAGCAGGTAGAGGAAGAAGGGCGGTCCGAGCAGCGACATGATCACCCCGGCCGGAAGTTCCGAAGGATCCATCACCATCCGGCCGATGGTGTCGCACCCGACCACCAGCGCCGCCCCGAAGAGCGCCGCGCCCGGAACCAGAAAGCGGTTGTCCGACCCGATCAGCAGGCGGACGATGTGCGGCGCGATCAATCCGACGAAGCCGAGCAGCCCCGCCACGCTCACCGCCGCCGCGGCCAGCAGTGCCGCCGCCGAAAGCAGAAGCAGCCGCACCCGTTCCACCCGGATTCCCAGCCCTGCCGCCACCTCGTCCCCCAGCATCAGAATGTTCAGCCGCGAGGAGGCCAGCCAGGAGACGAGAAAGCCGCCGAGCATGTACGGCCAGACCAGCCGGAACTGCGGCCAGGAGCGGGTCGAAAGGCTCCCGACGGTGAAGTCGAGGATGCCGGCCACCTTTTCCGCGTTGAAGAGCAGAATGGTACTGCTGGCCGCCCCCAGCATCGAACCGATCGCCACGCCGGAGAGAATCAGCCGTACCGGGTCGATGCCCCGCTTCCAGGCGAGCAGATAGACCAGAAACGCCGTCGCCAGCGCTCCGGCGAAGGCCGCCGGCACCAGCAGGTGGCTGAACTGCGGCAGGGCGAGGAGCACCAGCACGCCGCCCAGTCCGCCGCCGGAGGAGATGCCGATGATGCCGGGCGAGGCGAGCGGATTGCGCATGATTCCCTGCAGGACCGCGCCGGAGACGGCGAGACTGCCGCCGACCAGTGCGCCGAGCAGAACCCGCGGCAGGCGGATGTTCCAGAGAATCTGGTATTTCACGCCTTCGCGTTCCGAAAGAAGCGTATGGAGAATCTCCGCCGCATCCAGCCGGAGCGAACCGAAACGTAGACCCGCCAGAAGCGCCGTCGCAAGCAGCAGTGCGAGAATCGCCAGAATGGTCAGCCGGAATCCGGCGGTACGGCGCAGAATCTCATATTTCATAGGGTAAACTCCTTTTCCGGGTGAAGCAGCTTCGCCAGATGAAGAAACGCTTCCGGATAACGGCTCCCCGCCATATAGAGGAAGAGTTCCGGGGGCAGAAAGTGCACCCGTCCGGTCTTTGCCGCCTTGAGCTGCTGCCAGGCGGGCTGGCTGATGAGGTCGCGGGTGAACTTCTTCTGCAACGCCTTCGAGTCGCCCATCGTGTTGATGAGGATGATGTCCGGGTCGTCGATCAACAGCTGTTCAAAGCTGTATTTGAGCCGTCCAGACTCCTGCCTGGCAATGTTGGTGCCGCCCAGCATCTCCGCCATGGTCGGAACGTTCAGATCCCCGCTTTCGAGCACGAATCCGCCGCTCGCCACGAAGAGGACGGCGAACCGGGGGGAGGGGAGGCGCGCTGCCTCTTCCGTCAGCTTTCTTACCTGCGAGATGATCCGTTTGGCCGTCGAATTGGCTTCCACGCTTCCGCCGTTGAGGCGGCAGAAGAGGTCGAGAATTCCGATGTAGTCGTGGAAGTTGGCGTAATCGAGCGCGACATTGGGAATCCCCGCGTCGATCAGGTGGTGCCGCACCGCCCGGTGGGCGTGCAGATTGGCGTTGATGAGCACGAGGTCCGGTTTCATGGCGAAAATCTTCTCCAGATTCAACGAACGAAGCACGCCGATGCGCGGCAGATCACGCGCCTGTTCCGGGAGCGCCTGCTGACTGCGGACCGTCGGGACCCCGATCGCGCTTCCCCCCGCCGTGAACCAGGGGTCGGCGAACGAGGCGTTGCCGACGATGGTCCGGCGGGGATGTTTCGTCAACAGTGTCTCGGTGCCGTCCACCTCCCGGTAGCGGATGGTTTCGGCGCTCTCCGAAACGATGCCGGGCTCTGCCCCCGCGAGCGGCGCGATGAGGAGAAACGTTGTCGGCAGGAACGCAAAAATTCTCTTCCTCATAGCGCCTCAAGATCGGTTCTCATCGGAGTGTAGTAACTGTCGGAATCGATGGCGCCGATGTTGCCGATTTTCATCGCATCGATCCGGGGATCGGAGTTGTTTTTCCGGAACGCCATATGTTCGGCGGTCGCGTGCCCGTCCATCCAGACGAAGTTCGCCGTGGAGCCGGAGTGGCGGAAATGGACGTTGTTGCCGTGGTTCTTGCTGCCGCTTTCCGACATGACCGATACGGAGAGCACTCCGTTCTCAAGCGAAGGTTTCACCGGGGAATAGAGGCAGAAAGTCGGCTCCCCGAAGCTCCCGGAGTCGGCGTTGATCGCATCGGCGAAGGCGACGGTCCGGGACGGACGGGCGATCTGTTTCATCCCGGCCTGCATCTTGTTGCTGGAGGGGCTGACGCCGAGGTAGTACTGCCCGCCGACGCCATAGTAGTTGTAACCGTATCCGGCGCCGCCGGGGATCTTTTCCGGGTCGGAGAGATTCCATTCGGCGGGGGCGGCCGGGCAGATCAGCGTTTCCCAGGAGTTGCCGATGTACGGCATGAGGATCGACGTCTGCACGTCGATGTTGCCGGAGGAGTCCCGTTTCCCCAGCCAGGGGGTGCCGCCGCTGCCCATCTTGTAGAGCACGTAGGCGGGGATGGCGTATCCGTCGAAATCGTTCCGGTAGCTGCTGACGGCATAGCCGGTCTGTTTGCAGTTGGAGAGGCAGCTGATGCTTCTCGCCTTGCTGCGGGCCTGACTCAAGGCGGGCAGGAGCATACCGGCCAGGATGGCGATGATGGCGACGACGACCAGCAGTTCGATCAGGGTAAATCGATTGCTACAACGTTTGACTTGGAGAGGTGTGGCGAAAACCATGAGTGACTTCCTTTTTGTGTAACGCGCACAGGCGGAATCCGGGAGTTTCGCTGGAACTCCCTTGTCATTTTTTTTACTGACTGCGGTGGGATCCGACTATACGGTTGCGCGACAGCCACGGAATTTCACCATGATTCACCACGTCTGCAGTCAACGACAATCTTTCAATATAGCCTGACTGGTTGTTTTTTTCAATCTCTCCAGCGGAAATTTTCGTTTTTCGGCAAAAGGAACTCCTGATTGTTCAAGGGTGGAAGAGCCGGGCTTTCTTGCCGCTGCAATCTTTCTAAACAGAAAATGTATGTAAAAAAAGAAAAGTGCTCTTGACAAAATTGTAGCTCTTTGCTATAATATAAGCGGGTACAAAAGAAACCACCATTGTATATTGTATGGCACGGGAACGGAAACAAAGCAAGGTAGAACTGGCGCGCGAGCAGATTCTGCGGGAGATCACGATCGGGAATTATCCGCGCGGCTCGGTGCTTCCGCCGGAGCGGGAGATGGCCGAGCAGATCGGTGTCAGCTACATGACCTTGCGCAAGGCGGTCGGGGCTCTGGTGGAGGAGCATTATCTGGAGCGGGCCCACGGCAGCGGCACTTTCGTGTGCAGCGAAATCTCTGAGAGCAAACTTCAGAAACTGCTCGGCGTGGTGATTCCCGCCTGGTCGGCGCCGGAAAATCTCGATTTCATCATGCATCTCTATGAAGCCGCGGCGCAGGCAAACTGGCTGGTGAAGGTGATTTTCGCCCGCTCGTGGGCGGAACGGACCATTCAGGATCTCTGGCAGAACTGCGATGCGATGGTCTGCCGCTTCGACCGCGATCTTTCGAAGGCGCCTGCCGGACTGCTGACGAAGTTCCGGGAACGGACCAAACCGCTGATTTTCTGCGGTGCTCCGTATGAGGATATCGGCGCGGATGTGATGACCGGCGCATCGGATCCGGCCGCGATCTGCCGAAAACTTCATGAACTCGGCCACCGCCGGATTCTGCAGGTGGATCAGCAGATTACAATCCGGGGAGCCCGGCAGTCGCTGCATCACAATCTGTGGAGCATCGGGCAGTACATGCGGAGCCATTACGATGGGATCGAAGTCAACGATGAGAGCTTTCTGCTGGATGTCCCCCAGTTCGGACTCCCGCACCATGCGGTTCGCGATGGACTGCTGCATTTCAAAGAGTTGTGGAACTATTCACTGATCATCTGTCCGCTCAGCATCTACTGGGGCGTGGCATCGGCTCTGGCGGACCGCGGCGTGAAAGTGCCCGAGGAGATGTCAATCCTGACGGTCGGAGACCGGCTGGAGGCGGAGTTTTACCGGCCGCGGCCGACGATCTTCTGTGAATCTCTGCGCGAAACGGCGTTCAAAGTGTTTGATCTCCTGCGGCGCTGTGAACAGAGTGAAGATCTGCCGCCGCAGACGGTGAAGATTCCGTTCGAGCTGGTCGACGGCGAGACGCTGGGCGCCGCCCCGGCGATGCCGGAAACGGAAGAAAGAAAAAAAACGTTGCAGAAACGTTCTGATGAAAAATAAACAGACAGAAAAGCGCGGAGGATGCAGAATGAAACGGTTCCGGAATTTTACTCTTATAGAATTGCTTGTCGTTATCGCAATCATTGCGATTCTGGCGGCGATGCTGCTGCCTGCCTTGAACAAGGCGCGGGAGCGGGCCCGGGCCAGCGACTGTCTCAACCGGATGAAGCAGATTATGACCGGTTTTCATCTCTATTCCGACGATTATGACAACTACATGTTCACGCACGTGCCGCTGGATGGGGGAAATTCGCCGTGGGGGGCGGTGATGGTCGATAAAAAATACCTTCCTGAAAATGTCCTGCGCTGCCCGGTTATGGAGTGGAAGGCGGAGCGCAACAAATTTTACCGGACCTACGGGGTTTACCGGGTTTCGCTGAACACCTCCGCCTATTACGAATCCAAAAAGGAGGAGTGGGGTTCCTTCCGGGTGATGGGAATCCCCGGCGACAACTGCATCTATGCGGTGAACCGGGTCCGGAAACCTTCGCAGGTGTTCTTTCTCGGCGATACCATAAAGGTTGCCGGCGAATATGCCGGAGACGGCATGTATGTCTTTGCGCCGGATTTCTATGTGGAAGACAGCTCCTACGCTCTCAATCATGGCGAAAGCGGCAACATGAGTTTCTTTGACGGGCATGTCCGCTCGGTGCGGCTGAATGAGCTCAGAAGCTGGAAGTTCAAGGAGATCATCGTCGACGGCCATCGCCAGACGTTTACGGAATAGTTCGACTCTCCGGAGATTTTAACTTTCATTGCAACAGGAAAGAGGAAATATGAATCGTTTTCACAGCCATCCCATAGGAAAAGAAAAAGTTGAAAGATGATGGTTCTGGATGCAACTTATATTTCAGCAAAAAAACAAGGAGCATCCATGAAACCATCAAAGCATAAAATGACCGTATTATCGCAAATTTTCAAGTTGATTCCGCGAAATTTGATTCCGAAACTTGCCAATGAGTTCGGAATAGACAGGCAGTCTCGGGTGTTCAGCCCGACGAGTCATGTTCTGGCTCTGGTCTTCGGACAGCTGACGCATGCCCTGGGGCTGAACGACATCTGCGATACGCTTCGAAATCATTGCGGTCTGGTAAGCAAAATTCGGGATTGCGTTCCCCCGAGCCGTAATGGTCTGTCCCACGCGAACCGGAACCGTGACGCAGGCATGGCGGAAAAACTGTTCTGGGAAGTTCTTGCTCATCTGAATGAGATCAGTCCGAACTTTCGGATTCAAGGCAGACGCTACTGTGCGTTGCCGAGACGCTTCAAGCGGATGATCCATGTGGTTGATTCGACAACGATTCAGCTGATCGCCAACTGTCTGGATTGGGCAAAACACCGCAGGCGGAAAGCGGCGGCGAAAATGCATTTGCGTCTGGATTTGCGTTCCTTTCTGCCGAATTTCATTCTTGTAAAAACAGCCGGTACACACGATTCTGCGGAAGCACCGGCACTTTGCGAGGGAATCAACGA
>ENA-UEQW01000016-UEQW01000016.1-human-gut-metagenome-genome-assembly--contig:-NODE-16-length-149955-cov-26.809265_pt1 | contig 149955 bp, 129 predicted proteins | sample MGYA00242947_ERZ507947 | MGnify/ENA primary metagenome ERZ507947 (study PRJEB26167, sample SAMN06115421) | human gut metagenome | host: Homo sapiens | place: China:Guizhou | collected 2015-03-17... | reverse complement strand
TCTCGGAGGCGCCTCAAATAAATATTCAGTCTGCAACCTGTCCGCTTCCATACGTGTAAGTTAATCGCCATAAATTACACGCCGCAAGCAGAAACCGCGAACGTCAGCTATTTATCATACCATCTCCTTTCATTTTTTTATATTCTATGGGATGGCAGTAACCTTTTTCACCTGTAAATCGTCTTTCATTCCTACCTTCGGAAGTATAGCCTTTTCCGGAAACTCCGCCAACACTTTCGCGTTATATTTGTCCACTTTTTTCGTGGATTTGTTGATCTCATTGAACTGTGAAGGCTTTACCACTATCGTCGCAAGTTACACGCAACAAGCAGAAACCGCGAATATCAGTAATGTATCATACCATCTCCTAGATGAACAGATTCTGTGTGAACGGCAGACTCTTTTGCTGCAGAGCTCTCCCAGAAGAGTTCCAGCGGCGAAAACAATCCGTGAGCGGTCAGATTCCGATATTCCGGATGGGCGTACTCCCGGAACTCGTTCGCGCCGAAGCGCAGCGGATGCGGTTCAGACAGGAAGAACGGGCCGAGCGCATTGCGCCGGGAGCCGATCACCTCGATCTCCAACGTATTTCTGCCGCAGACCGGCCGGCCGAGCTCCAGCTCCCACGGTTCCCAGCCGAGAATGCCCGCCTCCCTGCCGTTGAACCGGATCCGCAACGCGGTCGAGCCGTGCTCCCCCAGCCGCAGACGCAGGCGACCCGGCTCCATCCGGTTCCAGTCGAATGTGGTTCGATACACCATATTGCCGGCATAGTTTGGGAACCCCAGCCGACACCAGTCCCCCGGGGGAAGCGTGTGGCGAAGAGGCTGAAGCGAACCATTCTCCACGCAGAATTCACCAAGCAGATAGAGCGCCTCCAGTCCGGCACCGTCGGAACGGTACTCCTGCGAGAGACACAATCGGTTTTCGCCGCAGTGCAGAAGTTTTGCCGGAACCGGCAGGCGGCGAATCGCGTCGTCGATCCAAAAACCGGCTTCCGGACGATTCTCCAGCGATACGCCGTTGAGTGTAATCCGCCACGCCTCCGGCCGTTCGAGTGCAAGATACAGCTCGCCTTCCGGCAGAGAGGCGACGTTGAACCGGTACTCCAGTTCAAGTGGCGCATGTACGACAGCTTCCTGCCTCCTCGCCCACGGCTGGACCATCCGTCCCCCCCGGACCGGGACCTGGAGCGCCCTGCGGACCGCGTCGTCAATCCGCAGGATGAAATCCGGCTCGTGCCGGCTCCCCTCCCCCAGGGTCCACGCGGCCCGGTCGAGCACCAGCACATTCGGTTCGTCACGGGAAATCGCCCACTCCCGGGGGGCCAGTTCCATCTGGAAATCCGTCCGGAACGGCTCCGGATTTTCCGCTCCGGGGATCTCCTGAAACGAGAAGTGGAATATTCTGCTCTGCAATGCCTTAAAGGATGTCGACCAGCAGTATCCATCCGAAGATTTTTCCATCGGATGACGCAGAATTTTTCCGCTCTCCGGCACCAGTTCATACAGGAAACCGCTCCGGGAGGTGAAGAGTTCCACCGCGACAAACGGCACTTCGCGCCGCCGCTCCACACAGCGGATGCGGTGTTCGTCGGGGACCTCCGATGCAAATCCGGGATTGCAGAGAAAGAGATCCAGCCCCTCCTCCGACTCCCGCAACTGGTGGAGCAGCCCCGGAACGGGTTCCCCCTCTTTCGTCGTGAAACGCACCCGCCGGACCAGCGGCTCCACCGCTTCGACACCGCGCGGCAGGTCGCGCCAGAACTCCAGAGCCGCCGGATGCGGAACGCCATCCACCCGGCGGGGAGCTTCTCCGGCGGCGCAGACAACTCCGCCGTTTTCGCGGAAGCGGCGCAACAGCGCCAGCGTGGAACTGCGGATCGTCTCCATCTCCGGCAGCAGCACCGCACGATAGACGCCGGAACCGAGTTTCAGCCGCGGCCCCGGTTCCACCTGTCCGAACTGCGCCAGATGCTCCTCATCGCCGTAATCGAAATCGAGCGCGCGATCGAAGAGGAGGTTGCGCAGATGCGCCAGTTTCCGGTCGAACTCCTGCGCGGCAATTAGATCGCGGTTCAGCAGAATCCATGCCGATTCCACCGGGTGGATCACCAGCAGATCGCGCACTTCGCGACCGTGGCTGAGCACCACGCCGAGCCGGGCGAAATAGTCTTCCAGAAACTTCAGCACGTTGCAGAAGCTGGAATGCGGCGAGAAGGATGCCGGATAATCGCGCTTCGCCTCCCCCTCCATCGTATAGAACGACAGATGCAGACAGCGGCGGTTGACGCCGAGCGCGTACTGCCAGTCGCCCATCGCCTTGTATCCGGCAAAACTCATATCCCAGCCGGTACAGCCGTAGACCTCGCTGATCCGCACCGGCCGGTCGAACTGGCGCGCCGCGCTCGAGAGCTGTTTGCAGGCGTCGTAGAGCTGGCCATATTCGGTCAGCTGATCGATGCCGGGAATCTGCATCCAGGGATAGTGGCGCATCGAAGCGCCGACACAGCGGGTCTGCGAGGAAGGCGTATCCTCCCAGAGCAGGTGGCCGGTGAGCGCGATGCGGTTTGTTTCACACCAGGTGCCGAGCTGTCTGGTAAAGGAATTTACAAACAGCTCCGTCAACAACTGCCAGTAGTGATAGCGGGCCGGCGACTGCGCTCTCTCCGGACAGTCGTAGAAGAGTTCGGGCAGATGCCCGGCAAGATCGTACCCGAAACGTTCCCGGAAAAGTTCCGGGAGGCGCGGGGTCCATGGCGCGTCCGCCGCCCCCGGCCAGGGCAGCGGCACCAGATTGGCGTAGCGCCAGTAGTGCGGCTCATCGGTGAAGATCGCCGGAACCGCACCGCCGAACTCCTCGCCGAGTTCCCGTTTGTACCGCTCGTAGGTCACTTCGATGAACCGCTTCACCGCATCGGGGTTGAGCACGTCCAGATAGGTGTATCCGTTGAACCAGGCGTTGCGCGGCTCCTCTTCGGCGAAGATTTCGAAGCGGGTCTCGCCGGGCCCCGGTTCACCGTGGTGAAGATTGCGGGCGACCGCGCCGTCGAGGCGGGCACTCCAGAATCCGAAACTCACCGGATGCGCCGGCCCGGAGTGGGCGTGCAGATAGAGGATCCACGCCCGGCAGGCCGGATCGCATGTCACCAGCCCCCCTGCCGCACCGGATGCCCAGCGATCCTCGTCGTAAAGGCAGGGAATCAATCCGTTTTTTTGGGCTTCATCGACGGAGGCACGGATGCAGTCGAACCACTCCCGGCCGAGATAGGGCGTCGCCAGTCCGACCCGGGAGTGCATGAAGAAGCCGCCCAGCCCCATCGCCTTGAATTCCCGGATCTGGCGACGCAGTTTTTCCGGCTCCAGTCTGCCGTTCCAGCTCCAGAACGGCATTCCCCGGTACTCCGCACCGGGGGCGGAAAACAGTTCGATCATCGTCTCGGACACTTTCGCCTCCTTTTTTGAATAATATAGCGAAAAGGCCCAAAAAATCCTTGACTTTTCTTTCAGAAGATAGTACAATTCTTTCAAAGCATTTTTAAAAGGGAGCGATCGATGGCCGCGTTGCAGAACATTCAGTCCCTGCGGGGAGATGCTCTCTGGAAGGGGGGATTTCCGCTGCGGGTGGTACGCTACGATCACCGCCGGAACCGCCGGATGCACCAGCACGATTTTTTCGAACTCGTGCTGGTGACCTCGGGGCACGCCCGGCATGTGACGCCGAACGGCAGCTGCGACATTTCCGAAGGCGACGTTTTTCTGATCCGGCCCGGCACGGCGCACGCGTATGAGGCGGTTTCCGACTTCTCTCTGGTGAATCTCATCTACGCCCCCCAGCTCCTGCCGCTCTGCGACCTGGCGAAATCCCCCGGCTATCAGGCGCTCTTTGTGTTGGAACCGGAACAGTGGCTGCCCGGCGGCGGCTTCCGCCACCTCCGGCTCGACCGGGAGACCCAGCGCCGCGCCGAAAATGAGATCGAACGGCTCGACAGCACGCTTTCGGAAAACCGGCCGGGGCACCAGTTCCAGGCGCTGGCCGTCTTCATGGAGCTTGTCGGAATGCTCACCGACTATTTTACGGAACTGACCGTGCCGTCGAAGCAGCAGGAACTTTTCCGCCTCGGTCAGGTGCTCAGCTTTCTGGAAAAAAATTACAGTTCTGCGCTGACACTGCCGGAGATCGCCCGCCATGCGGCAATCTCCGAAGTCACCCTCTACCGCCTGATCCGCAAAGGGACCGGCGAGTCGCCGATCAACTGCCTCAACCGGATTCGCATCCGCCACGCCCGGGCACTGCTGTTGAACACCCGGCTGCCGGTTTCGGAGATCGCAACCGCCACCGGATTCGCCGACAGCAACTACTTCTCACGCTGTTTCCGGAAATTCACCGGACTATCTCCGCGGGAGTTTCGAGAACATCCCCCGCGGGAAAGCGAATAAGCCCCCCCCTCCCCGCGTCACAGATTCAGCGGCGCAGCACACCGCCGGCGTCAATCACCACCCGGCCACGCAGGTCGATCACCTGATTGCGCGAAGTGTGTCCATAGGGGAATCCCATGTAGACGGGCACTTTCACCGTCGCGGCGAAATCGCGGACCACCGTTTCCGCCTCGTGGCCGCAACGGCTGAGCGTGCCGAACACCACTGCGGCGCAATTGTCGAAGAAGCCCGCCTCGCGAAGACGGCTGAGCGAAGCACGCACCTGCTCCGGGTGAAAATCCGGAGACTCGATGAAGATCACCTTCCCGGCAGTATCGGGGCGGAAGCGGGTCCGGTTCATCGTCTCCAGCAACCGCAGGTGGCCGGCCAGCGCGAGCCCGGAAGCCTCCCCGCCGCGAATGGGTAGCAGCTGGACCGGTTCGGCCGGCTTCCCGTGCATCGCCCGCCGGAAGTTCTCCAGGCTGGGCGCATCCACCGTCAGCAGTCCGAGCAACGAGGGCGCCGCGAAGGGGTGGCCGGCCCGCTCCTTGAGCATGGCCAGCTGCAGGGCGGTGATGTCGCTGAAGCCGAGCAGCGGCAGATCGGGGCGGCTTCGCAGTTTTTTCCAATCCACCTTCTCCACCACATCGGGCGTGCCGGTCCCGCCGCGGATGCACCAGACAAGATCCACCTCTGGGTCGAGCCACGCCTGCTCCAGATCTGCGACCCGTTTCTCCACGGCGATGGTCTCGTACCGGGTCGCCGGCTCCCCTTCGCGGGCGTGCGGCATCAGCTTGACACGAATGCCCGCCTGTTTCAACCGGGCAATTGCCCGATCCAGCGCTTCGGAGGAGTTCGCCGGGCAGGCGGGAGCCACCAGGGCGACCGTTTTGATCTGCCCGGGGAAAATTCCCGCCCAGGCGAACTCCTCCGCCTCCTTCGCCTCCGCCATCGACATCATGCCCCCCATCATCACCGCCAGACTCCATCGTACACAGCTCAACCGCAAAATCCGCAACATGTTTCCTCCATTTTCAAAGTCTCGGCCTCCGGCCAACCACACCCCGGATCGCGCCCTCCAACTCTTCGTCCGGCATACTACAAACAGATGATGACGATGCCCGCAATGCCGAGAATGCATCCGCTTTTCTGAAAAAATCCGCCCTTTTCCCGCAGGAAAATTGCGCTGTAGAGAAAAAAACCGACGACGCAGGAGCTCACCACCAGCGGGTATCCGAGCGAACCGGCTCCCGCCTTTGCCAGAAAATCGAGCGCATTGTAGAACAGGAGATAGTTCGCCGTCAACCCGACGGCATTGAGGGAAATCGCAAAAAACAGGATCTTCCGGAACTCCCCCGGTCGAAATTCCGGCCGGGAGAGCGTCCGGGTCGCCGCCGCTCCGATCAGCCATCCGCAGAGCATTCCCACCTGCGAAAGACAGGCGCGATAGACACTGCCGACCGACTCGCCGTTGTTCAGGTAGGAAGGGAGATTTGCACAGCACTGATTGAGTCCGCAGAGCAGCATTCCCAGCAGGGCGAAGAGATACCAGCAGTTCTTTCGCGTCACCGGAGCATTCCCCGCCGCCTTCGTTTCCTTCCCCAGCCCGAACAAAATTACACTGCCGACGATCAGCAGCATCCCGCCGACCCGGCTCAGCGTCGGCTCGACGTGAAACACCAGAATCCCCATCAGAAACGGGAAGAGGATACCTGCCTGCACCACCGCCCAGACAATGCCGTTCGGCCCGCGCCGCATCGCCGCCCCCATCGCCAGAAACATGAAGTAGTTGAGGATGCCGAATGCAATCATACTGCAGGCGGTGATCCACTTCGTCCGCGCAGAAAGTTCCGGGGCGTCCTTCATCAGCATCCCCATGGTACAGAGCACGATAACGCTGATCAAGATCCCCGTCAGAGTCTGAAACAGCTGAATATACGGAATGTTCACCCGGTTGCGCGCCGCATAGCTGACAACCACCCCGACCCAGATCCAGCTGATGCCGGTCAGCACCGCAAAAAGAATTCCCGTCGCCATATCCAACCTGTCTCCTGTCGTCTCCGCACCTTCCGGAGGCTCCCCGGTTAAGATAGCCGGATTTTTTCAGAATTCAATTGCAAATAGAGATTATAGTGATTATTTCGTCGAAAAATTTATTTTCCGGTTGCAAAAAAGGGAGATTCCGCCTATATTCATGCCGGAACCGGAACGGCGGGAAACCGAAGATGAATTTTGAAATCGATCCGAAAAAAAGTATCCGCTCCCAGATTGTGGAGCATTTCCGGGCGAAAATCCGGAAAGGCGGCCTGAAGCCGGGCGACCGGCTCCCCTCCGCCCGGGAGCTGGCGGGCACGTTCGGCACGGCGGAGTCGAACGTCCACCACGCGCTGGCGGCACTGGTGAAGGAGGGGCTTCTGACCCGCCGCCCGAAGGCGGGAACCGTCGTTACGACGGGGGTGGAAAAACTGACCTGTGCGGCAATCTACCTGAGCTGGCTCTTCATTCAACGCGGAGAAAATTTCACCCGGCTGCTGATTGAAATGCTCGAGGAGAGCTTTTCCGCCCGGGGAATCCGTTGCATGGTGATCTACGACACTCCGTCGCAAAACGGGCTGGAGCAGTTGAAAAAACTGGCGGAAAACCGTCAGATTCAGGGGGTGATCGTCCGCAATCTCACGCCGGATCAGTATCCTTTTTTCGCCCGGCTGCCGATTCCGTTTTCCGCCCTCACCTCCATGCGGATTCCCAACCGGGTCTCCTTCTTCTCGACGGAAACAATCCGAGAGATCGCGACGCGAATCCGGCGGGACGGCATCCGGGAACTCGGCATCCTGGCCGCCAATCAGATTGTGAATCCGGACGGCAGTCCGGAAAACGAAATCCACCAGCAGCTGTTTCAACAGTTGCGGAGACAGCAGCTCCAAGTCCGTCCGGAGTGGATCTTCGACAGCAGCCGTCTCGGCGTGGCGAAGGTGCTGGACAGCACCACGTTTGCGTACAATGGATTTCAGGCGATATGGCAGCAGCCGGAGCACCCGGAAGCGTTTCTGCTCTTCTCCGACGATCTGGTCAGCGGTCTGACGATGGCATTCTACCGTTACAACGTGAAGGTTCCGGAGGATATCCGGCTCTACATTCACAAAACGCGGGAGAATGAACTGGTGCTGCCCTTCCCCTGCACTCTGCTGGAGAACCGGATTCACGAACTTGCGGAAACGCTGGTGCAACAGCTGGTCGATCAGAGCGAAGGACGCCCCCCGACTCCCGGCCGGCTGTCGCTCGAAATCCGCGACTGGCGCCCCTGACCGCCCCTCCCCCGGTCAGCGCGGCAGGCGGTGCAGGACCAGCGCAGTACGGCAGGGCAGATAGACGCTGATGACCTCCGCTCCATTTTCATACCGGGAGTAGTAATGCTGACCCGGCTGCCGCAATCCGAAGCCGCCGAACTCCGGCGCATCGGAGTCCAGCACCGTCTCAAATTCGCCCGGCGGAACTTCAAACGCATAGTCCACCAGCGAACGCTCCGGGTGAAAGTTGAAGCAGAACCAGTAGCCATCCCGTTCGAAAATCAGCACCTTCGACTCGTTGTCAATCCGGACCGCCTGCGGGCGGGTATGATAAAACTCCGCCCGTCCCGCCAGGGCCAGCATCGCCCGGTCGAAGTCCCGAAGGAAATGGAACCGCAGATTCGGCGCATCCGCCAGCGACCACTGCCGCCGCGCATGACTCAGCGACCACTGATTGCCCTCGCGCGGGAAATCAATCCATTCCGGATGGCCGAACTCATTGCCCATGAAGTTCAAATAGCCGTGCCCGGCCGCCGCCGCCGTCGCCAGACGCACCATCTTGTGCAGCGCCATCGCCCGATCCACCGCGGGGGAGTTCGAACCGATGTGCATCGCGTCGTACATCGCCGCATCCGCCAGGCGGAAAATCGCCGTCTTGCCCCCCACGATCGCCTGATCGTGGCACTCGACATAGCTGATCGAACGCTCGTCACGCCGGTGGTTGGTCAGCTCCCAGTAGAGGTGAAAAAGATCCCAGTCCTGATCCGGCAGGTCGAAGAGCCGGAACCACATGTCGGTCACCCCCATCGCCATGCGGTAATCGAACCCGATTCCGCCGCAGGGCGAAGAGGAGGCAAGCCCCGGCATGCCGCTCACATCCTCGGCCACCGTCACCGCATCCGGCCGGACCTCGTGGATCACCCGGTTCGCCAGCGCGAGATAGGTGATCGCATCCTCATCAATCTCATCGCCGAAATAGTCCGCGTAGTCGGTGAAGGCGCGCCCCAGCCCGTGATGCAGATACATCATGCTGGTCACGCCGTCGAACCGGAACCCGTCCACCCGGTACTCATCCAGATAGAAACGGCAGTTCGACAGCAGGAAGTGAAGCACCTCCGGCTTGGAATAGTCGAAGCAGAGCGAATCCCAGGCGGAGTGTTCGCCCCGCGCGCCTTCGTGAAAATAGGCGCAGCGCGTCCCATCGATCCGGGCGATTCCCTCCGTCTCGTTCTTCACGGCGTGGGAGTGCACCAGATCGATGATCACCCGCAATCCGTAGCCATGCGCGGCATCGACCAGCTCCTTGAACTCCTCCGGCGTGCCGAACCGGCTCGATACGGCGAAGAAATTCGCCACATGATACCCGAAACTGCCGTAATAAGGGTGCTCCATCACCGCCATCAGCTGGATGGTGTTGTAGCCGCTCCGGGCAATCCGCGGCAGAATCTTCTCCCGATACTCCCGGTAGGTGCCGACCTTCGGCTCCTCCTGCGCCATGCCGACGTGGGATTCGTAGATCAGCGGCGCCGCAGGCCGCGGCGGAATCGGAGAGCGAAAGCAATAGGGTTCCTCCGGGTGCCACACCTGTGCCGAAAAAAGCTTTGTCCCGGGATCCTGCACCACCCGCCGGACATAGGCGGGAATCCGCGTCCCCTCCCCTTCCGGCCATTCGACATAGAGCAGATAGTGCATGCCGTGCCGCAGCACATCCGCGCCAAGCCGGAGCTCCCAGACACCGTGCTCCAGCCGGCAAAAACGGAACTCCGGCCGTCTCTGCCAGTCGGAAAAATCCCCGATGAGCGTAATCCCGGTGGCGTGCGGCGCCCATTCGCGGATCACCCACGCCCCGTCCCGGAAATGCAGCCCGAAATACTCGTGACCCGCGGCAAAATCCGCCAGCGACACTCTGCCGCCGGTCAGTCGCCGGATGGTCTCCGTCACCTTTGCACTGCGCCGCTCCAGCACGGAACGCCACGGCGCAAGATAAGGATCCCGGCAGAGATCCTCCGGATCGTTGGAAAGCCGCGGAAACCCCATGGCCGCCTCCTTCAGAATTTTCAGCTGATGCTGTGCTGAACCAGCGGACGCGCCAGCATGCTTTCGTAAATCTTGATGTACGCCTGCGCCGTCACGTCGTGGTTGAACCGCTGCCGGGATTCACGCATCACACGGCTGATGATGTTCTCCTTGACCTCGGCCGGCTGCTCGTAGAAGTGCATCGCCTCGCCCACCGCCCAGAGCAGACCGCCGTCATCGTAGGTCTCAAAGCGGAACCCGTTGCCGGTGTTCTTCGCAATGTCGAGCGGATCAACCGTATCGTGCAGACCGCCGGTGTCATGAACCACCGGCAGGCTGCCGTAATACTGACAGGTCATCTGCGGCAGGCCGCAGGGCTCGAAGAGAGAAGGCATCAAGATGAAATCCGAGGCGGCGAAGGCCAGATGAGACAATCCTTCGTCAAAGTCACAGACCGTCACCCGGTCGTAGAAGTCGTGGAAGGCGACAATATCGCGGAACACCTTCTGATAGCTGCCGTTGGCGACAAAGGCGATCTGAAGGTTCTTCTCCCAGTAACGGTGGACCAGCTCATACAGCACATCCGCCAGCAGCTGGCACCCCTTCTGCACCGGATCCAGCCGGGACGGCCAGAAGAAGAGCGGCGCATTCTGGTCGACCTTCAAGCCGGTCCGCGCCTGGAAAGCGATCTTGTTGACCTGCTTTGCCTGCACATGAGTGTCGGCGTCGAATTTCACCTCAAGATAGGGATCCACCTCCGGCTTGCAATCCTCATCCGGGGAGTTCAGAATACCGGTTGCACAGCCGGCATAGTACTTGCCCGCCATTTCCCGGCGGATGTTCTCCGGCACGAAGGAGTGGCGCCCGTCCACCACCTCCTTGAGGAAGGTCGGGCTGACCGTGTTGATGAAGTGCGCGGCAAAGATGCCGCTGGCGAGCTGGTCGACCGGGTTGGTCGAGCGGCTCTCTTCATAATTGATCGGCTGACGCTCATAATAGAGGTTCTGCCAGAAAGGCGCCGCATCGATGCCGCGGTCTTCAATCGCATCGAGCGTCGCCTTCTGGGTGTGGATGTTGTGCACCGTAAAGAGACAGGGAATGCCCATGCGGCGCGCCGCCGCCGGAATCAATCCGGTCATCCAGTCATTGCAGTGGATAAGATCGGGTTTCACCGTCGGGATGATATTGTTGATCACCTCGCGCTGAAACGCCATCGCCTGCCGGAAACTGTCGTCGGAATAGTTGCTGTAAACCGCATCCCGGTAGTAGAAAATACGGTCCTCCGCCAGATGGATCCGGCTGTTATGCAGATGGTTCATGTAAACCCGCAGCTCGTCGCTGATGAGTTTACCCACATCGATGTGAAACATTCTCCGGTAGTGCGGAAGCGCGACATGTACGTCGGCCCCCTGACGGAACAGCGCGCCCACCAGAGAGGCGGAAACGTCGGCCAGCCCCCCCGCCTTGGCCCGCAGAATGTTGCCCATATTGCCCATCCCCTCCGGCAGATAGGTGATCTCCGGAGTGACGACCAGAATTCTCGGTTTGCTTTTCTCCTGTCTCTTATGCATTTTCCTCTCCCCCCGCTCCGTCCGCCGCCCGGAACCGGACGGCGGACCGGAACTGTTGCAACACTGTTATTTCGGCCAGCACATGAAGCCGGGGACGCTGTTGTCCCACTCTTTTCCGCTGGCCTTGATGCGGCCGGTCAATCCGAACCGGCCGGACACCTTACAGGTCACTTCACAGCCGTAACGGTAGTTGCCGTTGCCGAAGTTCTCCAGCACGTGCATCTTCTCCGATACGCTGGAGATGATCTCGTTGTGGGCATTCACGGTCCCGTAATAGGCTTCGACATCGACCTCTTCCGGCTTGAGTTCGCCCAGATAGACGCGGGTCGAGACCCGGAAACGGTCGCCGACATGCATGTTCTCCAGGCTGCCATCCACCTTCGGCTGCTCGATGTAGAGCTTGCCGCCGTCGAAGTTCCGGACATACCGCTCCTTGCGGGCAACCAGCTCACGGGCGTAGGCCGCGTTGTCGGCCGTCAGCTCCTCGTAGGCCTTCGTCGCCGGACGATAGAACATCCGGTCGTAATCCTCCACCATGCGGGTGCTGGAGAAATCCCCGAGTCCGGTCACGATCGACTCCTTCATCCGCTTGATCCAGCGGACCGGGAGATCGCCGCCGGCACGCTCGTAGAAGCAGGGAATGATCTCGTTTTCCAGCAGGTTGAAGAGCTCCTGCGACTCGTAGTTGTCGCGGTCCTCATCCTCCGTGTAGTAGTCGTTTCCCTCGATCGCCCAGCCGTTTTCGCCGTTGTAGGCTTCGGCCCACCAGCCGTCGAGGATGCTGCAGTTGATGACGCCGTTCACCGCGGCCTTCATGCCGGATGTTCCACTCGCCTCCTGCGGGCGGCGCGGCGTGTTGAGCCAGACGTCCACCCCCTGCACCAGCGACCGGGCCATGCCGATGTCGTAATTCTCCAGGAAGAGCAGACGGTCCTGGACGTTCTCGCGCTGCGCGAACTGAATCAGCTCCTGAATCAGCCGTTTGCCGCCGTCGTCAGCCGGGTGCGCCTTGCCGGCGAAGATGAACTGCACCGGCCGGGTCTTGTCCTTGAGCAGAGCGATCAGCCGCTCCGGATTGCGCAGCAGCAGCGTGCCACGTTTGTAGGTGGCAAAGCGGCGCGCGAAACCGACCGTCAGAATATCCGGGTCAAGCACATTCTTCTTCTTGGCGAAAGAGGCCGCGGAAGCATCGTCGGTCAGATAGCGGAAGTTGTTCTGCATCAGGCGGCGGGCCCGGCGGACCAGCGACTGACGGCAGAGTTCGTGCGCCATCCAGAGCTCCTCGTCCGGCAGACTGCGGATGCCGGCGGCCAGCACGGCCTTGTCCGGATTGTTCGCCCATTTCGGGGTCAGGTAGCGCTCATAGAGTCCCCACAGACGGGTGGAGACCCACGACGCGATGTGCACGCCGTTGGTGATGTGGCCGATCGGAATCTCCGAAACCGAACGTTGCGGCCAGAGATGCTTCCACATTTCCCGCGCCACCTCGCCATGCAGACGGCTCACGCCGTTGCTGTAGTTGGCCAGCCGCAGACCGAACACGGTCATCGACATCTCGCTGGCATGATCCCGCTCGTTGATCGGAATACCCCAGCGGATGACACGATCCACATTGAGGTGCGCTTCGTTGGCGAACACCTCCAGATACGGACGCACCAGATTGATGTCGAACACCTCGTTGCCGGCCGGAACCGGCGTGTGCGTGGTAAACACATTCGAGCGCCAGACCGTTTCCAGCGCAACGTCCGGCTCATAGCCGACATCGTTGACCAGATGCGAAATCCGCGCAAGCGAAAGGAACCCGGCATGCCCCTCGTTCATATGGCAGACGGCAGGCGAGTATCCCATCGCAACCAGCGCCTTGAATCCGCCGATTCCGAGCAGCAGTTCCTGATGGAGCCGCATGCGCTTGTCGCCGCCGTAGAGCCGCCAGGTCACTTCGCGCAGATCCGGCGGGTTCTGCGGCAGCTCGGTGTCGAGCAGCAGCAGCGGCACATTGCCGACCCACAGCACCCAGACCGCGGCATAGAGATCGCGGTCCACCAGACGGATGCTGATCGTCACCGGTTTGCCGCTGGGGTCGCAGCCGCGCACCACAGGAAGGTTGTGAATTTCCGAAACCGGATAGTGTTCGGTCTGCCAGCCATTGCGGTCCAGCACCTGCCGGAAATACCCCTGACGGTAGAGCAGCCCGACCGCGATCAGCGGCAGTTTGAGATCGGACGCGGCCTTCAAGTGGTCACCGGCGAGCACGCCGAGACCGCCGGAGAAAATCCGGATGCTCTCGTGGATGCCGAATTCCAGAGAGAAATAGGCAACCGTCCGCTTGCTGACGTCATCCTGTTTGGGAATCACGCGTTCAAACTCCGCCTGCACCGCACGCAGCTGGCGGATATAACCGGAATCCCGCGCCAGCTCCTCAAGTCTCGCCTGCGGCACCATCCGGAGAAACTCCTTGACACTGCCGGAGACATCCCGCCAGAGATTCGGGTTGATGCGCACAAAAAGCTCGATGGCCTGCGGATGCCAGCACCACCAGATGTTATTGGAAAGAGTTTCCAGAAACTTGAGCTCATCCGGAATCCGGGGAGCCACATTGTAAAGTTGAAGTTCCATAAAAAACATCCGTCTGGGTTATTGTTGTTTCGGAAAAAGCCTCGGACATCCCCCGGGGAAGGCCGCCACCGTCAACACGACAGGCCCCTTCTCCACAGAAAGCCGGCGCCTCATCCGTCGAATTTCATCTCAGCAAGAAATGGTGTAAAAAACTCTCACTTCGCATCGACCACCAGCACGCTGTTGAGCGTGCCGAGCGAATTCGGAGCAAAATTGGGATTGCCCTCATCCAGCCTCCACTCGCCGTCCACGACGAACTTGTACTCGTAGGTACCGGGCTCAAGAAGCATGCGGCAGCTGTAAACGCCGGAGTTCTCCTTGTCGACCAGTTGCTTTTCCGGCTTCCAGCCGTTGAAGGAGCCGGCCACCCGGACATCCTTGCCGGGAGCGTCCTCCAGGATGAAAGTGACACTTCTGCGCGGCGCGCGCGGCGTTTTCGCCATATTTCTTCTCGCCATGATCACACCTCCACATCCAGAATGGTTTTTTCTATTTCTCAAACGGCATCATCACCGTTTTAAACATCTGAAAAAATTCAATTGCACACCATTACCATTAAAACAATGCAATACAAAGATTTATATGTTTTTAAAAACCATTTTATGCGGCCTGTTTCCCATTGCCGCCCCAATACCCTTCCCTCTTCTCCGGATAATATACTCCATATTCCGAAAATTGTCAAGTATTAAATCGGCAATTAAAGTGTTAGCTTTCAATAAAAAAGAGCCTCACAAATCCTGCTTGATAAAGAGAATATTGTCTTTTGCATGAATCAACGATTTAAAATCTATTTATCATATTTATAACAAAATAATTATAATATCTCAACAACAGTTTTCAAAACTTTGCAAATACCGCGAAAAAAGAGGCATGTCATGGATTTTTTTTGGACTGTATTGACTTTTAGCAAAAAAACGGATGCAAGGAAATTCCCCCCAAGCATGACGATACTTTTTCAACTATACTATACCGCAGCAGAAGACATCATCAACTCCATGCAGAAAAGGGGGAAAAATGAAAATCGAACGCAGAAAACCACTTACCGCACGAGCCGGCTTGATGGGAGTCGGTCTGGACACCTACTGGGAACAGTTTCCCGGGCTGCTCGACGAACTGATGAAGAAAATGGAGAAACTCGAGCAGAAGCTCGCCGCCAACCAGGTGGAAGTCATCTCCTTCGGCATGGTCGACAACGCGCAGCGCGCCTTCGAAGCCCTGCCGAAAATCAAAGCCGCGGACCTCGACATCCTCTTCGTGGATATGCTCACGTATGCCACCAGCGCCACCTTCGGCGCGATCGTGCGTGAAATGAACGTTCCGGTGGTGCTTGTCGCACTCCAGCCGCTCTCCGCACTGGATTATGAACACGCCACGACCTACATGCAGCTCTGCAACGACGATCTCTGCTCGGTGCCGGAATTCACCGGAGTGGCGATCCGCATGGGCAAGACACCGCCGCCGCTGGTTCTCGGCATGCTTGAAGGCGATGCCGCCGCCGATGCTCAGCTCGCCGAATGGTGCCGGGTCGCCCACGTGCTCCACGACCTGCGCCGCGCCCGCATCGGCCACCTCGGCCACGTGCTCGAAGCGATGCTCGACATGCAGACCGACCCGACCGCCGTCACCGCCCAGTTCGGCTGCCACGTCGTCCAGTGCGAAGCCGATCAGATGATGCCGATCTACCGCTCCATCGATCCGGCCGGAGAAGAGGTCGCGGCGATGAAGAAGCGGATTCTCGACTTCTTCGACACGCCGGACCCGGTCTCCGACCCGCTGACCTGCAAGCTCACCGACGCCGACCTCGAAACCGCCGCCGTCGTCGCCGTGACGCTCGAGAAATACATCGCGGCAAAATCGCTCGACGGCCTCGCCTACTACTACGAAGGCGAACCCGGCTCGCCGGTCCGGAAACTGGTGACCAACTTCATCGTCGGCAACTCGCTGCTGACCAGCGCCGGATTCCCGATGTGCGGCGAATTCGACATCAAGACCTGTCTGGCGATGCTGATTATGGACCGGCTCGAAATCGGCGGCTCCTTCGCGGAATTCCACCCGGTGGATTTCGCCAACGACACGGTGCTGGTCGGTCACGACGGCCCCCACCACCTCAACATCGCCGACCGCCGGCCGGTCATCCGCAGCTTGAAGAAGTACCACGGCAAACCCGGCTCGGGGGCCGGTGTGGAATTCAACATCAAGACCGGTCCGATCACCATGCTGAGCATCGGGGTCAAGGCGGACGGGAAATTCAAGTTCATCATCGCCGAAGGCGAATCGGTCGCCGGCCCGATTCCGCCGACCGGGAACACCAACACCCACGGAAAATTCCTGCCGGATGTGCGGACCTTCCTTTCCCGCTGGGTGGCGGAGGGGCCGACCCACCATTTCGCGCTCGGCATCGGGCACCATGCCGAAACCATCCGAAAAGTCGCCGATGCACTCGGCATCGAAGCGGTGATCATTCCCGCCGGCCGCTGACCGGCGAAAGCCGCGGCGGAAACTTGACAAGCGCTTTCCGCCGCGGTATTGTAAAAAGGGCGCAGCATGGTGAGGAAAATGGGAACAGAGCCGGCAAAAAATACCAGATGCTTTCACAAGTACTCGTTTTTTGACAGCGATTTTCCCTTCCACATCCGGCGGGAGATCGATCTGCCGGAGGATTACAACGAGAGCAAACGCTTTCGCCGTGAATTCTGGAAGATCATCTACATCCTTGATGGATTCGGGGAAAAGCTGATCAACGAACAGCGGTATCCGATTCAGCCGGGCAGCATCTTTCTGATTCACCCCGAGGACGTCACCACCTTCAGCATCCAGTCGAAACAGCTGGAGATCTACAACATTCTCTTCATGCCGGAGCTGGTGACCGACGGGTTGAATGAACTGCAGGATGACTTCGATTTCTTTTCGATCATGAACTGGAACCCCGGCAACAACGACCGCCCCCGGGAACTGCTTTACATCACCGAAAGCGATATGGAAATCCGGCGGATCGTCAAGACGATGGAGCGGGAATTCAACAAGATGCCGCAAAACTACCGTTCGCGCCTCAAACTGCTGCTGCTGGAGTTGCTGATCCTGCTCGCCCGCAAAGGGAACCGGACCGCCCGGCACCAGGCCACCGACCAGGTGGTGGACTACATCGACCACCTGATCGAAAAGCATTTTGCCGAAGAGTTCCGGCTCGACACCCTGGCGGAAAAGATCGGCATCGACAAGAGCCGCCTCTGCCGGATCTACCGGGCGGGAACCGGGCAGACCATCATGGACTCCGTGCGCATCCGCCGCCTCAACGAAGCGGCGGAACAGCTCACCCGGACCAATCGGAACATTTCCGAAATCTGTTTTGCCTCCGGCTTCAACGACCTCTCCTACTTCTACCGCTGTTTTACGGGGAAATTCGGCGCCAACCCGGGGGCATTCCGCAAGAAATTCATTTCAAACGAATAAGGAAATCCGCATTATGAAACTCGCTTCCGTCGTTTCTCTGCTCCTCCTCGCCGCCGGCTCCGTCTCCGGCGAATTCATCAGCCCGGACGATCCCCGGCTCAGCTACTCCGATTACGTCAACAAAGAGGTCATCCGCACCCCGGAGGGGAAGCCGCGGGTCCGCTTTGACCGGGTGTTGCAACATGCCCGCAATTACAACAAAGACAATCCGGGCGCCCGTCTCCGCTTCCGGACCGATGCGAAAGCGGTCACCGTTCATCTCTATTACAATGAACTGCACACCTCCCCTTCGGCCCGCAACGGCGTCGGTGTCTGGCGGATTGACGGCAGAGGGCGGGAGGAGTGGCAGTTCAACTCCCGGGAGAAGCGGACAAAGCGCGCCCCGGAGAAGGTTGCGCTCCCCCTCCCCGCCGATGGGAAATTTCATGATTACGAAGTCATTCTCCCCTACGGCGATGCGGTTGATGTCGACGGCGTCGAGGTCAATGACGGGGCAAAATTCGCCACTCCGGCTCCGCGTCCGCAGTACCGGGTGGTCTTTCACGGCGACTCGGTGACCCACGGTCACACCGCGAGCCGGATCGACCGCACCTATCCATGGCTGGTCGGGGAGAAGAAGAACTGGCAGATCATCAACACCGCACTGGGCGGACTCTCTTCCCCCGGGCTCCAGCCGGCGGCGATCGCCTCGATTCCGATGGACCGGCTGGTGGTGATGATCGGCGTCAATGACTGGCAGGGCGGACGGCCGCCGAAAGCATACGCCGACAGCGTGGTGAAGTTTCTCCGGGAGTTCCGCCGCCGCTGCCCCGAAACGCCGGTTGCGCTGATCACGCCGCTCTGGGTCGGCCCGAAATGGCGGCCGAAGAGCGTCAAATTCGAGCTCCCGGAATACCGGCGGGCGGTGGAAGAGGCGGTAAAGCAGCTCGCCGATCCCCGTGTCAAAGTGATCGACGGCGATGCATTGATCGATCACGATGCGGAACAGTACTTCACGCCGGTTGCGGTGCACCCGAACGACGCCGGCTTCGCTCAACTGGCGGAGCGCCTCGCCCGGCAGCTTTGAACAACGGAAGTTTCCGGCAAGGAGAACCATGTCTCTGGATAAGGTAAAAGCTTTTTTCGCCGACTGCGGCATGGCGGATCGAATCCGTGAATTCGCCGTCTCCAGCGCAACCGTGGAACTGGCGGCGGCGGCGCTCCACTGCGCCCCCTGCCGGATCGCCAAGACGCTGGCTTTTCTGGCCGGGGAACAGACCATCCTGATCGTCGCGGCGGGAGACGCCCGGATCGACAACCGGAAGTATCGCGAAACGTTCGGCATCAAGGCGAAGATGATTCCGCCGGCGGAGGTGGAGGCGCGCACCGGGCACGCTCCGGGCGGCGTCTGCCCCTTTGCCGTACCGGCAGGGACGCTGATCTATCTGGATGGGTCGCTCAGGCGCTTTGAAACGGTCTTCCCCGCCTGCGGCAGTTCGAACAGCGCGATTGAACTTACGCTGCCGGAGCTGGAACGCTGCTCCGGCGCGAAGGAGTGGGTGGAGGTTTGCGCCCTCCGGGAGTGAGCGGTCCGGGCGACTACGGTTCCCACCCCTGCCGCTGTTCGAATCCGATCAGCTTGTAAAGTTCCGTCTTGCACGGATGGGCGCCGAGGATTCCGGCGGTGAATCCGACGGAGAGATTCTTCTCCCGGTCGGCGAGGCCGTCGGAGCCGCCGTAGCCACCGTGGCCGAACACTCTGCCGATATCCCCTTTCGGGCCGGAGAGGGCGAAGCCGTATCCGAAGACATTGAACGAACTCAGTTTGGGTTCCTCCGGCTCCGGCCGGTGCAGCTCGGTTGCCTCCAGCAGCATCTCCCGGCTGAAATAACGCCCTGCGAGAATCGCCTGATAGAAGCGGGCCAGCGCCCGGGCTGAAGCAATTCCGTTGAAGCCGGGCAGCGCGGCGCGGCGGATGCACGGCTGTCGCATCAGCACATCGAGCGGGTCGCAGATGGAAATCGAACAGGAAGGCTCCACGCCCGGCCCCAGCCGGAACTCCGCCGCATTCTTCTCCGCCTCATCGGTGGTGCCGAAGTAGAAGTCGGTAATCCCTTCCGGTTCAAAGAGCTCCCCGTTCACATAATCGCGAAACTCTTTTCCGGTAATCCGGCGGATCAGCTCCGCCGTCACCCAGCCGTAGGTCAACGACTGATACCGGGTCCGGGTACCGGGTTCCCAGTCGGGGGCCGACTCCTCGATCACATGGATCATATAGGGCCAGTCGGCGACCAGTTCATAGCTCTTCTGCTCCGGGAAACGCTGCCGCAGGCCGGAGGAGTGGTTGAGCAGATGGCACACCAGCGTATGTTCCTTGCCGTTCTTCGCGAACTCCGGCCAGAAATCCGCCACCGGCTGGTCAGGCGAGAGCTTCCCCTCCCCGATCAGCCGCGTCAGCGCCGCCGCGGGAACGCCTTTGCTGGTCGAATAAATCGGGAAAATCGTATGGGAATCGACCCGTTTCGTCCGGCCCGCATCCACCCAGCCGGCGCAGACATCGATAATGCACTCCCCATCGCGGTATACGCAAAATTGAAGGCTCTGTTCCGAACCATCCGCGACCGCGGCGTCGATGATCCGCTGTGCCTCTTTCTGAAGATCCATGGTGCTTCCTTTCTCTGCAAGCTCTTTGTAATATAGCAGAGCCTCCCGGGGATTCAAATCATACAATCATTTGAATCATTTATTTTTACAGATTATTGTATACATTACGCCAGAGGCAGGCCGCAGGCGGAAAAGATCGACCGGGCAACCGCCAGCTCCTCTTCGGCGGGCGGCGGAGTGGCGTGCAGACGGTATTCGATGCCGAGCTCCCGCCACTTGTATTCGCCCAGCTTGTGAAACGGGAGCAGCTCCACCCGCCGGATGCAGGTGAAATTGCGAAGAGATTCCGCCAGGATTCCGAGCCGTTCCGGCAGGAGGGTGAGGCCGGGCACCAGCACGTGCCGAATCCAGACCGGCTTCCCAATCGATTCGCAGAACTGAAGAAGAGCCCGCGCATTGGAGCCGTCGTTTCCGGTGAGTTCGCGGCAGAGCGCCGGCTCGGCCGCTTTGATGTCGAGCAGCACAAGATCAGTCATCTCCAGTACCGGACGTGCGACGGCAAGCCCGACGGAACCGGCCGTATCCAGCGCGGTGTGGAACCCCTCCTGCCGGCAGAGGCGAAGCACCTCGCGGGCAAACGCCGCCTGCAGCAGCGGTTCGCCGCCGGAGAGGGTGACGCCGCCGGAACGGATGAAGTTCCGGTATTCGGCGATTTCGCGGACGATCTCCGAAGCGGATACCTCCCGCCCTCCGGCGGGATCCCAGGTATCCGGATTGTGACAGTAAAGACAGCGCAGCGGACACCCCTGCAGAAAGAGCACATAGCGGATGCCGGGGCCGTCGACGGCCCCGAAGCTCTCCATCGAGTGAATCCGCCCGCGGATTTCCGTCATGGTCAGAACCGTTCGTGGAAGGTGCGGCGGATCACATCAAGCTGCTGTTCGCGGCCGAGCTTGATGAAGTTGACCGCGTAGCCGGAAACCCGGATGGTCAGCTGCGGATACTTCTCCGGATGATCCATCGCATCGAGCAGCACCTCGCGGTTCATCACATTGACGTTGATATGGTGGCCGCTGTCGAGGAAATAACCGTCGAGCAGCGCGACCAGGTTCCGGACACGTTCCTCTTCGGTGCGCCCGAGCGCCGCGGGGACGATCGAAAAGGTATAGCTGATCCCGTCCTCGGCGAAGTCATACGGCAGTTTGGCAACCGACTTCATCGCCGCCACACAGCCGTGCGTGTCGCGCCCGTGCATCGGATTCGCGCCGGGGGCGAAGGGTTCGCCCGCCTTGCGCCCGTCCGGCGTGGAACCGGTCTTCTTGCCGTAGACAACGTTGGAGGTGATGGTCAGAATCGACATGGTCGGCTTCGAATTGCGGTAGGTGCGGTGACGCGCCAGCTTGCCCATGAAACTCTTGACCAGATTGACCGCGATCTCGTCGGCGGCAGGATCGTTGTTTCCGTACTTCGGGTAGTCCCCTTCGATCTCGAAATCGACCGCCAGTCCGGCGGCGTTGCGGATCGGCTTCACCCGGGCGTAACGGATTGCCGACAAACTGTCGGCCACCACCGACAGACCGGCCATGCCGCAGGCGGAGGTGCGGATGATATCCTCATCGTGAAGCGCCATTTCAATCCGCTCATAGCAGTACTTGTCGTGCATGTAGTGGATGATGTTCAGCGTGCTGATGTAGAGTTTGCCGAGCCAGTCGCAGACGGCGTCGAACTTGCGCATCACTTCATCGTAATCGAGATACTCTCCGGTGACCGGGGCGAGCTCGGGGCCGACCTGTTCGCCGCTGCGCTCATCCTTCCCGCCGTTGATCGCATAGAGCAGCGCTTTGGCGAGGTTGGCGCGGGCGCCGAAGAACTGCATCTGCCGCCCGATGCGCATGGCCGAAACACAGCAGGCGATGCCGTAGTCGTCGCCGAACTTTTCGCGCATGAGTTCGTCGTTCTCATACTGAATCGACGAAGTCTGGATGGAGATTCCGGCACAGAAGCGCTTGAAGGGCTCCGGCAGCCGCGGGCTCCAGAGGATGGTGAGGTTGGGTTCGGGGGCCGGCCCGAGATTGACCAGCGTATGGAGAAAGCGGTAGCTCATCTTCGTGACCATGTGCCGCCCGTCCATCGCCATGCCGCCGATCGCCTCGGTGATCCAGGTGGGATCTCCGGCGAAGAGTTCATCGTAGGAGGGGGTGCGAAGGAAGCGGACAATCCGCAGTTTCATCACAAAGTGATCGACGAACTCCTGAATCTGCTCCTCGGTATATTTCCCGGAAGCGAGATCCTGCTCGGCGTAGCAGTCGAGGAAGGTGGAGACCCGGCCCAGCGACATCGCCGCGCCGTTCTGCTCCTTGACCGCGGCGAGATAGCCGAAGTAGAGCCACTGAATCGCCTCCTTCACATCGGAGGCGGGGCGGGAGAGGTCGAAACCGTAGGAGGCGGCCATCTCCTTGAGTTCGCCGAGCGCCCGGATCTGTTCGCTGATCTCTTCGCGGAGCCGGATGGCGGGGCTGTCCATGATGTCGTAGACGAGGGTGCGAAGCGCCTTTTTCTTCGCCTCGATCAGCCGGTCGACGCCGTAGAGAGCGACCCGCCGGTAATCGCCGATGATCCGGCCGCGCCCGTAGGCGTCGGGCAGTCCGGTAATGATGCCGGAGTGGCGGGCCATGCGCATTTCCTCGGTGTAGGCGTCGAATACGCCGTCGTTATGGGTCTTGCGATAGCGGAACACGCTGGCGACCGCGGGATCCATCTTTTTGCCGTAGGCTTCGAGTTCGCCGTAGACCAGCCGGATGCCGCCGAAAGGCATGATGGCGCGCTTGAGCGGCTCATCGGTCTGAAGGCCGACGATCTGCTCCAGCGAACGGTCGATGTAGCCGGGGGAATGGCTGGTGATGGTGGAAATGGTCTTTTCGTCGATGTCGTAAACGCCGTGGCGTTCGCGTTCGAGCTTCAATTTTTCGGAAAGGTGTTCCCACAGTTTGCGGGTGCGGTCGGTGGGGCCGGCCAGAAATCCCGGGCCGCCGTCGTACGGAGTATAATTCTTAATGATGAAGTCGCGGACGTTGATGTCCTTGACCCAGTCGCCCTGATGGAAGTTCAAGATCGTATTTCCTTTTTTCGATATTGGTTCAAGTACGTCTTATTAATATATTGTCGTTTGAGGGGGATTTCAATCGAAAAACGCCAGATTTGCCCCGGCAGTGAACGCAAAAAACAAGACGGAAAGTGCGGAAAGAATTCTACCAAAAAGGATTCCGGATTCGCGGCCGGGGAAAACCGCGAATCCGGAATGAGGGGGAAAAGCAGAAGAGTCCGTCGGGGTTCTTCTCTTTTCGTGATGGTAACCAATGTAACACGGGAAAATTACGGGAAGATTGCCGCGAAATTGCAATCCGGCAATATCGCATAAAAAAAGAGTCTTTTTCATGCGAACCCGCACAAAAAGGCTCTTGCTTTTACTTCGTTTACCGAAGGATGTCGAGCAGCTCGACGTCGAAGATCAAAGCCGCGTTCGGCGGGATGGCCTGCCCGGCGCCGCGCTCCCCGTAGGCGAGACGGGCGGGGATGAAGAGACGGTAGCGGCTGCCGACCGGCATCATCTGAAGCGCCTCGGTCCAACCGGCGATCACCTGATTGACGCCGAACTCGGCGGGTTCGCCGCGGCGGACCGAGCTGTCGAATTCGCGGCCGTCGAGGAAGGTGCCGGTGTAGTGAACCCGGACCCGGTCGGTGGCGGAGGGTTTTGCGCCATTGCCCTGTTTGACGACCTCATACTGGAGCCCGGAGGGGGTGACGGAGACGCCTTTGCGGGTGATGTTTTCGGCCATGAACTTCTTTTCCGCGGCGGCGTTGGCGGAAGCGAGCTGTTCGGCCTGCCCCTGGGCGGCCTGCTGCATCCGGGTGCGGAGAGTCTGCATGGCGGCGGCGTACTCTTCGGCGGAGAGGCGGGCGGAACCGGCGAAGAAATCGCGCATTCCGGCGAGAGCGGCCTCCTGATTGATTTTGACGGGAGTGTGGGAGAGGTACTCGCCCATATTCATCCCCATGGCGTAGCTGAGCTTTTCGAGTTCATCAGCGAAATTGTTCATGATTCATCCCTGCAGATATTGCTGTTTTTTCCGGAAAACGAGCTTTTACCATACTCCCGGAACAGGCGTTTGTCAAGCGCCGGGGAAGCTCCGCTCCGGATTGCTTTTCGGCAATCTTTCAAAAAAACAGAAAAAAACGTCGCTTTCTGCGGAAAATTTATAAAAAAAAGGGGAAAAAGAGGGGGAAAAGGCATTGAAAAAAATCATCCGTTATCATATAGTACAGGCAGGTGAAGAGTAAAAGATCCGGAAAATCCGGAAATCGAAGAAATCACCGGGAAGAAAAAAATGATCAAGCAGACAAAGACGAATTTCACCCTTATCGAACTCCTGGTCGTCATGCTGCTGATGGGCTTTCTGATCACGCTGATGCTGCCGGGCTTCAACCGGATGATCAGCGGGAACAAGGTCGATCAGATGGCGTCGAATTTGAAACTGGCGCTGGAACAGGCGCAGTCCCACGCGATCACCAGCCGCCGCTACGTCGCGCTGGTACTGCCGAGCAACAAAAGCGCCTGGGAGACCGAAGAACAACGCTACTGCCTCGGCGGCTACCGCATGGCGTATGTGAAGAACAGCGGCAGTACGTCGACCTGGGAATTTCAGAAATGGGTTCCTGATTCCGTTTGGAAAAACGCGCCGGACGGGGCCATGCTGGTTGAAGTGGCCGGTTCCGCGAACACCAACCGGTTCCAGACCCAGTTTCAGAATCCGGGCAATGGATTACCCAACACAGTTACGGATGTAAACACCAGCCTGGGTAACAATTTGTTGACACTCTCACGATATTCCTATGACGCTTCAACCTCCACCTCAGAAAGTCGTTCCAACTGTGCCGTTGTCTTCTCGCCTTACGGCGGAGTGAGAGGCAACGAGGATCTCCGCTTTGTCATCGCCGAAGCGATTCCAAATGGAGACAATTTGCTGTTTCCGTCGCGGGACAATGCCGGGCCGACCAATTATCGCGTTCTCAATTTGAACCGGTTCACCGGAAAAGTCGATTATCTATCCATCCAGTAACGAGGCATTCTGATGAAAAGACAGATTCGCAAATATCCCTTCAACATGGTTGAAATTGCGCTGGCAATGGCGATCATCGCGATCGGCCTCTCGGGAATTCTGGTGCTCTTCCCGGTGGGAATCAACGCCAGCAAGTCGGCCATCGCCGACAACAATCTAGCCGACATCGCCGAGTACATCATGGGCTATTTGCAGGCGGGATGCAATACCGACTGGATCGAGCTGGCCGAGAACCCTCCCGGGGAAGGAACTTCTGCCACTTATCCCTTTGCTGATGCACTGCCCAGCTCCGCCTCTACGGTCGGCGACAGTGGGGTCACGCTGAATTCCAATGGCCAGGATGCCACGAACTTCCCCAATCCGGTTCCCGGAAACAATGCAACCACCGCCAATCTTTTCGCAGGCTCTAATGGAACGTTCCTATACCGGCAGATGAGCAATGATGTGGTGGACTTCGCCGCTATTGTGAAGGTATGGCGGGAAAACATCAACTTCTATGTGCCGCAAATCAACACGGATGCACCCACCTCGCTCCACCTCATCGATCAATCTCTGCCGCAGTATGCGAGAAATCTCTGCCTCGAAATCAGCTGGCCCATCGAACTGCCCTATGCGGATCGGGAAAAACGCATCTTTCGTCTGGAAATTTTCAATCAAGCTTATGAAATCCCCGCGACAACGACACCTTAGACCGGAGCCAATCAGATCATGAATCACTCTTTCAGGAAAATAAAATTTACCCTTGTCGAACTGATCGTCGCCATGGCGGTGTTCAGCATTCTTCTCCTGCTGATGTTGCAATTCTTCACCGGCGCACAAACAATCTGGCATGGGATGGAAAAACGCAACGAAATCTACGCCAATGCACGAATCGCCATGGATCTGATGACCGCGCAACTTCAGAATACATTCTCTACCAACGCCGGAATTCCGTTTGTCATTGTGAATCCGGATACCGATGACTCTAGAATTTATTTTGCTACCCGAACCGGCGACCAGTTTCCGGGGAACAGTTCCCTTAAGTACATGACGTTTCAACGGAATACTATCACCGCGGCCAATTCGGAAACCAATGCGGAACAGGAACAGCTCCGGGTTGCGGTTTTCTGTGACACCAGCCCTGGCACGCCGGATTTCAGCAGTTTCTTTCCTCCTTATGGAGTAAACCCGGTCACCGATTTTACCCAGGCAACCAATCTTCTGCCTTCACGCTTGGACGGCCTGCTCACCAATACACAATTCTCTTCGGCAATCGCCGATAACGTCACTGCGTTCAGAATTATTCCTTACAGATTAGATTCTGACAATGACATCGTCATAGATACCAGCTCACCAGTCCAACAAGTGCCGTACCTGGTGGAGTTGAAACTGTCGCTTCTCACTCCGGAAGATTTCAGTCGCTGGCTTGCGATTACAAATCCAACGGATAGAGACAATTTCCGGGAAGAGAACGAGTATACGTTCTCCCGGACCGTCTATTTAGGCAACCGGCGAGACGACTAAACGAATATCAGCCTCATTGGAAGGATCAATACCATGTTCCGCAAATCCGCAACAAACAATGAATCCGGTGTCGCCCTGCTGTTTGCACTGGGTATTCTTTCCCTGCTTCTTGTCTTAGGCCTTGCCTTTGCTTCCAACGCACTGCTGGCTCAGAAAGTCGCCGCCAACAACAGTAACAGAAGCCAGGCAAAACTGCTCGCCCAGTCCGCCATCAGCCGAATTGCGATCGCAGTCATGTATTACCAGTATCAGGCAACAACCCACAGCCCCGTGGTCATTCCGATCGATTATTCCGATGTATATAGTTATGGCCGGGATCGTGACAACAGAGTATTCGCCGATGGCTTGTTCAGTACCAATGATTCGCTTTTGACACCTCCGTCATCGGTTACAACAGATACGCCGACTTCCACCACCTATGAGAAACCAAAGTGGGCGTTTGTTTTTGACAAGCCTGAGAGTGACTCCGACCGGAAAATCATCGGCAGAATCGCCTATCAGCAGGTTAAGGGATCTAGCGGAATGAGCAAAATTTCCCTGAACAATGTCCTGCGTGGAGTTTACGCGCAGGAGAGCCATTCGACCGGCACTCCGGTAACCAACCAGATACCATGGACCAACCGTTGGGGGAAATCCATCGACGAATTGAACCTCAACAACACAACCCCGTTGAACAACTGGGAGGTGCAGAAGCCGGATGAAAGCTCTTTAGACGTCTCTAGCTTACCTTCTTTTTTTGGAGCATACCAAGATCCTGGAGAATATTTTTACGATTATACCACCGTTGACAGTCAGGGATATAAAAACAAATCCTTCATCGAGCGCTGGTTCACCGGGGGAACCAACCCGATGGAGCCGGAGTATTACCGTTACAATATAACATCTTCCGAATACAGATTACTGCACCGTTTCAATCTTGGAGAACTCGATGATTGTGATCTGGGGGACGAGGAGTGGTACGACCGTTTCCGCAACGACACCAGCGTCACACTCAGCAAAAACAGCGATGCCATTTTGGACAGACTTGCCCATGACGGAGTGGAATTTAGACTGACGGATGACAACACCCCGGCCGATACCGGTATTCCATTCCTGAAACAGATTGCCGATGCGCATGAGACCTTCGAGTCTCTGGCGCATCGCCGCAAACAGATCGCGGCCAACCTGAATGATTACTGCGATTCCGATTCGAAACCGACTTCGGATGTCGACGCCACCAACTGGAGCGTCGAAGGAGTCACGGAGCCGACCTTCACCGGCAATGAACGCACCCCTTACATCTACGAGCTCGGCTACCGGTTCGCCATTCATCAGGGAGATGAGGCGAAAACCGCCGGGATCGCAGCAGAAACCAATGGAAACATCAGATTCAGGCTGGAACTCTACCCAGCTGTAAAACTCGCACAGATCTACAAGGATGTTCCAGCAGGATTCACTGGTTTCAACTTTAAGAACAGTGTGCGGGAAATTGCGCTGGAAGGGAGGATTACCGGAGCAACCTATCACAATATTAAATATAAATATACCGGTACTGACGGTGCGGAAATTGAAGATACCGTTCCGATCTCGTTGCCGGCTTCCGGGGAGACATTGGAAAAAACGTTCAGCGGGACATGGACCAGCACTTCAACCAGCCCGCTGCACGCGCCGAACGATACGGACAACTCCCTCTCGTTTTCCTCGACATCCAGTGGATATCCCTTCCAGGCGGCGGAAATGACCGGAGCCAACCGCTGGTACTGTGATCTGTCGGCGGAAAAACTACTCGAAACCGGCGAAGATTATCTCAAGACAATCATACAGAAAGAGAAAGGCCACACCCCGACCAGCATTGTTTCCGGGCCGACCAGCATCACGGTCAACAAAGTGGAAATCACAAGAATCGCCGTCAGACGCGGTCCGTTGCTTCTCACCGGTACCTATTCCGATGCGGAAGGCGGCTCCAGTACGTTCGGCGTAGATTATGTCCGTTCTCCCGCCTCTGCGCTGGAATCCACGGAAACCATCACATTCTCGAATTCCACCTCAAATACAGAAGAGAGTAGTTTCAAATTTCTGCTCGGCGGCATCCGTGGAATCGATCCCCGGCAGAACCTGAATGAAAACGACTGGTTTGTCGCGCCACGTGTTGCCCGGGGCGATGCTCAATGGGATGCGGTGATGGATGTTACCTTGGGCACTCCAATCATTGGGAAAGCCAATGCGTTGCACGGCACTGATGCCCCGCCTCATCCGTTCGATCCCGGAGCAGTCACCGATACCAGCAGGTATGACATCGAAAGGCAGGCGGCAAACAATGGCCCGGCCTGGGGTGACGATACCAACCATTTGTCAACCGCGTACATCCGGAACGCCCCGATGCAGAGCCTCTGGGAGCTGGGAGTGATCCACCGAGGTGCAGCCTGGCAGACGCTCAATCTGAAAGCAGCCGGTGCTCCAGGCGGTACCGGCACCATCTCCCCCTCTGACATGCGACAAGGCCTTTCCTGGGATAATTCTTCTGGGACGTCCTATGCCGAGGGTGACGGCGGTATTCTGGAACAGGTCAAGCTGACGGAAAAAGCTTACAGCTACGGTCTCGTTAACATCAACATGCTCTGTTCGGACACCAACATTAACGAAGGTTACCAGAGCGAGTATGATGACCAGATGGGGCAGGCTCTCTTCTACTATATTAAATATGGGCAGGAGATCAATGATTTTGAAACCAATGGAACGGGAACTGCGCTGGAATCAACCAGTGGAGTAGTCTCCTATCTCAGAGCCTCCACCAACCGCCCGTTTGCCAGCCGTACCCAGTTTCTCGACTGGAGCAGCGGCGGCAACAGTCTCGCCAACGCATTCGGAGTGGTGTCCATGACCAACGCCTCTGATGCACAGCAGGAGGAAATTGTCGGGAAAACTATCAACCTGCTCAAGGCGGAACAGTCGGCCTCCAACGTCATTCAGTTCATCGTGGTGGCACAAACGATCCGCGACGTAGCCGGAACCGGCATCACTAAGATCAATCCGGAAAACAATACCGCGGTCAGCCGGGACTGCCAGTATGGAGTTTTTGACGCCCATCGGTATAAAAATGGAAGTACCGTCACCACAGACCCCTCCAATACCGGGGAGGACACTAACACTTCCGATCAGAGTCCGGATGACTACCTCTACTTCGACGAAATCACCAGCGAAGTGAAAATGCTGGTCACGCTGGAGAGGGTGAGCGAAGTGACCGGGCAGATCGTCGTCACCAGTATCGAATACATCGACTGACAACGATAAAAGACAAGAGCCGCGCGGGATGTCTCCCGATCGCGGCTCCTGTTTTTTTAAGGTGGGCGTCAGGCGAACAGCATCGGCGACTGATTCTTCAACAGCAGAAAGCCGCGAAGCGCACGGTACTCTTCCACCGGATAGCCCCAGGCGTTCACCTCGGCACGGATGAAATCCATCTCCCGCCCCGTCAGATCCCCGTCGCACATCGCCAGTTCCAGCTGGTTTGCAATCAGGCTGGTCAACTGCTCCCGCGAAAAGGTCGATTTCACGGCAGATAGAAACGCTTCAAAGCCATTCGACTGCGTGTAATCCACTCCCGCCTGCAATGCCGCCGGCGGACAGAGCTTCCGCACCATCGTTTCCTGTTCCGGAGCGAGATCCCCATCTGACCGCACTGCCCAGAGCAGTCCGGCAGCGAAAAGTTTCGCATTCTCCGAAACCGGTTCCGCTGACGCGGCGGCGGATTCCACTGCCGAACCGGCTCCAGCCACCAGACTGTCGAGCAACTCTTCCAGCGCATCGCCTTCCGAAAAAGAGGCGCAGCCTGTCAGAATCGTGCCATCCGGCAAGGCGATTTCCACCGAAACGTTGTTCCCGTCAACCTGACGCTTCCGGATCGACGCCCCGGCAACCGGGCAGCTCATCCGCCGGAATTCCGAACTACCGAAACCGCGGTCAATCGCCGCAAAATCCCGGTCTGTCCGAAAGAAGTACCCCTCCCCCGACTCGCCGGAAAATTGCCGGCTGAACCGCACCGCATGGAGGATTTTTCCAGCCACGCCGCCCGAAGTCAGCGCCTCCCGGAGATTCCCGGGAATAAAGTTGACATCCATGCCGCCGCCCCTTCCCTTTCGCTTCTACTTCATTTTTTCCGCCAGCGCCGCGGCAAGATTGACGCAGGCTTCACATGGGAATCCCGAACCGCCCTTGATCTCCCGGCAGGTCAGCGCCCCCTGCGTCTTCTCGCCGAATTTTCGACACAATTCCGCGAATTTTTCCTCGTCATTCAACACGGTTTTCGCCGCATACAGAGCTCCGCACAATCCGCCGGGCGCCCGCCCGCCGCCGAACTCGCGAAACTCCGCAATCTTCTCCGGCGGGAAATCGAAATAGCGCAGAACCGCCTGCGCGCAATTCAATTTCTCCTCCGTCCGAAAAAAATCCGACGCCGCCTTCATTCCATCACCTTGTGAATCGTGAGCGGCGCGGTCAGCAACGGCGCGACGCCCTGTTCGAACGCCTTGAAATGGGGTGCCGCCATGTGCTTCTCCAGCGAAGCGTTATCCTGCCACTTCTCGAAGAAGAGCCAGGTGCCCGGGTTGAGCACATCCGCCCGGCAGTCGTAGCCGAGGCAGCCGGCATCCCGCCGCGAGGCTTCGAGCAGCGGCTTCAACAGCGCTTCAAGTTTTTCCGTCTCTTCCTTCCGGACCGACAGCAATGCAATAATCTGAAACATATCTCCTCCTATTGGATTGTTTCTCTTACTATACCCCTGCTGTCACCGGAAATCAACCTGCAATTCCACTCTTTCTCCTGCCCTGCCCGGCCTCTTCCCGGTTCTGATAGAACTCCCGGTACTGTCGCGGCGGAATGCCGGTATTCTTGTGGAAAAATCGTAAAAACAGAATTCGCCGGCCCCCCAGAGGCGAAACAGCCGGAAATTTCCGTCTGTTTTGAGCTGACCGCCGAATAGCAGAACTTCGTCTGCTCTCCGCCGCGCCCCGCTGAACTCCGGGGAACGGCAGAGTTTTTTCAGTATCGCCCGGCGAATTCCCGGCGATATTCGAGCGGCGAAATCCGGTATTTCGCCTTGAACAGCCGCGAAAAATAGAATTCATTGCCGATCCCCACCCGTTCGGCAATCACACCGACCGGCTCCCCCGTGCCGACCAGCAGCGAGGCGGCCTGCTGCAGGCGGCACTGAATCAGAAACTGCTGCGGCGGCAGACCGGAAACCGCTTTGAACAGGCGGCGGAAATGGGCGGGAGTGAGGTTCCGCCTCCGCGCCTCGGAGCAGAACTCCCACCCCCTTTCCGGGTGGCGGCGCACCTCGGAAACCAGATGGCCGAAGTACTCCTCCTGAAACGCCGGAACCGGCGGCCCGTCCGGCTCAGCCTCCTGAATCTGAAGCAGCAGATCCTCATAGAGCAGCACCGCCCGTGGCGGCACCACCGGCGCCGCATGGCGCAGGAGCGACATGATCCGCAGCATCGTCTCGAGGAAGCGCTCCGGATTGCGCACCTTCCGCAGCGGGTGCAGATTGTCGATCGGCAGGAGGCCGCTTTTCACATACTCCTCCACCCGTTCTCCGTAGGAGCAGAGGAAGTTGTGATGCCGCGACTCGCCGGGGGCATTCCCATATTCGAAAAATGCATTGGGGTGCGTGATAAACACATAGGCCCCCTCCACTTCAAAGCGTTCCCCATGGTCGATCTGCAGCCAGAGTTTCCCGGCATGGTTGTACTGAATCCCGTAGTAGATCGGTACATGATGGGATTCCCCGCGGAACTCCGGCGAGGAGTGATACAAACTGAAATAGTGACCGTCAAAAAAATTCATAGTCGGAAGAAATCTTCGTTTTGTGCAAAAAGAGGTCGTTTTTCTCCATTTGAAATCGGATTTTTCGACGTACGTTATGATAAAGGGAAAAATATCCCCGTTCAACCAAAAGTCAAGGAACGCAACCATGGAAACTATGAAAATCGGGTACATCGCCATCTCCAAGGCCAGCTGGATGACTCCTAAAATCGACGCCATTGCCAAGCGGACGTTCGAAGCTCTTCAAACGCTCCCGGCGGAGATCCTCTATCACGGCGTCACCACCACCGAAGGGGAAGCCGCGGCCCGGGCCGAAGAGTTCGCCCGCGCCGGCGTCGACACGGTCGTGATGCACTTCGTCACCTTCCCGGTCGGAGCGACCATTCCGGCGGCGGCAACCCGCCTCGACGTTCCTTTCATTCTGCTCGCCAACCCCGAGGAGCCCGGTCCGGGCAAGATGTGGGAGCAGAACTCCTTCTGCGGCGCCAACATGGCGGCCCACGGCCTCAACCGGTTGCGCAAACGCTACTGTTTCGTCATGGCCCGTCCGGAAGAGACCGCCGAAGCGCTGAAAAAACCGCTGGCCGTCGTCCGCGCCGTCAAGATGCTCCGCAATCTGCGGATCGGCCTCGCCGGCGGACGGGTTCCCGGCTTCTACACCTCGAATTTCGATGAGCTTCTGCTCCGCCGCGAATTCGGCGTCGCCGTCGAAGTGCTCGACCTGCTCGAAATCGTCAAGACCGCCGACACCCTCACCGAAGCGGAACTCGCCGCCGCGCGCAAGGTGGTCAAAGAGAGCGCCGCCAAAGTCAACGCAGTCTCCGCGGCCGACCTCGAACTCGCCGCGAAAATGTACGGCTCCTTCCGCAAGACGGCGGAGAAATATCAGCTCAGCACCTATGCGGTCCGCTGCTGGCCGGAGTTTTCCGACCTCTTCGGCATCGCGCCCTGCGCCGTGCTCGGCATGCTCTCCGACACCGGATTTGCCACCAGCTGTGAGGGTGACGTCACCGGCGCCTTCACCATGAAACTGCTTCAGGCGCTCGCCGGCGGCGGCATTCCCTTCTTCGTCGACCTGATTCAGTACGACACCGGGAAGAACACCGGCGTCATCTGGCACTGCGGCGCCGCGCCGAAGGGGCTCTGCCGCAACTTCGACGAAACGGAACTTCGACTTCACATGCGCGTCGACGGCGGCGACAAGAAGGGGGTCACCAACGACTTCTCGCTCAAGGCCGGCCGCGTCACCGTCGCCAAATTCGACACCGACGCCGATGGGAAAATGCGCATGCTGATCGCCCCCGGCACCGCGATCGACACCGAACCCTTCCTGCGCGGGAATCCGCTCACCATCCATTTCGACGGAGCCGTGCCGGAGCTGGTCGACACCATCATGAAGAAGGGATTCGAACACCATTACGCGGTCATCCATGCCGACGTCAAGCAGGAGTTGCTCCAGTTCTGCGAATGGTTCCACATTGAACCGGTCGTCGTCGGCTGAAGCAAGGAGGAGAATTCATCATGCAGAAGATCACCATTGCCGCCCAGATGTTCAGTTTCCGCAACTACATCAAAACCCCGGCAGGGGTGCGCAACACCTTCCGCCGGCTGAAGCAGATGGGCTATGACGCAATTCAGCTCTCCGGCTCGATCGCGCCGATGCCGACCGCCGACCTCGCCGCGATGCTCCGCGACGAGGGGCTGACGGCGCCGACCAGTCACTCCTTCGCCAAAACCATTGTGGAAGAACCGGAAAAGGAGGCGGAACGGCTTCTCCAACTCGGTTGCCGCCACACCGCCTACCCCTTCCCGCACTGGCGACCGACCGGCGAAGGCGAAGTGATCGAACTTGCCCGCGAACTCAACGAGGCGGCGAAACGGTTCCGCGCCGCCGGAGTCACGCTGGCCTATCACAACCACTCCATCGAATTCGAACGGTTCAACGGCCGCACGATGCTGGAGATCCTCTACGCCGAAGCACCGGAAATCGACGCTGAACTTGACACCTACTGGGTTCAGAAAGGCGGCGCCGACCCGGTCCGGTGGATCGAAACACTCGCCGGACGCCAGCAGGTTCTTCACCTCAAGGATTACGGGATGAAACCCTTCTGCGAATGTGGCGATTCGGTCATGATGCCGGTCGGCGAAGGCAATCTCGACTGGAAGCGGATCCTCGACGCCGCCGGCCGGGCCGGAGTCACCTGCTGGGTGGTCGAACATGACGGCGACACCAGCGATCCCTTCGGCTCCTTCGCTTCGAGCATCCGGTTTCTGAAAGAGAATTTCAGCAGGTAATTTGCATGAAAAAAATTCAAGTCACCATCTGGAACGAATTCGTCCACGAACGGGAGGAGGGTCCGGTCGGCGACCACATCCGCACCCTCTATCCGGAAGGAATCCATGCCTTTCTGGCGAAAGCTCTCGCCGCGGACGATCTCGAAATTTGCACCGGCACTCTCGACGAGCCCGCGCAGGGACTCCCCGACGAACGGCTCAACCGGACCGAGGTCCTGCTCTGGTGGGGCCATTGCGCCCACGACCGGGTCGATGATGCACTGGTGGAAAAGATCCGGCTTCGCATCCTCTCCGGCATGGGGCTGATCGTGCTTCACTCCGGCCACTATTCGAAAATTTTCCGCCGGATGATGGGCACCAGCTGCCGGCTGCGCTGGCGCGAAGTCGGGGAAAAGGAGCGGCTCCGCGTCGTGGCGACCGGCCACCCGATCGTCGATGGGGTTCCGGAGACCTTCGCCCTGCCGCACAGCGAAATGTACGGCGAACGGTTCGACCTGCCGGACGACGGGAAGATCATCTTCATGTCCTGGTTCGAAGGCGGCGACGTCTTCCGCAGCGGCATGCTCTTCCAGCGCGACGCGGGGAAGATCTTCTACTTCTCGCCGGGTCACGAAACCTACGCGATCTATCACGACGCCAACATTCAACGGGTGATCGCCAACGCGATCCGCTTCGTCGCCCCGGCGACGATTCTTCCGCCGCGGGTGACCCCCTGCCCCGAACCGTCGGAACCGATCCGCACACCGAATCCGCTTGCGGCGCTCGACACCAGCGCGCTTCACGCCAAACAGTAAGGAAAGGAATCCATTCCCATGTCCAGAATCATCAAAGTCGGCATCGTCGGGCTCGGCCGCGCCGGAATCGGCATGCACTCCTCGGAACTCGCCGAGTACCCCGACCGTTTCGCCATCGCCGCCGCATGCGACCACGCAAAGGAGCGGCTTGAGAATCTGCCGGAGCGTTTCAAAGGAGCCAAACTCTACACCGATTACAGTGAGATGCTCCAAGACGACAACGTGGAACTGGTCTCCATCGCCACCCGCCACCCGGAACACGTTCCGATGGCGCTTCAGGCACTGGAGGCGGGCAAATACGTCAACATCGACAAACCCTACGCGCTGAACAACCGGGAGATGGCACAGCTGGCCGAGGCGGATAAAAAGTATCCGGGCAGGATCTTTCTCCGCCACAACCGCCGGTACGAAGCCCCGTTCCAGAAGGCGATGAAGCTGATCGCCACCGGGGTGCTCGGCGAAATCAACACGGTCAAACTCTACCGCAGCGTCGGCTACTGCCGCCGCAACGACTGGATGACCATGACCGAATTCGGCGGCGGGCTCTTCACCAACTGGGGGCCGCACATCATCGATCAGGCGTTGCAGTACCTCGATTCTCCGGTGGTCGACCTCTGGGCGAACATCCGTTCCATCATCAGCATCGGCGATGGCGACGACCACATCAAACTGCTGCTCAAGGCGGCGAACGGGCGGGTCGCCGACATCGAAATCTCCGGAGCGCACACCCTCCCGGGGCGCGAACTGGAGATTCAGGGATCGCGCGGCACGCTGATCTATCCGGTCGACGGCAGAATCAAAATGCGGTACGTCGACCCGGAAATCGAATTCAAGCCGCTCAAGCCGCATCCGGAAAATCCGCCGATGAAATACGGCAACTTCGATGAAACGCTCACCTTCATTGAACAGTTCGTCGAAATTCCGCCCATCCCGATGTCGGAGATCTGGAAGCATGTCTATGACGCGATCGTCAACAAAGTCCCCTACCCGATCACCATCGAAAACGGGATCGCGGTTACCGACATCATGGAGAAAGCGTTCCGCAAGAGCAACTTCAAACCGGCCGAACGTTTTCTCTGAACGAAGCGGCGCACAGGGACGGGAGGGGAATTCCCCTCCCGTTTTTTTCTGCAACGATTTCCCGCCGGAGGTTACGGTCCGGCGATCTCCCGGAAGCGTTCGAAGTAGGCGGACAATTTTTCCAGAACGGTTTCGCGCTTTCTGGCGCGGTCGCCGGTCGGCGTGAAGCGGGAGACCGGCGGAAGCACCTTCGCGAGCGCCGTTCCGTTGACCTGAAGGAAGTTGTCGCGGAAGGCATTCCGCATGAATTCGCGGGTCGCTTCCGGGTTGAGGTTCTCTTCGCGGATGACGCGGGCAAGCTCCTCCTCTTTCCGTTCTGCGACGAAGGCGCGCCACTCCTCGTCAATGTCGCCGTTGGGAGTCAACGAGGCGAGAAACGCTTCGATCAGATCCTTCTTGTTGCGCAGTTCCAGGCTGGAATCGATCGCTTTGGCGATGGAGATCACAATCTCCTTATCCTGCATCTGGCCGTCACGGTATTTGCGGATCAGCAGCAGGATGTAATCGATGTTGATTTCGATCTGCTTGATCAATTCCATTTCAAAGACAATGTCATCGTTGATGATGTCCTTCGCCGCCTTCTCTCTCTGCCGATACTCATGGTAGAAATCAAGATAGATGCTCTGGTAATCCTGCCGGTCCCGCTCCGAAAGGATCTCCATCCCGGCAAAGCGGTCGAATACGGCAAGGATGTTCCGCACCTTGAGGATCGTGCCGAAGAGCCGGATAAAGGCTTTCTGCGCCTCCTCGCCGACAATGGGCTCACCGAGCGGATAGACGGTCTGGAGTTCGGCGACCAGTTCACAGTATCCGCGGACGTGTTCCCCTTTGTTGTCGGTATAGCCGTTGTAGTAGTCGTCGAAGGATTTGAGCATCACGATGCCGCGCGCTTCGGGGTTGCCGAAGAGTGCGATGCTTTCGTTGGTCTCCTCCTCCAGGTCGCGGAAACAGACGATGTTGCCGAAGGTCTTGATCGAGTTCAGAATGCGGTTGGTGCGCGAGTAGGCCTGAAGCAGTCCGTGATAGCGGAGATTTTTATCGACCCAGAGCGTGTTGAGGGTGGTGGCGTCGAAGCCGGTCAGGAACATGTTCACTACGATCAGAAGGTCGATTTCGCGGTTCTTCATCCGCAACGAAACGTCCTTGTAGTAGTTCTGAAACTTCTCGGCGCTGGTGTCGTAACTGGTCTGGAACATCGCGTTGTAATCGGCGATGGCCGCTTCGAGAAAGTCGCGCGACGAGGCGTCGAGCCGGCTGGTGTCTTCGGAATTCTCCTCGTCGAGAAACCCTTCCGCCTCCGGTTCATTGACGTTGAAGCTGTAGATCAGCGCCACCTTCAGCCGCCGGACGGGATCGGCCTCCATCTGTCGCTGGAATTCGCCGTAGTAGAGTTTCGCCGCGTCGATGGAGGCGACGGCGAAGATCGAATTGAAGCCGGTCATCCGGATTTTCCGCTTGATCTCCTCGACTTTGCCGCGGTCGCGGGCGGAGGCGACGGCGGAGACGTTGGTGAGCGCGCTGAAATCGAACGACCGGTCGTTGCGGCGGGTTTTCTGATTGAAATGCTCCAGAATGTACCCGGTGATGTTGCGGATCCGGGCCGGATCGAGCAGTGCTTTTTCGCGATCGATGCCGGCGACCTTTTTATCCTTGATGTTCTCCTTTTCGCGCATGGTGCTGATGTATTCGACCCGGAAGGGGAGAACGTTTCTGTCGCTGATGGCGTTGACGATCGTGTAGGCGTGCAGCATGTCGCCGAACGCCTGTTCGGTGGTCTGGAGGTCGGGGCTGCCGCTGGAACCGGCGTTTTTCGAGGTGATCGGCGTCCCGGTGAATCCGAAGATGTGATACTTTTTGAAGGTGCGGGTGATCGCCTTGTGCATGTCACCGAACTGCGAGCGGTGACACTCGTCGAAGATGATGACGAAATGGCGCGAATAGACCTCGTGATTCTTCTGCTTCTTGATGAAGACCGAAAGTTTCTGGATCGTGGTGATGATGATGCGGGCGTTCGGGTTCTCGAGCTGCCGTTTCAGGATAGCGGTGCTGGTGTTGCTGTTGGCGGCGCCTTTTTCGAAGCGGTCGTACTCCTTCATGGTCTGGTAGTCGAGGTCCTTGCGGTCGACCACGAAGAGCACCTTGTCGATGTAGGGCAGCCGCGAGGCGAGCTGAGCGGTTTTGAACGAGGTGAGCGTCTTGCCGCTGCCGGTGGTGTGCCAGATGTAGCCGCCGGCCTGGAGGGTGCCGTACTGCCGGTAATTGGTGGAGAGTTTGATGCGGTCCAGAATCCGTTCGGTCGCGACGATCTGATAGGGGCGCATGACCAGAAGCTGTTTTTCGGAGGTGAAGACGCAGTATTTCGTCAGGATCGAAAGCAGCGAATGCCGGGCGAAGAAGGTCTTGCCGAAATCCATCAGGTCGCAGATCGGGCGGTTGCGGGCGTCGGCCCACCATGAAGTGAATTCGAAGCTGTTGCCGGAACGCTTCCCTTTTGAGGCGTTTTTGCCGTTCCCCTCGCGGATGTGGTTGTCGCGGGTGGTGTTGCTGTAATACTTCGTGAGGGTGCCGTTGGAGATGACGAAGATCTGGACGTATTCGAAGAGGCCGCTGCCGGCCCAGAAGGATTCGCGGGCGTAGCGGTTGATCTGGTTGAAGGCTTCACGGAGATCGACGCCGCGCCGCTTGAGTTCGACGTGGACGAGCGGAAGGCCGTTGACGAGGATGGTGACGTCGTAGCGGTTTTCGCGTGCGCCGTTCTCGGGGGTGTACTGGTTGATGACCTGCAGTTTGTTGTTATGGATATCCTCCTTGTCGAGGAGGTAGATGTTTTTGACGGAGCCGTCGGTGCGGGTGAGGAGCTGGATATGGTCGTCCTGAATGACGGCGGCTTTTTCGCGGATGCCGCGGTTGGGGTTGGCGATGGACTCTTTGAAGAAGCGTTCCCATTCGGCATCGGTGAAGGCGAAGTCGTTCAGCTCTTCGAGCTTTCTGCGCAGATTGGCGACGAGTTCGGCCTCGGTGGAGATGGGGAGGTACTCGTAGGCCTGGGCCTGCAGGAGTGTGAGGAACGCCTTTTCGAGTTCCGCCTCGGACTGACAGGCGGCGGAGCGCGGCGTATCGGGCGGCTGATATTCGGCGACGACGGTACTCTCGGGATTCTCGGAAACGATATCATACCGGCACATGGTCACGCCTCCTTTGCGAGCGGCTTGAAGGTCAGCAGCTGGTCGCGGTAGAATTCATACTGTTTGCGGCGAGCCTTCAGCTCCGCCTCCAGCTCCGCCTCCAGCGCGGTGAATTTGTCCAGAATCCGGACGATCTCCTCCTGCACCGGCAGCGGGGGAACGGGGATTAACAATTCTTCAGTTACAGGCAAAGAAATTTGCGGTAATGATCCCATTCCTGATGCAGCTTTTCTCAAAGCCAATATATTATTCTTCAAAACGTAGAATAAAAAACGAACAGAAATTCTTTCAGTTGCAGTATAAGCCCACATCTCATTTTTGAAAGTGAATGGCTTTTCATAATAAACAACATCAATTTTTCCTCTTGATTGAACTAATACTGCCGGGACTCTAATGATATTGTTTCCAGAAATATCTTGTGCTTTTGCATTAATAACAGTTTTCCCACCAGCAAAAATCTTAATCTCACCATCTGGGGTGGCGATTTTTTTCATTTCCGCCGCAGTAATAGAGGTTCCACGAAGCCTTTTGTAAACATTTTTAACTTTTTTATACTCTACGCCGTTGGGACAGAGCTGCTGGATTAAATCATCTAGTCTACTCATGAATCACCTCATTGTGCATCCAGCCTAACTCTCTGAGAGCCGCTGTCATTTCGTCATTGTTCCTAATGTTATCCAGTATTCCAACGACAAGGCGGCGAAGGGAATTGTATTTTTTCAGACTCGTTTCTTCATCGGAATTGCCGTGAATGACTTCGCTCAATTCTTGATAAAGTGTGTACCCATTGGCAGAAAACTCTTTGGGAATAATTGATTTTTGTTCGTCAACTTCTTGTAAAAGGGCTTGAAAGGTTTTACGCTTGCCCTTGGGGGTGCGGAGTTCAATTCCACTCGCCGCTGCACTTTGTACCGTAATTTGTTCAAAGATTTTTCTAAGATAAATGATCGCACCTGCGCCAAGCCCCTCAAAATAAGCTTTATGAGCTTTTTCTAGAAGCTCATAAAACGCACTGTTAGGTTCTGCATATGCAACAGTATCCGCAAGTTTTTCGCTACGCTTTAAAATCCGAACCTTAGGAACTAAAGACAAGATATCTCCATTGCTAACGATCAAATACCATACTTCTGCAGTAGATTCCTCACATCGAGAACATTTCAGCGCAGCATCAATACTGATTCTCCTATCATTTACTCCAATACAGTATAACAAATCGCTGGAGCAAAAAGTTTGAATCCCATTACAGCGTTTACAGAAAAAAGGTAATCCAATTCTTCCGACATCAATTTTTCGTTGCTTTCCCTTAGGTAAACGTTTAAAACCGAGGAAATTTTCAACCTCTACATATTCTTCTGACAATGGTTTTGATAGAACATCGGACAAACGCATTTTAGCTTCACCCCTCCAAATCCGCAACGATCGCGTCGATGGCGGTGCGCAGTTCGTTCTGGCGGGCGACGATTCCGGCGATCTGCCGGTTCAGCTCGTGAATGTCGATCTCCTCCCGGTCGTCCTCCGGCTCGACGTAGCTGGAGACCGAGAGGTTGGCGTCGTTCGCAATCAAGTCCGCATTCTTCACCAGCCGGGTGAAGTGCTCCACCTCCTCCCGCTTGACGAACGCTTCGAAAATCTTCTCCCGGTTCGCTTCCGAGAGCTTGTTCTTGTTCCCCTCCCGCACGAACTCCGCCGAGGCGTCGATGAAGAGCACGCTGTTGTCGTGCTTGCTCTTCTTCAACACGATGATGCAGGTCGCAATCGTCGTCCCGAAAAAGAGATCCGGCGGCAGCTGGATCACCGTGTCGACATAATTGTTCTCCAGCAAATATTTCCGGATCTTCGCCTCCGCACCGCCCCGGTAGAGCACCCCGGGGAATTCGACGATCGCCGCCGTCCCCGCAGTCGAAAGCCACGAGAGCATGTGCATCGTGAACGCCAGATCCGCCTTCGACTTCGGCGCCAGCACCCCCGCCGGCGCAAAACGCGGGTCGTTGATGAGCAGGGGATTCGAATCCCCCGCCCACCGGATCGAATAGGGAGGATTCGAGACGATCGCGTCGAACGGCTCTTCATCCCAGTGGCGCGGGTCGGTCAGGGTGTCCCCGTGCGCAATATCGAACCGCTCGTAGTTGATGTTGTGCAGAAACATATTGATCCGGCAGAGGTTGTAGGTCGTGAGATTGATCTCCTGCCCGAAGAAACCCTGCCGCACATTCTCCTCCCCCAGCACCTTCGCGAACTTCAAGAGCAGTGAACCCGAGCCGCAGGCCGGGTCGTACACCTTGTTCACCTCCCTCTTCCCCGCGACCGCAATCCGCGCGAGCAGTTCCGAAACCTCCTGCGGCGTGAAGAACTCGCCCCCCGATTTCCCCGCTGCGCTCGCATACATCGACATCAGAAACTCGTAGGCGTCGCCGAAGGCGTCGATCGTGTTGTCGGTAAACGTGCCGAGCCGCAGATCGCCGATCGCATTCAGAATCTTCACCAGAAGTTCATTGCGCTTCGCCACCGTGGGGCCGAGCTTGTTGCTGTTCACGTCGATGTCGTCGAAAAGTCCCTTCAGGTCGTCCTCGCTGGCCGCCCCCTTCGCCGAATTCTCGATGTTCTGAAACACCCGGCTCAATGTCTCATTCAGATTCGGATCCTCTTTCGCCCGCGCCCGGACGTTGACAAAGAGTTCCGAGGGCAGAATGTAGAAACCCTTCTCCCGCACGGTCTCCGCCCGCCCGAATTCCGCCATCTCGTCGGAGATTCCGGCATAGTCGAACTCCGCGTTGCCGGCCTCATGTTCCGCCAAATTCAGATAGGCGGTCAAATTCTCCGAGATGAACCGGTAGAAGAGCATCCCCAGCACGTATGCCTTGAAATCCCAGCCATCCACACTGCCGCGCAGATCGTTGGCGATCTGCCAGATGGTGCGGTGAAGTTCGTTGCGTTCCTGTTCCTTCGTCATAGCTCCCTTACATCCTCTCTTTTTCCCCGCGCGGGGAATTCCGTCGCCGCACCGGCTGGGGAGGTAAACTGATCCTCATCATATGCCACAAGCATCCCCCGATGGTTCCGCAACGCTCATCCTGTTTTGAATATACTGTCCATTCGGCGGAAATACAATTTCCCCCCTGTCGCGGCGCGATGTTTTTTCTGAGAAAAACGTCTCATTCCCCTCCCCTGCCCCGCCCGGTCCGGGAACCCGGCTTCGCGCCTACGCATCCGCCGGCTGCTGACTGCGCCGGAACTCCCCCGGCGGCATCCCGGTGTTGCGCCGGAAGGCCCGGTAGAAGCTCTCCAGATTCTCAAATCCACACGCCTCGGCAATCTCCTTGATGTTGTCATCACTGCTCGCCAGACGGGTCCGCGCCAGCCGCAGCCGGTAGTTCAGCAAATACTGGTGCGGACTGCTGTGCAGATGACGCGAAAACAACGCGTACAAATAAGGTTCGCTCACCCCCGCATGACGGGCCATCTCACTGACGCTGAAGTGAAAGGTGTCCGCGCCGTGCAGCAGCTCCAGCGCCCGCACCAGCGGCTTCGGATAGGAGGCCTGACGATTCCGCCGGTTCCCGAGATAGGCCTCCCACAAAAGACGCCGGTGCAGATAGTCGCAGAGAATGTCCCGGTCGATCGCCTCGTCGTGAAAGCGGTGAATCGCTTCGTTGACGAAATCACCGAACCCCGCCTCATCCGTCCAGCGCGACACCCGCGGCATCACCCGCCGATCTTCCTTGACGGAGAACCGGATGGTCAGGCAGCGGTAGGGATCCTCCGGCGGCGTCCGGCAGATGGTTTCATCCCCGGCAATGTGCCAGAAAATCGTCCCGCGCCCGAAGGTCCGCAGCTCCCCGTCCTGTTCAAAAAAAACCTTCCCGCCGGTCAGCACCTCGCAGAGCTCTTCCCCCGGCCCGATTCCCACCGACCGGACAATCCGGTCCGACGGCGCGCTGTAGAAACCTACACCGCACAATTTGACAGGGACATTGATTTCGCTCATCTTCCCCCCGCAATAGACAGATGGTTAAAAAAAACATAGATTTTGTTAATTGCGTTTTCCCGTTTTCGTAATAAAATATATATATAACAGCTTTTTGCAATATGTTTTTTGCAAAAAGAAGAAAATTTACCGAAACATGGGAGTGAGGTAAAATGTTTCAGACCGCAGTGCAGCTCTATTCCTTCCGCGACCAGTGTGCAAAAGACTTCGTCGACATGCTCAAGCTCGTGGCCATCATCGGCTTCAAGGGCGTGGAACCCGCCGGGTTCTACAACCTTTCGCCGAAAGAATTCCGCAAGATCGTCAACGATCTCGGCATGGAGGTCTGCTCCGCCCACGGCCCCTGGCTCCGTTCGGTCGAAATGATTCCGGAAGCGATCGACACCCTCGGGGAACTCGGCCTCAAAACCGCCGTCTGCGGATACGGCAAGGCCGACTTCAAGACCCTCGATGACATCAAGCGTACCGCCGAACTCACCAACGCCATGCAGGAAAAACTCGAGGCCGCCGGCATCACCCTCTTCCAGCACAACCACTACTGGGAGTTCGACATGGTCGGCGACCGCCTCGCCTATGACATCTACGCCGAACTCTGCCCGAAGGTCAAGTTCGAACTCGACTGCTACTGGTCGGCCAACTTCGGCAAGGTGAACCCGGTGGAGGTCATGAAGCGTTTCCGCGACCGGACCATCCTCGTCCACATGAAGGACGGCGTGCTCGATCCCGATATCCCGATGCTGCCGCTCGGCTCCGGCAAACTGCCGATTCCGGAGATCCTCGCCGCCGTCGATCCCAAACTGGTCAAGTGGGTCATCGTCGAGCTCGACAACTGCGTGATCGACATGTACCGCGCCATGAAGAAGAGCTATCAGTACCTGACCACCAGCGGCCTCACCATCGGCAACCGCTAATCGTTTCAGCAAGGAGATTTGAATTATGAGCAAAACCAGAATCGGTGTCATCGGCTGCGGCATGATTTCCGACACCTACTTCAACGCGGCCAAGCGGTTCGGCAATATCGAAATCGCCGCCTGCGCCGACATTGATATGGAAGTCGCGAAGAAGAAGGCCGAAGCGCACGAGAACCTCTTCCCCGCCAAAACAGTCGACGAACTGCTCGCCGATCCCTCGATCGAACTGGTCATCAACTTGACTGTGCCGAAAGCACACGCCGAAGTCGATATGCAGATCCTCCGCGCCGGCAAGCACGCCTATTCGGAGAAACCGCTCGGCGTCGACCTCGATCAGGCCCGCGAAGTGATGAAGCTCGCCGCAGAAAAGAACCTGCGCATCGGCTGCGCTCCCGACACCTTCCTCGGCGGCGGCCAGCAGACCGCGCGCAAGCTGATCGACGACGGCTGGATCGGCAAGCCGATCGCCGGTACCGCGATGGTGCTCGGCCGCGGTCCGGAAAAGTGGGCACACGCCCCCTTCTTCTTCGATTACGGCGCGGGTCCGATGCTTGACCTCGGCCCCTACTACATCACCGCGCTCATCAACCTGCTTGGTCCGGCGAAGAGCGTCACCGCCATGACGACCAAGGGTTCGGAAACCCGCGTCGGCGGTCCGGACACGGTTCCGCACGTCTACCCGATCAACGTCACCACCCACCTGACCGGCGTGATCGAATTCCAGTGCGGCGCGCTGATCACCGTCATCACCAGCTTCGAGGTCTACAAGCACGGCCACGCGCCGATTGAGATCTACGGCAGCGAGGGAACGCTTCAGGTGCCCGACCCGAACACCTTCGGCGGCCCGGTGAGAATTTTCCGCAACGGCTACAAGGATTGGGTGGAGTGCCCGCTTTCGCACGGCTACACCACCAATTCGCGCAGCATCGGCGCGGCGGACATCATCAACGCGCTGAAGTCGGGCCGGCCGCACCGCGCCTCCGGCGAACTCGCGTTCCACGCGCTGGAAATCATGCTCGCCTTCGACAAGTCGAGCCAGCTCGGCGCCAAGGTGATGCTGGAATCGACCTGCAAGCAGCCCGCGCCGCTTCCGCTCGGGCTGGAAGACGGCGAACTCGACGACTGAGTGCCAGTCTGAAAACCGCAAACCGCCGCGGAATGGAATCCCCGTTCCGCGGCGGTTTTTTGCAAAAGTTGAAGAAAAAAATCTTCTTTTCCCATGAGGTTCCGGAAAAAACGGCGGGAGGACGAACAATCGCCCTCCCGCCGTCCATGCAACCTGTTCCGTTCAGCGGTCGGAAGCGCAGGCTTCACAACGCACGCCGCGGGAAATCACCAGCATCCCGGTAACGTTCCGCAGGATGAATTTCGGCCCGATCGCGTCGTGAACCAGTTCGGCCTGGTACTCCGACTTCGACCACAGCGAGGAATTCGTCAGCTCCTTCCCGCTGCTGAAATTGAAGGTCATTCCCTCAAACACATCCGGGCGATAGACCACCGTCGCATTCTTCAGCCCATCCACCTCAATCCGGCGCTGAATGCCGGGGAAACACTGCGGCACATCGCGGCAGGTGATCACCGAATCGTCGCCGGTGACGAATATCCGCCCTTCCTGATTGACCGCCCGCTCGCAGTGATAGACGGCATGGTTGTTCCGCAGTACGGTGTCACAGCGGCTGAACACCGGCGCCCCGTCCGGGAAGCGGAAGGAACGATCCCCCGTGGTGTTCTTCGAATAGGCAACCAGATAGAGCCCGTTCGCGTGCCAGCGCAACGTCATGCAGTCATCCGGCAGCAACGGATCGACCTTGTGAAATTCGATCTCGTAGCCGACCCGCCCGAGCAGGTAACGGAACAGTTTCTCACAGTAGAAATAACGATCCTGCGCAAACGCTGTCGGATTGTAGTGCCCCGGCTGGATCTCAAAGGAGTTCGTGCCGCGAATCCAGAGAATTCCACCCTTGCCGACGGTGCGGTACAGGGCGGCGGGACGGCGTTCGCCTTCCTGCACGTACTCCGCCAGAATCTCCGCACCGGCAGCGGGATCCGCCACACAATCGAGCGGCCCGCCGGAGTAGACCGGCAGGTGGCGGACGGCATTGCACTTGCTGAACGCTTCAACCCCTTCCAGCACCATCTCCCCTTCGATCGGAGCGGCCGGGACCACGCCGAGCAGTTTTTCAATCGCTTCCCCGCGCGCCGGGCCGTAGAAGAGAATCCTGCCGCCGGAGCAAAGATGCTTCTCCGCCGCGGCGAGCACCGCCGGCGTGATGTCGAAAATCGTGGACATCACCAGCACCCGGTCGCGGAACTCCACACCGGATTCAACCGCCTTGACGAAGTTCGTGCTGGAAATCACCGTGTTGACCGGGAATCCGGCGTTGATCGCGCCGCGGATCAGATAGTCGTCGGCAAAAATCTGCTCGAGACGACGCCCCGCGTAAACCTCGTTGTGGTACTCCTCAAACGGATAGACCCAGATGAAGGGCCCCGCGGCGTCCGCCTGCGTGCATTCCGCATCGTACAGATATCCGGAAACCTCCACCGGCACCAGATCGGGCATCCGCCCGTAGGAGTCGTCGATCGAGAGCAGATGAAGCGCATTGGAGGCCTCCACCGAGCCATCCCCCCGCAACCGGGTGACCGAGAGCGGCAGATAGATGTCGTAGGGACTGCGGCTGTAACGGTCCAGCCAGGGGCTGTTGACGAACCAGGGATCGTGAATGTAGTAGCGGAAGGGATACCCCTTCCCTTTCGGCAGTTCCGCCATGTGGCTCATCCAGCCGGCCAGCTCCATGCCGAAGTCACCGTTCAGCGCCGCCCACGGCGAATTGACCGGCGCTTCGATGTCATGCACCTCTCGGTAGATTTCGCGGGTCGGCGTGGCGTCGCTGGCAAGATCCATGCCGGTCGTGAGGTTGGTGCCGCGCGTTTCCAGCGGGAAATCGGGGCACTCCCGCCGGAAGTCGTTCCAGAATCGGAACATCGCCTCCTTGGTCGCGTGCGCCTCTTCCGGGTTGAATTTCTGCCCGTTGAAGATTGCTCCGCAGGCCCCCCAGGTCTCCATGCCGAAACCGAAGCCGTTCGACAGCCAGAAGTAGTCGAACCCCATATCCGTAAGATACCGCTGCGCCTGCCGCCCCAGGAAGGTGCCGAACGAGGTCCCCTCCGGAATTCCCTGCGGGAACCCGGCGTAGGAGCGGTCGTCGGCATGCAGCGTGGTGTAGCAGCAGACGAAGGTCTTTCCGCCCAGGCAGAAACCGCGGCAGATCTCCGGGTGACGCTTGTACTTGAAGTCGGAGACCGCGAACTCCGGCCCGGAATCGAAGGTCGCCCCCATCCGCAACCGTCTGCCGTACATCTCCCGGAACTGCTCGCGCAACACGTCGATCACCCGTTTGAAGTCCCCGTAGGTGAACTCCGGCGGATTCTCCATATAGTACCGGGGGTGTTCGTGGATGGTTTTCTGATCCGGCGGCACGTTCGAGGAGACGCCGTGCGGATTGGCGACGCCGATCCACTTGCACCATTCAAAACGGTCTTCCATCTTCCCGTTGTATTCGAGAATTTCCGAACCGTCGGCGGCCCAGAACATCAGCGAGACCTCTTCGGCATTCTCAATCATTGTCCGCCACTGTGAAAAAATCTTCTGCCCCACAGCCCGGATTCCGGCCTCAGAATGGTCGGCAAACGGCTTAAGCGAGACTTCAAGATCCAGCTTCTTCCAGAACATCGTTGACACTCCCTTGGATAAATGGTTGTTCCGCACCTTAGTATAATTTCATAACAGAAGATACGCTTGGGCAATTTTGACAAATATACTGAAACAGCAAATCAATCAATGGAGTCCAAAAAAAATGAGACTCCCTTTCAATATCCGAGCTCATCGGCGCCTTCAAACTGCATCCGGTAATAGCGGGCGTAGAGCCCGTCACGCTCGAGAAGCTCGCGGTGGGTGCCGCGCTCCTCGATTCCGGCATGGTTGATGACGATGATCTCATCGGCGTTGCGGATCGTGCTCAGCCGATGGGCGATCACGATGGTGGTCCGCCCGCGCGAAAGCTCTTCGAGCGCGCTCTGGATATGCCGTTCGCTCTCGTTGTCGAGCGCGCTGGTCGCCTCGTCAAGGATCAGAATCTTCGGATTCTTGAGGAAAACCCGCGCAATCGAAATCCGCTGTTTCTGCCCGCCGGAGAGGCGCGCCCCGCGTTCCCCCGCATAGGTATCATACTGGTCGGGCAGCGACATGATGAAATCGTGAATGTTCGCCCGCTTCGCCGCTTCGATGATCTCTTCGTCGGTGGCGCCCGGCCTGCCGTAGCCGATGTTCTCGCGCAGAGTGCCGGAGAACATATACACCTCCTGCTGCACAATGCCGATTGCACCGCGGAGCGACTTGAGCGTCACATCGCGGATGTCCTCCCCGTCGATCAGCACTCTGCCGCCGGTCACATCGTAGAAGCGCGGCACCAGAGAGCAGAGCGTCGTTTTTCCGCCGCCGGAGGGGCCGACCAGCGCCAGCGTCCGGCCGGGAGCGACGCGGAGATTGAGGTTGTGAAAAATCTCCCGCCCGGCGTCGTAATGAAACGAAACCTGATCGAACACGATCTCCCCTTCGGTCACCCGCAGAGGATGCGCGCCCGGCCGGTCGATGATATCCGGCACTGTCTCGATCACCTCGACAAAACGTTTGAATCCGGCGTACCCCTTCTGGAACTGCTCGGTAAAATTGATGAGCACTTCGACCGGGTTGATGAAGATCCCGATGTACAGTGCGTAGATGGCCAGCTCCCCGGGCGCGAGGGTGCCGCGGGCGATAAACCAGCCGCCGCTGACCAGAATCGAGGTGTAGAGCAACCCCTGGAAGAACCCGTTTCCAGCATGAAAACTGCCCATGACCTTGTAGTTGCTCACCTTGGAGTCAAGAAACTGCAGATTGGAGTGGCTGAACTTGCCCCGCTCCAACTCCTCGTTGGCGAAGGATTTCACCACCCGGATGCCGGAGAGGGAGTCCTGAACTCGGGCGTTGACGCCGGCGATCTTGCGCCGGTTGTCCAAAAAAACCGCGTGCATCCGCCGGTTTTTGCGGATGGAGAAGACAGCCATCAGGAGCGTCACGGCAAGCAGAATCAGCGTCATCGGCACGTTGATGAACATCAAAATTGCAAAAGAACCGATGATTTTGAGCAGAGAGATGACGATGTTTTCCGGGCCGTGATGAGCGAGTTCGGAAATGTCGAAGAGATCGCTCACCAGTTTGGACATCATTTCTCCGGTATTGTTGCGGTCGTAGTAGGAGAAGCTGAGCCGCTGGTAGTGATCGAAGAGATCCTGCCGCATGTCGCTCTCCATGCGCGCGCCCATCACATGCCCCCAGGTGGTGATGAAATACTGACAGCCGTAGCGGATGACGTACATCAGCAACAGACCGCAGCCGATCAGCCAGAGGGTTCTCAATATCGCTTCCGCTCCTTCGGTAAAGAGTCCGGTCGTGAGCAACTTGAGGATCTGCGGAAACGCCAGATCGATTGCGCAAACCGTCAGAGCGCACCCCATATCGCACCAGAAAAGAGTCCGGTACGGACGGTAATACGAGAGAAATTTTTTCAGAATATTCATGATGAAAGGGATTCGTTTCAGCGGTTTTGAAAATGCAATTAATTTAATCTTTCCGAATCGTTTTTTCAAGCGGCAACGAAAAAAGAGAAAGGGAATTGCAAAGGGAAATTGAAAATTTGACAAACCGCAATTTTCATGATATAATAGATAATATTCCGTCATTGTACGGGTTACACACAAAGAAAGGAGTTGCAACCATGAAAAGAATCCTCCCTCTTCTCCTCCTCTGCGCCTTCAGCACCCTCGTTGCCGGAGCGGCGGAAACTCTGATTCACCAGTCGGCATTTCAGGCCCCCAGAAAAGGGTTCGGCTTCTGGAACACACCGGATCTGCAGACGGCCGCAAGCGTTGTCGACGGCACAGCGAAAATTATGTTCAAAGCGAACAATGCGGCAAAACAGAATCCTTACAATGCGCAGTTTATGGTTCCTTATAACAAAGGATTCAAAGCGGGCGTGAAATACCGGGTGGAAGCGACGGTCAAATCCAGTGCGGACCTGAAGGTCAAAATGGCGATCACCCTCAACCAGAAACCGTGGACACAGCTGACAGGCAAAGATTTCGACCTGAAAGCCGGCGAGGCGAAGACTCTCGTTCTCACCTTCAGTCCCGCCGCGGATGTGACAGGCAATTACCGCCTTCCGATGTTCGGCCTCGGGCTGGCGAAAGCCGATACCACTGTGGAAATTTCCAACGTGAAGTGCTTTGAAATAAAGTAAGCCGACGACCAGACTTTACCGACGTTCCGGAGGATGCCTCCGGAACGTTTTTTTCTCTGGAATATGCACTTGTCGTTTGACAACCCCTTGTCGATATGGTATATTTTATACTCATGTCCTGCGACATGGTCAAACGATTATAAACAAGGGGTTCTATAAAAATGAAGAAGATTCTGACCGTTCTCGCGCTCTGCGTCTTTGCCGCATTCGCGGGAACCGCCGCAACGGAAAATCTGCTTGAAGAAGCGGTATTCCAGCCGGAAAAGAAGAACTTCACCTTCTGGAAGGTGAAGGATCTGGAAGCGTCCACCACCGTCAGAAACGGCGTGGTGAAAATCACCGTCAAGACGAACAAGGCCGACAAAGCCAATCTCTACAACGCACAGTTTATCGTACCCTACAACAAGGGATTCAAGGCGGGCGTACACTATCGTGCGGAAGTGACCATCAAATCCAGCACCGATCTCAAGATCGCCATGAACATCTCCCTCAACCAAAAGCCGTGGACCAGCCTCCGCGGCAAAACCATCCAGCTCAAGGAAGGAGTTCCGACGGTCGCCGCGCTCAACTTCTCCACCGCGGAGGACATCTCCGGCAACTACCGCGTCCCCATGCTCGCCATCGGTCTGGCTCCGGCCGGCAGCACGGTGGAGATCTCCAGCGTGAAACTCTTCGAAGTGAAGTAGGACTCTCTGAAGTCAGCACACTGCGGTTCCTGATCTCATAGGAACCGCAGTTTTTTTTGAGAAAAAGAGAGCCGTCGCCCCGGACGGCTCCGGAACGCACCGCTGTTCCCTGACAGCATTCGAAGAATGATTCGGTGTCCGGCAATGTCTCTCCGAGCAACCTCAAACAAGATTGCCGGAAAGTAATGTGATTTTCTCTACTCCCGCTTTGAAAACCGCATCGGCGGCAGTACATTACTGAGTATTCAGCAAGAGGGAGTTTCGAAAAATGAAGAGAGGAATCCGCCTTTCGGCGGCTGTTCTGCTGGCGGTCGCCGTCTCCATTCCGGCGGCGGCGGTGGTACCGCTCCGCATGTCCGCGGACGACGTGTTCCGCATCACTGTTCCGGACGACTGGAAGGCGGAAGTTCAGAAATATGTTCCGCGCCGCACCGCAACAGTGGTGATCCACGGTGCCGGCGACGCCTTCCGCGCCCGGTTGACGTTCCACGCCGACAACGACGGCCGCGAACGGTTCAACACGCCCGAAAAACTGGAGCGGCAGGTCCGCCTCGCCGCCCGCGCCACACTGCGCGAAGCCATCGAGGGGCATCTTCATCTCCACCCCTTCTCCGCGGGGGGGCGGTATGGAGCGCTGCTCTATCTGACCCGGCAGAAGTTCGTCAACACCGATCCCCCCGCCGGCGAGTGGCGCTACCGCACCGTCGGCGCCATGCGCCTCTCACCGGACAGCGCTCTGATATTTCTGCTCGACACCAACAAAATCGGTGACCGGGAATTCGCCCGGCTGCTCGATTGTCTGAACCGCCTCGCCCGGCCGCGCCCCGCGCCGCCGGAGCGGGAAAACTGGACCATCTCCCGCCCCGATCTGGCCCTGAAAGCGGCCATCTCCTCGTTCGGGGAAAAACTGGATCTCTACCGCCCCCTCTCCGCCACACTGGAAGAGGGCGTCTGGTTCGTCACCGGCCGCAAACTCGACAATGCCGATGACTCGGAACACATCATCACCGTCAAACTTGACGCCGTGGACGGTAAAGTTCTCGGCGCCTCATTTTGAAAGGAGAGAGAGAAATGATCCGAACCATTCTTCTTCTGGCCGCGTCCGCAGTCGCCGCAATCTTCTCCGGCTGTCGCAGCGCGGAGTCGACCGCCTCCATCCCCGCAGTGCGTCCCTTCGACGCGGAACGCTACCTCGGCACCTGGTATGAGATCGCCCGGCTGCCGCACTCCTTCGAGCGCGACATGACCAAAGTCACCGCGGTTTACACTGCCCGCAAGGACGGCGGCATCGACGTGCTCAACGCCGGATGGCGCGACGGCGAATACCGCACCGCCCGCGGCCGCGCCCGCTTCCGGGGGGATTCGACCGTCGGCGAGCTGGAGGTCTCCTTTTTCGGCCCCTTCTACGGGCAGTACCGGATCATCGCTCTGGCGCCGGACTACTCCAGCGCCATGGTGACCAGCTCCACATGCGACTATCTGTGGATTCTCGCGCGCGAATCGACGCTTCCTCTGGAGACCTTCCGCCAGTACAAAGAACAGGCGGCGAAACTCGGATTCAACGTCGCCGCCCTGGAGTATCCCAACGGCCGCCCGGAGTAAGTTCCGGGCGGCGTACGCGCCTCAGCTCCGCTGATACCGGAGCACCGCACCGGTGTTCCGGGGCAGTCGAAGCACCCCTTCCGCATCGGGAGCGGGGCCGATCGGAGCATCAACCAGCTTCCAGCCGGGAGCATGGAGCGTATCGGCCAGCTCTTCCGGCGTATTGTTGACCGCGACCACCAGCAGAGTATCGGCATCGACCTCGTGCTCGGTCAGCGTGAGCGCGGGATTCTGCCGGGTGACGTTGCGCTTCACCCCGGCAAGTTCGGCGAGAAGCTGATAGACCCGGTAGTACTCGGGCTTCCCGTCGGCAAAGACGCGCGGCATTTCGACCAGCGCGGTTTCCAGCGGTACATTGCAGCAGATCAGCAACCCGCGGCCGTAGCGGTTGCAGACCAGAGCCGGGTTCCCCTCCCCGTCTTCCGCGAGGACCTCGCCGCAACGGTTGCGGTAGCGGACGAGGAACTCCGCCGACACCGACAGATCCAGACCGCGCGCCGCGTTGACAATCCGCCCGGGCGCCGCGGCTTTGGCGACATATTCGATATCGACGCCGAACGGGCCGGTGAACGGCTCCAGCGAACCGTTGTCACTCGAAACGTAGAGCACCGCCCCCTCCTCCACGGCGTGAAGCAGTTCCAGCCAGCGATGCCGCGAAATGACCCAGGTCCCGGTGACCGAAGGCAGAAGATAGAATTTCGACGGCTTGAGCGGCTGGTCGGCATACTGAAATTCAATGTCGAAGCCCGCCTGCTTGGCGAGCAGGAAGCTCAGATACCCGACGCCCCACTGATCCTGATGCTGAGAGAGAATGCAGACCGCATCCCTCCGGAAGGCCGGAAGCGGAAGTTCAGCTACCATCCGGCCGAATTTGCCCAGCTCCTCCATCACCGGTTTCGGCGAACGGTCGGTGCGGAGCAGCCCGAGGCAGCGCTCCATGCCGACCCAGTCGTACGGCGTATGCGGCAGTTCGGTCTGGTCATGACCGCACCACCAGAGCAGTCCGCGGCAGTCGTGGGCGTAGGAGTTCCAGAGCATATTCCGCAGATAGTCGGCCGCGACCCGCTCGCTCGACAGGCAGGGACCGAGCGAACCCGCCTCCTCCACGAAGGCGGGAACATTGCCGACGTCTCCGTAGAGCCGGGTCTCCGCCGCCGCATGAAAGGCGTTGCGCATCGTATTGACCGGGTCGATCCGGCAGTGCGGCGTAAACAACGGATAGGGATGTGTGCAGAGAATATCGGTCGTCTCCGCCTGGTCCGAAATCAGAATGTGCCGGTTCGGTTGATCCTCGCAGAGAAGGCTGTGCATGCCGGAGACCACCGGCCGGACCGGGTCCGCCAGACGAATCGCCGAGGAAATTGCATTGCACCAGTTCCAGAACTCATCCGACGAAGCGACAATGCCCATGCAGTTGCACTCATTCCCGAGATCCCAGGCGGCGATCGCGCGGCAATCCTTCAGCGTCTCCACAAAATAACGGACAAACCGCACCTGCCAGCGGATCGCCTGCGCGTCGGTCAGCACGTTGACCCGCTCGAATGCCGGCGGAACATGCATGCGGCCGGACATCCACCCGGTCACCAGCCCGACGATCAGCGAAATTCCATACCGTTCCGCCAGTTCGGCAAAACAGCGGAAACGCTCGATCATCACCTCGTCCACCCCGGCCCGTCCGGCGGGCGTATCGGGCAGCGGCTCCTCGCCGAAACGCATTTCGATGAAGGTCTGCGCCCAGGTGGTGTGCGCCGTGAGCGGCTGAAAATCCGGCCAGAGCGGAAAGGCGCGGATCACCTGCACGCCCGCTTTGGAAAGCGCCGCCAGGTCCGCCTCCACCGAAGCGGCATCCCAGTTGCGCCACATCCGGGTCCCGGCATGGCTCGCCCAGTAGTTGCAGCCGACAAAGAAAGGTTTCCCGGAAGCGAAAATCCCCGCTTCCGGCCGACGGTGTTCTGTTTGACTCATCGTAAAAGCTCCCGTTTTAAAACGATTTTGAAATAGTATACCCAGATTTCACGCAAAAAACAACCGGAATTCCCGCTTTCCATGTGGAATAAAAGAAAACGCCTTGCAAAATATGGAACAACACGGTATACTATATTCTATGGAGAAGAACTCAAAAACCACACTGCGACAGCTCGCCGAAGTTGCCGGATGCGCCGCCTCCACCGTATCGCGGGCGCTGACCGGTTCCGGCTACGTGTCGCCGCAGTTGCGCAACCGGATCCTGAAGCTCGCCCGCGAATCGGGGTATTTCACCGAAGAACAGCGCAACATCGCCGTGCTGATTCCGGATACCGCGGATTTTCACGGTTATCTGGGGCTGATGCTGCACGCTCTGTTGGAAGAGCTCTCCCGGCAGAAGTTCTGCCCGATGATCCTGCTGGAAAACAACGACGTTCAGCTTGACGAGACAATTCTGCGCGGCGTGATCACCCTCGCCTACCGCGCCGGAGCGACGGCGGGCTGGTGCAACCGTCACCAACTGCCGCTGGTCTCGATCAACACCGCCCCTGCCCTGCGGGAAAACATCTATTCGGTCTGCTCCGACGACGAACAGGGGATGAAACTCGCACTCGAATATCTCTGCCGGCGCGGCCACCGTCGAATCGGCCTGTTGACGCTCTGCTTCCAGCCGCCGGAGGAAAATCTCATTCAGGCGACCCGGTTCCGCAGCTTTCTCGAACTCTGCGCCCGTACACCGGAAGTTTCCGGATTTCACCGCAACCTGCAACAGCGGAACGAACTGCACCGGATTCTGCGCGAACTCATCGACGAAAACTGCACCGCAATCATCGCGGCCGGGGAATCCCTGGGAGCAATCACCGCACAGGCGCTGCGCGACTTCCGGTTGCGGGTGCCGCAAGACATCTCCCTCATTGCCAGCGAGGACTCCGGCATCTCCTGCTGCCTGACGCCGCCGCAGACCACCATCCGCCAGGAGATGGGGCGGATCAGCGCCGAAGCGGTCAACATGCTGAACCGGCAGATCGCCGGGCTGCCGGTCCGCAACGTCACGGTACCATACAGCCTGATTGAACGGGAAAGCGTCGCCGATCTCTCCTGCTGACACCGGGAACAGAAATCCGTCATCCGGCGCAGAATCCGGTTGAAACTTCGTCCGGGAACGTTATATTTCGAATGGAATCAATCAGAAAAGGAGTTCACATCATGCAGGAATTCACCGTCGTCACCCGCCACAGTTGCGAATTTGCGGAGATCACCGCCGAAATCAACGCGCGCGTGCCGAAAACGCTCCGGAACGGCCTCTGCCATATCTTCTGCCCGCACACCACCGCCGGGCTGACCGTCAACGAAAACGCCGACCCCGATGTGCGGCACGATCTGCTGGCCAAACTTGCCGCCCTGATTCCGGCGCGGGAGGAGTTCTATCAGCACGTCGAAGGAAACAGCGCGGCCCACCTCAAAGCGATGCTGACCGGCTTCTCGCTCACCGTTCCGGTGCGGAACGGCGCACTTCACCTCGGCACCTGGCAGGGAATCTACCTCTGCGAATACGACGGGCCGCGCACCCGGAGAATCCAGCTCACTTTCCTGACGGAGCAGTGACCTGGGCGGCCTCACGGGCTTTGCGGGCGGCCATATGCGCCGCCCTGCGGTTCCGGTAGCGGATGACCAGGTTCTTCACGAACCAGTAGGTGAGCGGGGTCATGATCACGGAGAGCAGCGCTCCGCCCAGAAAGAAGGCGGCGACCAGCTCCCACCCGATCTTCATCAGCGCCTCGTAGCTCTGCTCCTTGAGCACGTCGGCCATCGCGGTTTCAATCGCGTGGTACGAAAGGGTGCCGCCGAGCAGGTGGCTCCCGGCCCAGCATTGTGCAGGATAGATGATAAAAATTGTGAAGTGATTGGTAATCAACGTCCCCAGCGTTGCGCCGATCTTGCTGCCCTTCAGCAGAAACGCCGTGGGAATCGAACAGACAAGCTGCAGGCCGAATGGAATGAAACAGCCGAAGAACATGCCGATCGCCCAGCCGCGGGCGATATATTCCGGCGACGCCTTCTCGCGGACGATCTTCGAATAGAGCATCAGCCATTTCCGGTACAGATATCGTTTGACAGTCATAACTCTGATGCCTCCGTTCCGCATCGTTTTCCCAGTCAGAATCCCCACGCCCCCGGTCTGTTCCGGAAACGGGGGAACACCCCTGCCGCTCCTCGTTTTATAAAAGGCGGATTGCGTTAATATAACATGCCGGAATACTTTTTTCAAGCTCCCCGCCGGCCAAATTATGCCGGAGTTCCGCTCTAGCGGTCAAATTTCGAATGGAGCAGCGCACAGGCCTGCGCCACCGCACCGCTGGCCGGCGCGCTGTTGCGCAGGGAATCCAGCAGCAGAAAATCGTGAATCGCCCCGTCGAAACGGACCGATGCCACCCCGACTCCGGCCCGCATCAATTTACGCGCATAGGCCTCCCCTTCATCGCGCAGCACATCGTTTCCGGCGGTGACGATCAACGCCGGCGGCAGTCCGGCGAGCGCCCCCAGCCGGGCCCGCAGCGGCGACACATAAATCTCCCGGCGAAACGCCCGGATTGGACAGTACGTGCTCCAGAACCGCTTCATCGCCTTGCGGGTCAACCACGGTCCGTCGGCAAACCGGTGATAGGACTCCGTGCCGAAGTCCGCATCGGTCGCCGGGTAGAAGAGCAGTTGAAGGTCGATCCGCGGCGTGCCCCGTTCGTGGGCGAGCAGTGCCATCACCGCGGCCATGTTTCCGCCGGCGCCGTCCCCCGCGACCGCGACCCGGCCCGGATCCACCCGGAAAGCGTCCGCATTCTCCAGAATCCGGGTGAGCGCGGCGTACGCCTGCTTGATCGGGACCGGGTACTCCGCCTCGGGTGCGCGAGTATACTCCACGAAGACGAACACGCATCCGGAACCGGCGACCAGCTCCCGCACCAGCCGTTCATGCGACTCCCAGCCGCCGAGCATCCAGCCGCCGCCATGGAAATAGAACACCACCGGCAAAGCTCCCGTCACCCCCGCGGGGCGGATCAGCCGCACCCGGAACGGGACGTCGACCCCTTCCGAGAAACTGCGCTCCTCCATCTCCACCGGGAATTCCGGAATGTGTTCGCCCCGGACTTCGGCAAAGACGCGGCGCGCCTCCTCCAGCGACAGTTTGTGGAACGGCGGCCAGCCGCGGCTCTCCTGATCCCGGACAAAGCGGCGGATTACCGGCGTGAATACATTCGACGTGGAGTTGGATTTGCTCATGATGACAGCCTCCTCTGCAAAGCGGATCACCCGGGGGCCCTTGCGCCCCCCGGAACTCTTCCTTACCGGTAATAGAGCACAGCTTCCGGCAAATGCAACCCGGAGGAGAAACAAATCGGCAAATTCCGGCCGATGCGCCTAACCGCGTTCCGCCGCCTCCGCCTGCGCGCGTCTCTCCATCCGGCCGGCAAAGAACAGCCCGGCTTCGAACAGCAGCCAGGTCGGCAGCGCCAGCATCACCTGACTCACCACATCCGGCGGCGTGAGGATCGCCGCGACCACCAGAATCGCCGTCATGACCCACGGCCGCTTCCGGCGCAGCGATTCCACGGAGATCAGACCGAAACGAACTGCGAGCAGCACCACCAGCGGTGATTGAAACATCACGCCGAACGAGAGCATCAGCCAGCCCGCCAGCTCCAGGAAGTTCGCCAGCCCGAGCATCGGCTGAAGCTCCGGCGTGGCAAAACCGCCGGAGAACTTCATCAGCATCGGCAGAATCAGTACCCCGCAGAAGGCAACCCCGCAGAAAAACAACACCGACGAAACCACGATCCACCAGCCGAGCGCCCTCCGCTCCTCCCGGTAGAGCGCCGGCAGCAGAAAACGCCAGACCTGCAGAATGTTCCACGGATACGCCAGCGCCAGCGCCAGCACGAGCGCCAGTTTCAGCTGCACCCAGAACACCTCCATCGGCGCAAAATAGTGGAGTTTCCCCGCCTCGGGCGGGAAGCTCCAGCGCACCAGTGCGGAAATGACATACGGCGATGCCAGAAATGCGACCGGGTAGAGCAGTGCGGTCGCAATCAGGCAGGAGAGCAGCGTCCGGCGCAACGCCTCCAGATGGCCGATCAGGCTGTTTTCCGGGTCATTCATGCCTGTTTGCTGTTCTGCTCCTCTTTTTTCGCCTCGTTTTCCCCGGCCTTTTCCGCGGCGTCCATCAATTCGCGTCCCTCCTCGGAGAGCGCGGTCTTCGCCTTCTTGAACTCATACGAAGCGCGTCCCAGCGCCCGGGCAAGCTCCGGAATGCGTTTTGCCCCGAAGACCAGGAGAACAAAAATAACGATCAGAAGAATTTCCGTGAATCCGATTGACATGGCGACGACTCCTTTCCGGTTGTGCTTCCCGACTTTGCGCGATCCATGCTTCCGGAGCGGAAGCCCTCCAGATCGAGCGTGATATAGACAAATCCGAGCTGTTTCAGCCCGGAGACAATCGTTTCCCGCCGCGCCACCACTTGCTGCAGCTGCGCCAGCGGCACCTCAATGCGGGCCAGCTCCCCACTGCTCCGGAGCCGCAGGTCGCGCGCCTCCGGAACCACCTGCCGGAGCAGTGCCTCCCCTTCCGCAACAAGCCGGAGCGCCTCCGGTGTCAGCGTCGTTCCATACGGGAAGCGGGTCGCCAGGCAGGGCGAAGCCGGTTTGTCGGCCTCCTTCATCCCCAGTTCCGCCGCGATGGCGCGCACCTCCGCCTTGGAGATGCCCAGTTCGGCCAGCGGCGAGAGCACTCCCAGCTCCCGCAGAGCCCGCACGCCGGGGCGCCAGACGCCGAGATCATCCGCGTTGGTGCCGTCCACCACCGTCCGGAGCCCCCGCGCCGCCGCTTCGGCGAGAACCGAGGAAAAAATACGGCGCTTGCACCGGTAGCAACGATCCGGAGGATTCTCCCGGACCGCGGGATCCGCCAGCAGATCGCAGTCGATCCTCACCCATTCGACGTTGGCCCGCGCGGCCGCCTCTCCGGCCGCCGCCGTCTCCTCCTCCCGGTGGAACGGGGAGTGGATGGTCATGGCCGCCAGCGGAAACGGCTCCTCCTGCCTGAGCAGACGCAGGACCTCAAGCAACAGCAAGCTGTCCACGCCGCCGGAAAATGCGAGCGCGATTCCCCCGGCCGCACGTGAACGGAAAAATTCTTTCAGGCGTCGGTATCCGGACATTCGTTCCGCTCCCTTTTATTTTCTTTCCCCTCGCCGACCAGGCGCAGCAGTGCAATCTCCGACGGCACCCCGAGCCGGATCGGGAATCCGCTCCAGATGCCGGTCCCGTTCGTAAGGAAAAGCGTCATGTTTCCCACCCGGTAGAGGCCGGAAACAAAACCGTCGTTAAACCACGCGACCAGCTGGTCGACGCCCCGGACCATACCGCCGTGCGTGTGGCCGGAAATCTGGAGATCCGCCCCCGCTTCCGCCGCCTCCGGCGCCAGCTTCGGCTGATGGGCGAGCAGGAGTTTCAGCGCCCCGGCGGGAATCCCGGCCAGTGCCCGTTCGACATCCGGCGGGGTCTCCCCCATCCGGCTGGCGGCGGGATCGGTTACGCCGGAAACGGCCACGTTGCGTTCCGGCAGAAAGCGGTGCTCGTTGCAGAGCATTTCGATTCCCAGCGAAGAGAGAAACGCGACCCACTCCCGGTACCCGGAGTAGTACTCGTGATTGCCCGGCACGCCGAACACGCCGTAACGGGCGGAGAGCGCCGCCAGCGGCTTCAACTCCCTGCCGCGCGCCTCCACCCGACCGTCGACAAAATCTCCGACCAGAGCGATCAAATCCGGTTTGAGGGCATTGGTCCGCTCCACAATTTTTTCGACGCGCGACCTCCGGGTCACCCCGTCGGCATGCAGGTCGGCAAGCACGGCGACGGTCAGCCCCTCCGCCTCCTCCGGAAGACCGGCGATGACGACGGTACGCTCCCGGACCGCAGGCAGTTTCGTTCCGCAGAAGATGCCGACGCTCGCCAGAACCGTCGCCAGCACCAGCAGAGCCAGATTCACCCGGTTGCCGATCGAGCGAAACCGTTCCAGCCGCCTCTTTCCGGCCGCCAGCAGACCGAGCAGAACCCCTGCCCGGATCAGTTCGGAGGCGACCAGCAGAAAGAAGAAGAGAAAAAGCACCGCAAACAGCCACGCCGCCACCAGGAGCACCCCCCGCGGCAGTTCCGGCGCGAAATACATCGGCCCGCCGATCAGATGGAGCAGATGGAACTTGAACGCCACCAGGCAAAGCGCAACGCAGAGCGCCCCCTTCCACCGCCAGCTGAGCCGCAGGGGAAGAATGCCGCGCCAGAAGACAAATCCGGCCAGAATTATTCCGAAAAAAAGCATCCTGTTCCTACCGTTTTCCTAATCTAACCGCACAACCGGCTTCACGTCAACTGAAAACCGGAAAAAAAGCAAAAAATTTCACTCCGTTTTCCGCGCCGCCCGTCTGGCGGCGATGCGGTCGCAGAGCAGGAAGAATCCCGCCAGAAGAGTTCCGGAAATCGAGTGCCAGACACAGCTCACGGCGGAGGCGATCGCCGCCTCCGGCAACGTGGGAAAGTGGCGGGTGGCAAGATTGGTCGCCAGCCCCGCATTCTGCATGCCCACTTCGATGGCGATGGTGCGCTTTTTCGCCACCGACATGCCGGTGAATCGGCCGACCAGATAGCCCGCCGCGTATCCCAGCGCATTGTGGAGGAACACCGCCGCGAAGATCATCGCCCCCGAGGTGAAGAAGTGTTCGCCGTTGTAGGCGATCACGCCGCCGACGATGCAGGCCAGCCCGATCACCGAGACGCCCGGCATGACGCCGCAAAGCTCCTGATATCCCTTCCGGCGGCCGAAGAAGAGGTTGGCGAATGCGCCGAGCGCCACCGGAATGATCGTCACAATCAGAATCGAGCGGAACATCCCCATCGCGTCGACGTCGATCTCACTGCCGGAAAGCCAGAGCACCAGAAGCGGCGTCGCCACCGGCGCCAGCAGCGTCGAGGCGGTGGTCATCCCCACCGAAAAGGCGACGTCCCCCCGGCAGAGAAACGACATGATGTTCGAAGAGACGCCGCCGGGACAGCACCCGACCAGAATCAGTCCGGCGGCGATCCCCGGCGACAGCTGCAGCAGGTGGACCAGCGCCCACGCCAGAAGCGGCATGATCGTGTACTGCGCGCACGCGCCAATGAAGATATCGAGCGGACGGCGGGCGAGAATGCGAAAATCCTCCGGCGTGAGGGTCATCCCCATCGTCAGCATGATGATTCCGAGCACCGCGGTCTGCACATCCCCCCGCACCCAGCGGAAAAGTTCCGGTTCAAAGAAGGTGAGCACCGCCACCAGAATGATGAAAAGCGACGTCTGCGACGAGAGCAGACGACTGATTCGAAGCAGAAAATTCATACGATCTCCCCGCCGGGAGCCCCGGGAATTCCGGCCCCGGCCAAAATCAAAGTTTTAAAAAATGCATTCGTTAAAAATAACCGCAAATCTTCGGTAATGCAACTTTTTCCGCCGATTTTTTCCGGCAATCTTCGTCTTTTCCCGTCAACGCCGGGTGCAAAAGTTGATTTGCATTTTTTCCGCGTGGTATTATCTTATAGAACCACAAAAAACAGGAGGTGTGCCATCAGTTCCGGAGATTTGACCGAACAGGTCCGGATGCGGGTCGTCAACGGCCTGCTGTCCGGCGAATACATGCCGGGAGACCGGCTGCCGGCGGAACGGGATTTCGCCCGGCTCTCCGGCTGCAGCCGGATCACGGTCCGGCGCGCCTTCGCCCGGCTCGAAACGGCCGGCATCATCACCCGCAGTCCGGCGCACGGCACCCGGATCAGCAGCTGCTTTTCCGGCAACACCGCTCCCATTGAGAGCGTCGGCATTCTGGCGACGCTCCGCAAAACCTTCGCGGTCGAATTCATCGATACGCTCACACGGCTGATGAACGAGCGCGGCATTCTCGCGGTTCTCGCCGCCCAGGAGCCGCAAAGCGCCCTCCAGGCCGGGAGCGCGGTCCGGCTCTTCTCCAAAGGGGTGTGCAATCTGATCGTCTGGGGGCTCGACCGGCGGCTCGATTTCTCCCTCTTCGAAAAACTGCGGGTGCTCGGCGTCAATCTGGTCTTTTTCGACCGGGTCGAGCCCGGGCCCTTCGCGGATTTCGTCGGGCTGGACAACCGCAATGCGGTGGAACAGCTCTTTTGCTACACCCTCGCCCGGAAGAAGCCGCGGCGGATTCTCTTCGCCAACCGGGCGGGACTCGCGGTGGACGCCCTCGACCAGCGGCGCGACCGCTGCCGGGAACTGTGCCGACAGCACGGAATTGATTTTGCAGAGGCACTGCTCCCCCGCCGGATTTCGCCGGAACAGGCCCGGGAAGCGGTCCGGAATCTCGACGGCGAAACCACGCTCTTCTGTGCCAATGACGAGATCGCCCTCCCCCTCAAGACGGCGGCGCCGGAACTCGACTGCTGCAGCATCGACGGCACCGGCGAAGCGGCGGCAAGCGGCATCGTCAGCATCCGACAGCCGATGGCGGCGATGGCGGCGGCGGCACTCGACGCTCTGGAGCGTCAGCGAAAACTCGGCGCCCGCTGGAAGGCGGGGAAAACGCTCTTCAACGGCACACTCATCGAACCGGATTCATCAACAGGAAAGGTCCTATGCCCATGAAACAGCTCCTTCTCAACGGCCGGTGGCTCCTCAGCGGAACCGGCGCAGTCGACGTGCCGGCGATTCCGGCCGAAGTGCCCGGAAACATCGAACTCGACCTTCACCGGAACGGCATCATTCCGGACCCCTTCTTCGGCGAAAACGTCGATCTTCTGCGTCCGTTTGAATTCAACAACTGGGAGTACGAACGCTCGTTCGAGCTCCCCGCCGACTTCCCGGCGCAGGCCGATCTGGTCTTCGAAGGCATCGACTGCCTCGCCGAAATTCTGGTCAACGGCAAACCGGCTGGCAAGGCCGACAACGCCTTTCTCCGCCACCGGTTCGCGGTGGACGACCTGCTCCAACGCGGCGGCACCAACACCGTGACCGTGCGGATTGCCTCGCCCGTTCTCGCGGCGAAAAACATTCCGCTCGACCACCACAGCAAGGCGCAGGCGTGGAACTTCGAATCGCTCCGGATCCGCAAGCCCGCCCACAGCTACGGCTGGGATATCGCCCCCCGGATGATCCTCGGCGGCCTCTGGCGCGACGTGCGGCTGGAGGAACGCCCGGAACACGCCCTGCAGTGCTGTTACTTCTGCCTGCGGGATCAGCCCGGAGCGAGGGAAAAACAGCTCTGTTTCTCCTGGAGTTTCCGCACCTCTCTCAACTACTGGGATGAGTTCGACCTCGATGTAACCGGCCGTTGCGGGGAGTCGGAATTCCACTTTCAGCGCAAGGCGAAGTTCACCTCGGGGTTCGACATCATACCGGTGCGGAATCCGAAACTCTGGTATCCGGCCGGGTACGGCGAACAGAATCTCTATGAAGTGGATATCCGGGTGAGCCATCGCGGCGAGGAGCTTTTCACCGCGCACCGCACGATCGGCATCCGCTCCGTCAAGCTGGAATACGACGAAACGCCGGAACATTTCAAGTTCCGTTTCCGCGTCAACGACATTCCGGTCATGGTCAAAGGCTCCAACTGGGTCCCGGCCGACGCGCTCCACAGCCGCGACCGCGAACGGACGATTCCGATTCTCGAACTCTTCCGCGAACTCGGCTGCAACATGCTCCGGGTCTGGGGCGGCGGCGTCTACGAATCGCCGGAATTCTACGACTACTGCGACAGGCACGGCATCATGATCTGGCAGGATTTCATGACCGGCTGCGCCTTTTACCCGATGGACGAGGAGTTCATGGGCCGGTTCCGCACCGAGGTCGAACAGGTCGTGCTCGAACTGCGTCAGCACCCGGCGCTCGTTCTCTGGGCGGGCGACAACGAGGTCGATCAGTTCGCCGCTCACACCTTCGACGGGCGGAAACCGAGCCACAACCGGCTCACCCGGGAGCTCATCCCCCAGGTGCTCCACCGGCTCGACCCCTCCCGCCCCTATTTGCCGAGCTCGCCCTACATCTCCCCCGCCGTCGAAGCGCGCGGCGAGGACGATCTGCACTCCCCCGAACAGCACGTCTGGGGGCCGCGCGACTACTTCAAGAGCCCCTTCTACGCCGCCAATCCGGCCGCGTTTATCAGCGAGACCGGCTACCACGGCGCTCCGGCGGTGGAGTCGCTCCGCAAATTCCTCTCGCCGGAAAAACTCTGGCCCGGACACGGCAACTCCGAATGGATCGCCCACTGCACGACCCCGGTCTACGCCTACCGGGTCGAACTCATGTACCGGCAGATCCGCGAATTCTTCGGCATCGAGCCGGAGACGCTCGAAGAGTTCGTCGCGGCCAGCCAGATCGTCCAGGCGGAGGCGAAGAAGTTCTTCGTGGAAAATGTCCGCGCTCACAAGTGGGAAAAGTCCGGCATCCTCTGGTGGAACGTCATGGACTGCTGGCCGCAGTTCTCCGACGCGGTGGTGGACTACTACTTCAACCGCAAACTTGCGTTCGACTACATCCGCCGTTCGCAGAAGCCATTGCAGGTCATCCTCGGCGAATGGGCCAATTGGGGCCATCGGGTGATCGTCACCAACGACACCCTCGCGCCGGTGAAGGGTTCCGTCACCGTCAGCGACGCCGATACGGGGGAAATCCTCTTTGCGGGGGATTTCGAGGTTCCGGCCAACGCGAACGCCGACGCCGGCAGGTTCGACCTGCCCAACGGCGAGCAGCGGCTGCTGCTGATCCGGTTCGAGGCGGGCGCGCTCTCCGGCGCCAACCACTACCTCACCGGGCGGCCCCCCTATTCGCTCGAACGGTGCCGGGAGTGGGGAAAAAAGATCGCCGCACTCGGCTGAACAACTGCGCGCCGCCGGAATTTCAGACCGTTCCCGGCTCCGGAATCTCCGGCGGAGCGAACTCCAGTTTCTGCTCGGGCGTTCCGAGGAGACGGACCGGCCCGAACCCCAGTTCTGCGAGCCGGGCGACGGTCCGCTCGACCAGCTCCTCCGGCGCGCTCGCTCCGGCACTCACGCCGATTGCCCCCTGCCAGCCGGCAACTTCCGGCGGCAGTGCCTCCGGCCCGTCGATCAGAAACGCGCGACAGCCGCAGGATGTTGCGATCTCCCGCAACCGGTTCGAATTGGAGCTGCGCCGCGAGCCGATGATCAGCACCATGCCGCAGTGCGCGGCAAGTTCCCGCACCGCCGCCTGCCGGTTGGTGGTGGCGTAACAGATTCCGGGGCCGCACTCCAGCGCAGGATAGCGTCGCCGCAATGCCTCGGTCAAACGCTCCACGCTCTCGCAGTTGAGCGTTGTCTGAGCGAGCCGGCTGATCCGGCGGGCGTCGGGGCAGTCGGGCAGAGCGGCGATGTCCGCTTCATTTTCCACCACCAGCACCCGGCCGCCGCCGGTCCGGCCGAGCACCCCTTCCACCTCCGGGTGGCCGCGGTGGCCGATCAGAATCAGCAGATCGCCGGGGCGGCTGTACCGGGCCGCCGCCACCTGCAGCCGTTTCACCAGCGGACAGGTGGCGTCGACAATCCGGAGCTTCCGTTTTTCCGCCTCCTGCTCCACCGCGGCGGAGACGCCGTGGGCACTGAAGAGCAGCACCGCCCCTTCCGGCACTTCCGAAAGCGTTTCGGCAAAGCGGACGCCCTGTTTTTTCAGATTGTTCACAATAAAGTCGTTGTGAACAATTTCATGCAGCACGTAAACCGGCGCGCCGCACCGATGCAGCACCGATTCCACCGCCCGGAGTGCCCGCCGCACACCGGCACACATGCCGTGAGGAACGGCAACAAGAATTTCTTTTTTCAGGTCCATTTGGATATCATAATCCGTGACGGATTTTTTTTCAAGCGCAAAAACAGTGGAAAAAATCCGTTTTTCTTCAATTCGAATGTTGAATTCACGATAAAAAACGATAGTTTATAACGCGGTACAGGCAGTGCAGGGAAAAGTCCGACGGCGAACGAAAGGCAAACCGGGGAACTGAATCCTGCTTTTTTATTTTAGTTTTTCATTCCAGCATAAGGCAATCGCGTATGGAAAATCAGCTTAGCGAAGCCGCAGTTCAGGCTCAACAGGCGGCCGGTTCCTTCGGCCTCTCCGCCGGGGACAAACTCACGCTGTGGATCGGCATCGGGATCTATATGATCGTACTGATCGGCATCGGCATGTGGTCCAGCCGACGGGTCAAGGGGATGAATGACTTTCTCGTCGCCGGTCGACGGCTCCCGTTGTGGATGTCTACCGCGACGCTGCTGGCCACCTGGTTCGGTGCCGGTTCCAGCATGGGGGTCGCCGCCACCGTCTACACCGAGGGTATCGGCGGCGTACTCGCCGACCCGTTCGGCGCCTCCGCCAGCCTCATCATCTCCGGTATCTTCATCGTCGGTATGCTCCGGCGGCTGAAATGTCTCACCGTAACCGATATCGTCGAGCGCAAATACGGCAAATGGGCGGGCGTCTACACCTCACTGTGGATGATCCCGGTCTACATCGGCTGGCTCGGCGCCCAACTGCTCGGCATGGGGACCATCCTCCACGTGCTCACCGGCATGAGCATCCTGCACGGGACACTGATCGGCGCGGTGGTCGTGCTGGTCTACACCTTTGCCGGCGGCATGTGGGCGGTGACGCTCACCGACGTTGTGCAGGTGTCGCTCATCGTCATCGGGCTCTTCCTGATCGTACCCGGCGCCCTCGGTCAGGCGGGCGGCTGGGACGCGGTGGCTGCCCGGCTCTCCTCCGACGACCTCTCGCTCTGGATCCACACCCAGGCGGGCGTCGCCCCCACCACCACCGACTGGGTCTACTACATCGGCAGCTGGATCATCATGGGGCTCGGCTGCACCATCGGTCAGGATCTGATCCAGCGCTCACTCGCCAGCCGCAATGAGAAAATTGCCGCCAGCAGCGCGGTGATTTCCGGCTTCTTCTACGCCGCAATCGGCCTGGTGCCGATCACCATCGGATTCACCGCGCGCTACGTGCTCGCCGCCCACGGCGTCACCGCCGAAGCGATGGGCGGAGACATCGAAAACCAGGTTCTGCCCCGAATGGCGATCATCATCCTCGGCAACATGCATCCGCTGATCCTCACCGTCTTCCTCGCCGCGCTGATTTCGGCGATCATGAGCTCGGCGGACAGCTCCCTCCTGGCCGGTTCCTCGCTGCTCTGCAACAACGTCATCGGCTCCATCTGGCCGCGGCTGAGCGACCAGCGTCTGCTCTGGTTCACCCGCGTCACCACGGTGCTGCTGACCATCATCGCGCTCTATCTGGCGACCAACGTCGAGAGCATCTACAAACTGATGATCAACAGCTGGGCCTCACAGCTGGTCGTCGTCTTCCTGCCGGTCATCACCGCGCTCTATGTGCCGAAGGCGAGCAAGAATGCCGCCTGGGCGACGATGGCGGTCTCCACCGGCGTCTGGATCGCCTATACCTTCGTCAACTCCTGCGGAACCGGGCTCTCCTTTACCGAACTCATGAACAGCGATGAGTTCGACCGGGCGCTGACCTGCGGCGCGGTCTACGGATTCGCCGCCGGCATCGTCGCCTTCCTCTGCAGCTACCTCGGCGAACGCATTCCGCACTGGATGCTCGACCAGCGTGACGAGGAAGAAGAATGAGTCCCGTCGTCGATCTTGCGGCGACGGGCATCCGCGCGGCCGCCCGCCGCGCCGCCGAACTTCTCGCCGTACCCGGAACCGTTCTGCTGCTGCCGACCGAAACGGTCTACGGCCTCGTCTGCCGCGCCGACGACGAAACGGCGGTGCGCCGCATCTACGAACTCAAAGGGCGTGCCGCGGCAAAGAAGCTCGGCTGGTTCATCGCCAACTGGAGAAAACTCCCGGAGTACGGCGTCCGGCTCGACGGGCTCCCGGAGAAACTTGCGAAACGCTACTGCCCCGGGCCGATCACCATCATCGCCCCGCTCACCGGCGGAGAGACCGTGGGATTCCGGGTGCCGGATCACCCCCTGCTCGCAGAGCTCCTGAAACTGGCCGATTGTCCGCTGGCGCAGACCAGCGCGAACCGTTCCGGGGAACCGGATGCGCGCGACCTCTCCGCCGCACTCGCCGGACTTGCGGGTGACGTGGCGCTGGCCATCGACGGCGGGCCGATCGCCGACGGCGCCCTCGCCTCGACGGTGGTGGACGCCACCGGGACGGAGCCGCGCATTCTGCGGCAGGGAGCACTCCATCTGGAAGAGATCCGGAACTCCTGATCCCCCTCCACGGGCAAAATTCCCGGCTCCACCTTGAAAATTCATCCCGGCGTGCTATTTTTTACGGTATGCTCACCTACTTGAAAATCACAAATTACGCCCTGATCGAATCGGCGGAGCTCGAATTCGGTCCGGGCTTCAACGTCGTCACCGGCGAATCCGGTGCGGGTAAATCCATTCTGATGGGTTCGGTCGAACTTCTGCTCGGCGGCCGCGCTTCCCGCGGCGTTCTCCGCACCGGCGCCGACCGCTGTACGGTTTCCGGCAGTTTCACCGTTCCGCCGCATCTGGTTGAAACGGTGGGGACTCTGCTCGATGAAGCGGGGATTCCGTTCGACCGCGAGACGGCGGAGCTTCAAATCCGGCGGGTCATCACCGCCTCCACCGTGCGGAACTTCATCAACGACACTCCGGTCGGCGCACGGCTGCTGGCTGAAATCGGCGGCCAGCTGGTCGATCTCCACGGTGCGAATGAACAGCTTTCGCTCACCGTGCCGGCCCGCCAGCTCGAACTGCTCGACCACTATGCCGGCAACGGTGAACTCCGGAACCGCTGTGCGGAACTTGTCGCCGCGCTCGACCGGCTCGACGAGGAGCGGCGCGAATTCGACCGCTCCATTCCGGATGAGACGGAGCTCTCCCGGCTCGAACTGCTCGCCGAAGAGATCGACCGGGTCAATCCTCTCCCCGGCGAGGATGAAGAGCTTTCCGCCAAACACAAACTCGCCTCCAACTCCCGGCAGGTGATCGAGACCGCCGGACGGCTCACCGAAGCGCTGACCGACGGGGAGGACTCCCTCGCCGACCGCCTCGGCGACGTCTACCGCAGTCTGCAGGAGCTCGCCCGCATCGATGAAACGCTCACCGGCGGACTGCTCACCGAATGCGACGCCATCCGGGACGAGGTGAACAGCCTCTCCGAATCGGTCAGCGCACTCGCCGACAAAGTCGATCTCGACGCGGAGGCGCTCGCGGCCATCGAAACCCGCCTCGGCGAACTCTTTACGCTGAAACGCCGCTACGGGCCGTCGCTCACTCAGGTGCTCGACGCCCGCGCCGAAGCGGCGGAACGGCTGGCCAACTACGCCCGCACCCGCGAACGGCGCGAAGAGTTCGACGCGCGCCGCAAAGAGTTGACCGCGGAACTTGCCGACGCCGCCCGCCGCCTTTCGGAACAGCGGCATGAGTGCGCCGCCAGGTTCGCCGACGAGGTCCGCGCCAAGCTCGGCGCCATCGGCTTCGGCAAAAGCCGCCTTGAGGTGGAGTTCACAACGGTGGAACCCGGCCCCACCGGCATGGACCGGATTGAACTCATGTTCTCCGCCAATGCGGGGGAAGCGCTCCAGCCGCTGCGCAAAATCGCCAGCAGCGGGGAACTCTCCCGCCTGATGCTCGCACTGAAAACCGTCCTCGCCGACGCCGACTCCATTCCGGTGGTGGTCTTCGACGAGATCGACGTCAACATCGGCGGCGAGACCGCCAACCGGGTGGGCGAGGAGCTCCACAACCTCGGCCGGCACCGCCAGATCCTCTGCATCTCCCACCTCGCTCAGGTGGCCGCCCGCGCCGACCGCCACTACTGCGTGGTCAAACATACCGAAGGCGACCGAACCTTCTCGGAAAGCCGGCTTCTCAACGACCGCGAGCGCGCCGCGGAGATCGCCCGCATGCTCGGCGGCGGTGACTCGGCGCTCGTTCACGCCCGCTCCATTCTCCGGAATCTCCGCGCCACACGCGACTGAATCCAGTTCCTTCTTTGAAAAAAATCGATTTTTCCGCTTGCTGTTTTTACTTTTCGTTTTATATTTAGTAAACAATCAAGTAAACAAACCGAACAACGGGGATTCCGGCGATGCGGCATCTGTGCGACGTACGTCACATCTTTCTTGACATAGATGGGACGATCTATCATGGAGGGCGGCTCTATCCGACCACCCTGCCCTTTCTGCGTTTTCTGGCGGAGCGGGAGATCGGGCACACCTTTCTCTCGAACAACTCCTCCTGCAGCACGGAACAGTATGGGGAGAAACTTCACGCGATGGGGATCGATGCAAGTCCGGAGGAGTTCTATATTTCAACCGACTACACGATCGATTTCCTGAAACGCAATCATCCGGAAATCCGGCGGATTTTTCTGCTCGGGATGGCGTGCATCCGCCCGGCCTTCGAAGCGGCGGGATTCCAGCTCGACGAAAGCGCGCCGGAGGCGGTGATCGTCGCTTTCGACCGCGAACTGATCTACGAACGGCTCTGCCGTGCCGCCTGGTTTCTGAAACAGGGCATTCCCGGTTTCGCCACCCACCCGGACCCTTTCTGCCCGACCGACCAACCCACCTGGCTGCCGGACTGCGGCGCGCTGACCGCCTGCCTCGAAACCGCAACCGGTGTCCGGCTCAAGGTGCTGGGGAAGCCCGACCCGGGCATGCTTCGCGCGGCGGCGGCCCGCCGGCATGTACCGGTGGAGGCCTGTTTGATGGCGGGGGACCGGCTGGCCACCGACATTGCGGTCGGCGTCGCCGCCGGAACCCTCACCTGCCAGATCACCGGTCCCGGCGCGGATCTCACTCCCGCCGCGGGAATCCACCCCGATTACCGGGTCAACGACCTGGGGGAGCTCCAGCAGCTCTGGCGGGAGGAGGAGCGACAGCTTCGCCGCTGATCCCCCTGCCCGGGAACGGAACACTCAGAGCGAACGGCCCAGCTTTTCCGCCGTGGCGGCGGCTCCGGTACCGGTGATGTCGCCCGGCAGGTTGACGTTCGGCACCAGCAGTCGGCCGCGCTCCTTCCACTTGAGGTAGGAGTTCATCAGCTCGAAGGTGCGGACGACGCCGTCGAAGTCCTGCATGTCGCCGGTTTCGGCGGTGACCATCAGGAGGGATTCCCGAATCTTCCACTCCCGTTCGCCGACCAGCAGTGCGTAGAATTTGTCGATCGCCGCCTTGATCTGCGCCGGAAAACTGAACCAGTAGAGCGGGGTGATAAGCGCCAGAACCTCCGCCTCCTCCAGCATGGGAGCCAGCCGGTTGAAGTCGTCGTGAAACACACACGCCTGCCCCTGCCGGTAACACTGGTTGCAGGCGTGGCATCCCTGAATCGAAGCCGACGCGGCGTCGAACCGCATCACCTCGTGCCCGGCGGCCTCCGCTCCGCGGATGAATGCGTCGGCCAATGCGAAACTGTTGCCGTTCCGCCGGGGACTCCCGGTCAGAACCAGAACTTTTCTGCCCATGATATTTCCTCCATGATTGGTGACCCGGAGGCAATATATACGAATTCCGGTGGAATATCAAGCCGAAAAGCGCCGGTGCCGCGTCCGTTCCATTCAGTTGAGGTTGCTCTTCGCCTCCGCGATGGCGAGCAACCGGCGCGGGAGCATCCTCCGCCAGCCCATGCCGGCGGAGCGGACCGGCGGCGGCTCCCCGTCTCCGGGCAGACGGCGGGTCATCTTCGACGCGAGGAACCAGCCGATGCCGCCGGCGAGCAGGTCCGCCGCCAGCCGCGCCCAGAAGAGTCCGGCGAGGCTTCCGAGCCAGAGCGCCAGAAGCGACAGCGGAATCATCAGCCCGACAATCCGCAACGCGTTGAGCCATGCCGCAATCGACGGCAATCCGCAACCGGTGAAGAAGAACCCGCTGTAGCGGTGTATTTCAATCATGCCGAAGCCGAACGGAATAATCCGCATGTAGACAACCATGATCTCCTGCACGCCGGGATCGGCGGAGAAGAAGCGCACCAGCTGCGGCGCGAACACGAAATAGATCCCCGCCATCACCAGCAGAAACCAGAAGGCGAACCGCATGGCAAACCGCCGGCACTGGTTGATCCGGCTGTAGAGGCGCGCCCCGTAGTTCTGCCCGATCATCGGCAGCAGTGAAATTCCCAGCGCCATCGGGAAGATGAAGGCGACCATCTCCAGCCGGCCCGCCGCCGCCGTCGCCGCCACCGCGGTATTGCCGAATTCGGCGGTGATCCGGGTGATGACCGCGCTCCCGATCGGCATGAGCAGCATGCCGAGCGCGGCCGGAACCGCAAAGCGGATCATCAGCATCCACGCCGACCGGAGCTGCCGCCACGGCATCACCTCCGGAACGATCAATCCATGCCGCCGGTAGAGCAGCCAGAGCAGCGTCACCGTCGCCAGCAGTTGCGAGAAAATCGTCGCAAGCGCCGCGCCGCTGATTCCCATCGCGGGGAACGGTCCCACGCCGAAGATGAAGAGCGGGTCGAGAATCACGTTGACGATCATGCCCGCCATCATCATGCCGCTGGCAACCCGGGAGTCGCCGGCCGCGATCAAGAGATCGTTGCCCACCATCGAAAGCGAAGCGGTCGCACAGCCGAAATACCAGATGTTCATATATTTTTTCACTTCCGCGAGCGCTTCGCCCTGTGCGCCGAAACACTCGAACGTGCCGTTGATCGTCACCATGCCGAGCACCGCCAGCACCACGGAAAAGAGGAACACCAGCACCAGTCCGGAAGTCGCCAGCCGCGCCGCCCGGCCGTGCCGCCCACCGCCCAGCGCCTGCGCCGCCGTGGTCATCACTCCGACGCCGAGCCCGCGGAAGACACAGCCGATCAACATGATGACCGGAAAGGTGAACCCCATCGCCGCCAGCGGAATCTCCGAATGGAGCTGACCGACGAAGAAGGTGTCCGCAATGTTGTAGCCGGACATCGCCAGCGTGCCCGCCACCATCGCAAACGCGGTTTTCATCATCGTCCTGCCGATGGGGCCGCGCGTGTAGATCGCCTGATTTTTCTTCGCGCTCATTGCAGGATCCCTTTCTGATCGAACTCATTCAAAAGAAGACCGGCAATCCGGTCAAATTCCGCGACATTCCCGGGGGAACACTCCCGGAGCTGTTCGAGAAAGCGCGTCCGGAACAGCTGGTCGATCTCCTGCACGGCGCGCCGGATTCCCGGCTCCATCGTCAGCACGACGCTACGGCGGTCGGTCTCGCTCTGACTGCGGATCACCATTCCGCACCGGACCAGCTTCTCAATCGCCGCCGACGCCGCCGGCGCCGACAGCCCGGTGTGACTCATAAACTCCTGCAGAGAACAGGGTTCACACAGCATTACCGCGAACAGATGAATCCGCTGCCGCGGCGTCAGCCGGGCAATCGGGTCATCCCCGCCGCACCTCTCCCAGTAACTGTTCACGCAGCTCCGCCGGAAGTGATCCACCCGGCGAAACAGCTCAAAAAAATGATCGCTCATAGTAGTTCCATTTTAAAATATTTCCATTTTGGAAATATTAATATACCTCCAATTTTCCCGGATCGCAACTTGTATTTTGAAAAAAAGAGAGCTTTTTCTGCCGATTCCCGCTTGAAAATTCCCCGGGACGGGGATATAGTTAGCTTTGAAACAATAAGCAAGCAAACTAATTTTCTGTAGTCCAGAGCGATGAAACTTCCCTTCAATTTGCTGGTTCTGAAAGTATTCCACGCACAGAAAAACCGGGTTCGCCCGGAGATGGCGCTGATCGGGCTCTCCCCGGGGCAGCCGAAGCTGCTGACCTTTCTGGCGTTGAACGGCGAGTGTCTTCAGAAAGATCTCGCCGCGGCGTGCGACATCGAGGCGGCGACCATCTCCAAACTGCTGAACAGTCTGGAGGAGAACGGCCTGATCCGGCGGGACACCCATTCCGGGGACCGCCGGGCGACCCGCATCGCGCTCACCGAGGCGGGGAGCTGGCTCTACGAGACGGAAATCCGTCCGCGAATCGGCGCGATCAACCAGTGCTCGCTCTCCGGATTCACGCCGGAAGAGGCGGAGCTGTTTCAGCGCTTCCTCAAGCGCATGTACCGGAACCTCACCGGGATGTCGCTGGAATAGGAGGCGCGCACTTTCATGGAGCATACCGATGCCGAACTCCGGCAATTCCGGCGGATGACTGAAACGCCGGTGCCCGGTCTGGTCGTATCTCTGGCCATTCCGACCATCTTCACCATGTTGATCACGTCGTTCTACAACATGGCGGACACCTTTTTCGTCGCCCGGCTGGGAACCAGCGCCGCCGGCGCGGTCGGCATCGTCTTCGCCATCATGGCGTTCATCCAGGCGGTCGGCTTCACCGTCGGAATCGGCTGCGGCAGCATGGTCTCCCGCGCCCTCGGGCGACAGGACAAACGCACCGCCGACCGGGCGGTCTCCAGCGCGTTCGCGCTGGCGCTGCTGCTCGGCATCGTTCTCTCCGCCGTCGGCCTTCTCTTCAGCCGCCCGCTGCTCACACTGCTCGGGGCGACGCCGACCATCCTGCCCTACGCGCGGGATTACGCCCGCTACATCTTTCTCGGCACCGCTGTGCTCTGCTGTTCCATCGTGCTCAACAACACGCTCCGCGCCGAAGGGAAAGCGATCTTTTCCACCGTCGGGCTCGGCTTCGGCGGCGTGCTGAACATCGCGCTCGACCCGCTCTTCATCTTCACGTTCGACCTCGGAATCGCCGGAGCGGCAATCGCCACGCTGATCAGTCAGTGCGTCAGCCTTCTCATCCTGCTCGGGTTCTTTCTCGCCGGGCGCAGCATCACCCGGCTGAATCCCGCCTGCATCTCCCGCGACCGTGCGCTCTATTTCGAAATCCTGAAGATCGGCGCCTCCTCCTTCTGCCGGCAGGGGCTGGCGGGCGTTTCCACCGTGGCGCTGAACGTCAGCGCCGGTGCCTACGGCGACGCGGCAGTCGCGGCGATGTCGATCGTCGGGAGGATCTTCCACTTCCTCCTCTCGGCTCTGATCGGCTTCGGCCAGGGCTTCCAGCCGGTCGCCGGATACAACTACGGAGCGCGGAAGTACGAACGGGTCCGGGAGGCGTTCTTCTTCGCCGTGAAAAACGGAACGGTCTTTCTCACCTGTCTTGCCGTGCTCGGCTTCTGCTTCGCCCCGGAGATCATCTCCGTCTTTCAGCCGGACGATCCCCAGCTCATCGAAATCGGCGCGACCGCGTTCCGCGCCCAGTGCCTGGCACTGCCGCTGCAATCGACGATCGTGCTCTCCAACATGCTTTTCCAGTCGGTCGGCAAAGCGTTTCAGGCGCTGTTCATCTCGGCCACCCGGCAGGGCATCTACTTCCTGCCGCTGATCCTGATTCTGCCCCGTTTCTTCGGACTTGCCGGCGTGCAGTACACCCAGACCTGTTCCGATCTCTGCGCCTTCGCCGGATGCCTGCCGTTCCTCTGGTTCTTCTTCCGTGGAATCGCCCGCGAAAAAAAATAACCTCCCCGCCATTGACAAGTCGGATGTTCCGTACTATATTATCCCACCGGAATGATATAACGTTTGCTCAAAAAAAAGAAGAAGGCAACCGATGGAGCGGAAACGGGCGACACTCAAGGATGTGGCGCAGCTGGCGGGAGTCTCCTTTCCGCTGGTTTCCAAATATGTGAATCAGGATCCGCGCGGCAGGATGTCCGCCGAGACACGGCAGCGGATTGCCGACGCCATCCAACGGCTCGGCTACCGCCCCTCCTCGGCGGCACGTGCGTTGCGCGGCGGCCGCACCGGCATGCTCGGGCTGGTGGTCAGCAACTTCACCAATCCCTATTTCGCCCACTTTGCCGACGCGGCATTGCAGGAGGCGTCGCGGCACGGCTGTCAACTGCTGATCTCGCTCTGCCGTCACGGCAAAGAGGAGGAGATGCATGCACTGGAAGAACTGCTTTCCCGTCAGGTGGACGCCATCCTCTGTTACGAGAATCTCTCCGACATTCTGAAAGAGAATCCGCCGGCCGGGCTGCGCCGCGACATGCTCCTGCTGATGGATCAGCAGTCGGAAGAGTATGCCACCGCCTCCATCGACCTCGCCGCAAGCGTCGCCGAAGCGGTCCGTTTTCTCGGCGAACGGGGAGCCGGCCGTGTGACGCTTGCCCTGAGTGCGTCCGACACCTGGCACCGACTGGCGGAAACCGGCTGTCACCGGCATCAAGTGCAGTTCACCCGCCACCTGATCCCCTCCCCCCGCAAGGAGGCGGAGGAGGCTCTGCACCGACTCTGCGAAGCGGCTCCGCCCGCGGTACTGCTCAACGGAATGCGCAACGCAACCACATTTCTCTCGTTGATTCACCGTGAATTCCCCGGTTACCGTCCGGCGGTGGTCACCCATTGCAACTTCTGCACCGAACTACTCGAGAATCCCCTGCTCGAGGGGGTGATCTACAGCGACACCGCCGAACTGGTACGGCGTTCGGTGGCCGCCGCCGTCGAACTCGCCCGTTCCGGGCGGACGGAAAATGTCGTCATCCCGTCGCAATTCGTTCCGCAATCGGAATTTCACCGCATCCGCCTCCCCGAAGGGCGCATCGGCCTGACCGGTTCTGAATGAAATTTTTTTGCCACGTTGAGCAAACGTTATATCAACCACACAAACAGAAAGGATTTCTCAATGGCAAGCTGTGCAATTCCCCACTACACGGAGGAGATTCTCCACAATCCGGGCTGCGGCATCTTTTACCTTCAGCGCGGCAGAAACAAGGTACGGTTTGACGAAGTTCCCGCCGACGCCTGGTTTCTGCGGGAGAAACTCACCGACAAAATCTCCTTCAGCCTCGCCTGGAGCGTGCTCGAGCCGGAAGAGGGGAAATTTCTCTGGGAGCACCCCGACTGGGAGGGATGCATCAACTCCTGGATCGACGCCGGCTTCAAGGTCTCGCTGCAGATCCGCGGCATGGACACCTGGGGGACGCTCTACAACGACGGTGTACCGCAATGGGTCTTCGACGCCGGAGCGAAATACATCGATGAACCGATGGCACTTTACCGCAACAGCTTTACGCTCAACTTTCTCTCCGACGACTCCGACAAACCGGTCCGCTACCCGGTCTACTGGGATAAGGTCTACCTCGAAAAGGTCCGCCATCTCGTCGACGCCATGGGCGAACGCTACAACGGACGCTCCGAAGTGGCGAGTGTGAGCATCGGTCATATGGGGCGCTGGGGGGAAATGCACCTTTCCAGCCACAGTCCGCTCCAGCCGTGGTTCGATGCCGGATTCTCCCGGGAAACCTACATCAAGGCGCACAAGGAGATCATCGACATCTACCGGAATGCCTTCCCCGATACGGAACTCGTTCAGGAGATCTGCGCCCCCGTCTTCGCCGAGGAAACCGGCCGCGACCTGATCGGCATCGATGAGGTTCCGGAAATCTACGACTACCTCGCAGAGCACGGAATCTGCATCAAATTCAACGGAATCGGCAAGTCGTGGCGCCCCAGTTCCGACCCCTATCTCGACCGGGATGTGGCAGGAATCTTCGACCACTATGCGGGAAAAACCAAGATCTGCTGTGAAAACCTGGTCACTCCGGCGGGACTTGCCAGCGTACTGAACCACCAGATCTCCTGCTGGCAGCGTGGCGGCGAAACCGAAGGGCTCGGCATCCTGATGGTGGATCGCGACATTCCGCTGAAAGAGAAGCGGATCTACTCCTACCTCACCTTTTTCCCGGAAGAGTTCGCCGCCCTCACCCCGGAAGGCGAGAAAGAGCTCTGGCGGATGATGGCGCGCCGCTGCGGCTACCGGATTGTGCCGGAAAGCGTCGAATATGACCGGGACGGCAATCTTGCCGTCTGCTGGAAAAATATCGGCACCGCCCCCTGTTATGAACCGTTGCGGACAGAACTCCAGCTCCCGGCCGGCCGGACTCTGGCCCGTTGCCACACCCCGACGATCCTCCCCGTGGGAAAACAGACCGTCTGCCGCTTCCGTCTCCCCGCCGGGACAACCGGCTCTCTCCGCATCCGGCTGGTCGCGGAACGGTATGGAGAAGTTCTTGAACTCCCGCTGGATCAACGTGATCCGGAAGGGTATTTCAAAGTCGAGCTGTAAGCAATCGCCCTCCCCCCCGGAACGCGGGCAAAAAAATCGGCTCTCACTGACGGGGGGGAGAGTGAGAGCCAATGATTTCAAGATGTCCGGATGCCGCAGTCAAACCGCTCATTCGTACTTCCTTGTATGTTGGCATCTAATGTATCATTACAAGATAACCGGAAGATTGCCGGAACATTGCATTTTGGCAATGTTTGAAAAATTTCATCAATTTTTCTCCTCCGGGAAATCGACCGTGAACACCGTCCCCTCCCCCGGGGTGCTCTCCACCCGGATCGTACCGTGATGCGCGGTGACGATCGCATGCACCAGAGCCAGTCCAAGCCCGTTGCCGGGTCTGGTCCGACTGGCGTCGCTGCGGAAGAACCGCTCAAAAATATGACCGAGGTCCTGCGGAGGGATGCCGCATCCGGTATCGCAGACCTCCAGGCGGATTCCAGTTTCCAGCCGCTCCAGCCGGATCGTCACCTTCCCCTGCGGCGGCGTGAACTTGAGCGCATTGTCGATCAGATTGGAGATCATCCGCTGCAACTTCAGCCGGTCACCGCGCATCATCACCGGGCCGGAGTCCGGAAGCACCAGCCGGAAATCGATCTCCCGGTCCTCCGCCAGCGGCAGGAAGAGTTCGTGAGCCCGGAACAGCAGCAGCGACAGGTCGATTTCCTCAAAATCCAGCTTCTCCAGCGACGATTCCGTCCGGGTGATTTCCAGCATGGTATTGATGAGCTGGAGCATCATGCCGCACTCGTCGGCGACCACGCCCGCCAGTTCCTTATAGCGATCCAGTTCCGCCGGTCCGCTCACCGTCACCTCGGCGAATCCGCGCATGCGGGTGAGCGGCGTGCGCAGATCGTGCGCCACATTGTCGGTGACCATCCGGAGTTCGTCAAAAAGCCGCTCCGTGTTGGCGTTCATCATATTGAAGGTGGAAACCAGCTCCTCGATCTCGGCGCCGTCGTTGCAGCTCGGCACCCGCTTGCTGAAATCGCCGCCGGCGATGTGACGCGCAGCTTCACTCACCCGGAGCACACCGGAGATGAATTTGCGCGCAATCAGCCAGCCGCACAGCGTCCCCAGACAGAGCACAACCGCCAGGATGGAGAGGTGGATCAGCCCGTATCCCCGCAGCAATGCCTGCGGCTGCCGGAGGTTCCGGCCGATCTCCAGCACACTGCCGTCGAACATCGGCAGCCGGAGAATCCGGAAATCTTCGCCGCGCACCGTCTGAATCCGGTACCCGTCGACGGATTCCGTGACGGGGAACCGGCGCGCATATTCCGGCACCGCCCCCGTCACGCGCCCATCCGGCGCAAAGAGCCGGAACAGCACATTGCGGCTCCCTTCGCCCGTGACCCGGTCCTCGAAAGTTTTCAGCAGAGCAGGAATATTCTTCGCCGGGTCGAAGCGGCGGGAATAGACCGAGCCGCCGCTCTCCAGCCGCAGTTCGTACACCTTGCCGTCCCGGCCGCCGAAGACGGTGTAAAACCGCTCCCGGGGGGTGTCCATTTCAAATGCAACCAGCAGTTGAACGCCGGGAATCTTCTCTTCGAACGCGGCCAGTTCCTCCGGCGCGACCTGCGACAACGGTACTTCGCGGTCGAACTGCCGGTAACGCTTCCCGGTCAGATACTCGTGGACCAGCTCCCGGGAATCGGAGGCAAGCCGCTGATCGACCGACAGCATAAGACCGTGCCGCATCATGAGGTAGGCAATCAGCAGACAGACGGCCCATGACACCGCGAACAGCGCCGCATACCAGAGAGCGATTTTAAACTTAACGGTGCCGAAAATCCGCTTCGCGCTCCATGACATATCCAAATCCCCGGACGGTGTGAATCAGTTTTTCAGGAAACGGCTTGTCGATCTTTTCGCGCAGGCGGCACATCCGGGTCTCCACAATGTTGGTCTGCGGGTCGAAGTTGTATTCCCACACATGTTCCATGATCATGGTTTTGGAGACCACCCGGCCGGCGTTGCGGGCCAGATACTCCAGAAGGGAGAATTCCAGCGGCTGAATGTCGATCCGCTCACTGCCCCGGTAAACCTTGCGCGACAGAAGATCGATCACCAGATCTCCGACGGTCAGCGTGGAAGATTCCGCGCTGGATCCCGCCCGGCGCAGCAGCGCCTGAATCCGCGCGACCAGCTCGGAAAACGAAAACGGCTTGACCAGATAATCATCGCCGCCGTTCTGCAGACCGCGGATTTTGTCGGCAACCGAATTTTTCGCACTCAGCACAATGACCGGCATGGTGATCCGGTCGGCGCGCAGCTTTTCAATCAGCGTAAAACCATCCATTCCGGGGAGCATGATGTCGACAATCGCCAGATCACACTCTTCGGTCTCCGCCTTGAACAGGCCGTCCGGACCGGTCGCGGCATGGACAGTCGAATAACCGGACTGCTGCAGGCCCTTGAGGATGAAATCCGCTGTCCTTGCGTCATCCTCCACCAAAAGAATCTTCATAAAAACCTCCTCTGAAAAAAGGAGGCCGCCGACCGCTGGGGAGGCGATCGACGGCCAATCAGGGAAACGACACTAATAGTGTAATCTGTTCCGCCTGTTTTTTCAACCCGGATTGCCAAATTGCAATCAATGTTGCACGCTACCGGGCCGGCCGGCCGACCGGCTGCACATACATGGGAAGCTGATTTTTATCAAGTTTCAGCAAACTTCTCAACACGGAAACATTGAAACTCGCCTTGAATACAGTCGCCAGATTGTTCGCCGCGCAGTAAAGATAGATGTTCTGCCCGATGAATCCGGAATCCACCGCCGCGAATTCCCGTTTCTGCCGCCCCAGATCGGCGACAATGACAACCATGAGAGGAGCGTTGTTCGCCACTTCACAGCGGCCGGCATAGACCTCCTTGAGCACATTCTTCTTCGCATCGTAGAAATAAGCGCCGTTCGGCATGACCACATAGAGCGAAAGCTCCTGCCGGTTCATTGCGGTCGGAGCGGTGCGCCGCCCGTCCTGCCGGTTGATGCCGTTCGCCGCCCAGAGCAGATTGGAGATCTCCGTCGTTTTCAGCGGGGCACTCGAAATGGCCCGCTCGCTCCGCCGCTTGGCGAGCGCCTCCATCAGCGGCATTCCGCCGGAGGTCGTCGGGGCCGGCAGCGCAATATCAGCAGCTGCGACCGATGCGGCAGCGAGCAACGCAACAGGAATCCAGGAAAATTTCATCGTTCATCCTCCTCTTTTCATATTGGAACACCCGGATCAGCCGACCCGGTAACGGACACAGATTCCGGCGGGCAACTCCCGGCCGGTGCTCTCCGGCACGGTCATCTCCCCGGATACAAATTCCCCGCCGGCGCCGAACGCCTCCCGCGCCAGCCGTTCGAGCACCAGCACCGAAAAACCGGGCGAATGGCAACTCAACACCACCGTGAACGGCCGCGAACGGTCGCGCAGTTCGGCACACCGGGCCAGCAGTTTCGGCAGATCCTCCTCGATCTTCCAGACCTGCCCGCTGGAGCCGCGGCCGAACGTCGGCGGATCCAGCGCGATCAGATTGTATTTCGAGCCGCGGCGCACTTCGCGCGCCGTGAACTTGGTGACATCGTCGGCAATCCAGCGGATCGCATCGGGGACCCGCGGATTGAGCGCCAGATTCTCCCGCCCCCATTCGATCATGCCGCGGGAGGCATCCAGATGGCAGACCCCCGCCCCCGACTGCGCCATCGCCATCGAACCGACGCCGGAGTAGCCGAAGAGATTCAACGCCTTCGCGCCCTCCCCCAGCCCGGACTCCGGAGAACGGAAAAAATCCCAGTTGCGGAACTGTTCGGCGAAGAAGCCGAGGTGACCGAAGCCGGTCGGCTTCACCTTGAGCGTGAATCCGCCCCACTGAATCCGCCAGCTCTCCGGGAGCGGACGGCGGAAACTCCAGCGGCCGCCGCCGGAGCTGTCGCGGGTGAACACCGCATCGGCGGCCTCCCATTCCGACGCGGGGAGAGCCGGCTTCCAGAATGCATTGAGCGCGGGCCGGATCAGGCGGTATTCCCCCACCGCCTCCAGCTTCCGCAGATTGCCGCTGTCGAGAAGACGATATTCCATTCTTTACGCCTCCGCCTGATAGACAATCCGCCCGTTGCACACAGTCAGCAGCGCCCGGTTGGTTTTCATTTCAAACACCGCGAGATCAGCGCGCCGGTTCGGCAGGAGCAAACCGCGATCGTTCAGCTGAAACGCCGCCGCCGGATTGCTGGTGACCGCCATCGCCGCCTGCGTCTCCGCCAGATGGCCGCAACTCATCAGACTGTGCCAGCCGGCATCGAGCATCGTGGTCGTACCGGCCAGCACGCTCTGTTCGGTCTGCGAAAAACCATCCTTGACCCGGATCAACGACGGACCGATCCGGTACTCGCCGTTCGGCATTCCCGCCGCCATCGTGCAGTCGCTGATGCCGACCAGCTGCCGGCGGGATTTGCATCGACAGGCGAGATCGACCATGCGCGGATGGATGTGCCGCCCGTCGATGATGAGTTCCACCGTCACCCGGTTGTCGGTGAGAGCGATGCTGGACAATCCCATTTCCCGCTGATGGAGCGGCGGCATACCGTTGAAGAGATGGGTGCAGTAGCAGGCGCCGGCATCGATGGCGCGCAGTGTCTGCTGCTCATTGGCGATGCTGTGGCCCATCGACGGCTTGACGCCATGCTCCAGCAGAAATTCGACCAGTTCGGTGGCCTTGTCCAGCTCGGGAGCGAAGGTCATCACCCGGATCTTCCCCTGCCCTGCCTCGATAAGTTCCCGGGCGAACCCCAGGTCGATCGGCCGGATTGACTCCTCCTGCTGCGCTCCCCGTTTGAAGGGGTTGATGAACGGCCCTTCGGAATTGATGCCGACCGCTTCGGCGCCGGGGAGCTCCCGCGACATCTCCGCGGCGAGCAGAGAGAGATTTTCCAGCATATCGGCGGCGGGAGCGGCCACGATCGTCGGAAAGAACGAGGTCACCCCCCGTTCCCCCAGAATCCGGCTCATCGCATCGATCGGCCGCGGAGAGATCGTCACCGACGAGCAGTCGAAGCCACCCGCGCCATGAATGTGCGTATCGATGAACCCCGGAGTCATATAGGCATTTTCAAACCGGAACACCTCCAGCTGCGGCTCCATCTCGAATGCGGAAAGTCCGCCGACCGCCAGAATCCGGTCGTCCTCGCAGAGCACGGCTCCGTTCTCCACCCGGTGGTCCGGGGTGATCAGGTGGTCGGCAATGAAGAGCCTGCGAACCCGTTTTTTCATATGTTCCTCCATCAGGAAATCAAGCGCGTTTTCCTGATAATATACGCCGGAACCGGATTTTTGCCATTCCGCAACGTTTTTTTTTCAAAAAACCAGCGGAAGATGTGACGCGGACCGGAGCAAATTCCACCGCGGCACTTGACAAATGCAGTTGCCGCATTATATTGTTTTTTCAATTACTGGGGAGTAATTTTTCGGTATATTGGACGGCACAGAGGAGGCTGAACAATGAATTTTATCCATCCACAGTTTTTCTACGCGGCACCATTGCTGCTGGCGGCAGTGGTGATTCTCTCCATATCGGCGACGGCACGGCGGCGCAAAAAACTTGCGGCGCTTCTGGGCAGCAGCGCAACCGACCCGGACGCGGTCAAACTGTCGCCCGCCCGGCGGCGCCTGCGAAACGGCTGTCTGCTTCTGGCGATGCTCTTTCTCGTCGCGGCGGCGGCCCGTCCCTTCTGGGACTCCCAGCTGGTGCCCTACGAACCGCACGGCCGGGATCTCATGGTGTTGTTCGACGTCTCCAAGAGCATGCGGGCGACCGACATCGCTCCGTCGCGGCTGGACCATGCAAAATTTCTGCTCCGGCAGCTGGTGGAGGCCGATTCCGGGGACCGGTTCGGGCTGGTCGCATTTGCCGGGAACGCCTACCTGGCCTGCCCGCTCACCTCGGACCAGCTGGCGTTCAACCAGTACATCGATGAACTGTCCACCGACACAGTGCCGCTCGGGGGAACCAATCTGGAGCTGGCGCTCAACACCGCGATGACCGCATTCAAGGCGGCGGCGGCGGGAAACCGGGCGATCGTGCTGATGACCGACGGCGACGAACTCACCGGCGACAGCAGCCGCATTGTCAATGAACTGAAGAAAAAGGAGATTCCCGTCTTCGTCATCGGCCTCGGGGATCCGGAAGTCGGGGCGCCGGTGCCGGAGGAGGACGGCACGCTCAAGCGGGACCGCGACGGGAAACTGGTGACCACCCGGCTCAACGAAGTCAATCTGCGGCGGCTGGCTGCGGAAACCGGCGGAATTTATGTCCGGAGCACCGTCACCGACACCGGCCTGGCCGCGATCGAGAACCGGATCAAACGGCTCGATCAGGCGGAACAGGAGGGGGGAAAACGAACGGTTCCGATTGAGAAGTTCCCGCTGGCGCTGATTGCGGCAGGAGTTTTTCTGCTGATCTATTTTCTGATCTCGGAGCGCCCGGGAGATCACCGGAAGCCCCGCGCCTCCAAAGCGCTGCTTCTCCTCCTCGGCATTCTCTTCGGAGCGGAACTGGCCGCGGCACCGACGCCGGCACCGGCACCGGAACCGGCCGTTCCGGCAATTCCGGCCAAACCGGAAGCACGGACCGAGGGCTCCGTCAAGGTGGAACCGGAACTGCCGGACACCCCGGATGAGCTCTACAATGTCGCACGCGAAAAACAGCTCTCCGGCGATGAACAGGCTCCGCAACTCTATGAAAACGTCATCCGGCAGGCGGTGGACCGGCCGGATCTCCAGGCTCGCTCGTTTCACAATCTCGGCACCGGGGAACATCTGCAGGTCCGCAAAGGGTTTGCCGGCGCGATGGCTCAGGTCAAAGCACAGCAGCTTGACCCGGCGCTTCAGGAGTTGACTCAGGCGGAAGCCCGGGCGAAGAGCGCCGAAGAGCTTTACGTACGCAGTCTTTCCATTCCGCAGAATGAAGCGGCGCTGGCGGCTTCCACTGCCAATTTGCAGCAGCTCGCCGATGATCGAAAGAAAATTGAAGAGCTGAAAAAGAAAATTGAAGAGCTGAAAAAACTGCAGGAGCAGACCCGGCAGCAGACCCAGCAGGCCAAACAGCAGAACAAGCAGGATCAGCAAAACAAGCAGAATCAGCAAAACCAACAGAATCAGCAAAACCAACAGAATCAGCAAAACAAGCAGAATCAGCAAAACAAGCAGAATCAGCAAAACAAGCAGAATCAGCAAAACAAGCAGAATCAGCAAAACAAGCAGGACCAGCAGAATCAGCAGAATCAGCAGAATCAGCAGAACAAGCAGGATCAACAGAACCAGCAGAATCAGCAAAACTCTGCCGATCAGGCGCTGGATCGCGCCCGTCAAAGCGCCGAGGAACTGAAGCAGAAAGCCGAGGAACTCAATCAGCAGGAGTTGAGCAATCGGGCAAAACAGGCGAAAGAGGAACTCGATCGCGCCAAACGCTCCCGGGAGGAAAACCGCCGGGAAGAGGCCGACCAGCATATGGAAAAAGCTCTTGAAGCGCTCGGCGGCTCCGGTCAGGATCAGAAGGATCAGAAAGATCAGAAGGGCAAGGACGATCAGAAGCAAAACGATCAGAAGGGCAAGGACGATCAGCAGCAGAACGATCAAAAAGATCAGCAGAATCAGCAGAACGCTCCGGAGACACGTCCGCCTCAGCCGCAACAGCCTCCTCAGCCACAGGAAGGGAAAATGGATGAAAAGACCGCCAGCCAGTTGCTGGATATGATGGCGGACGAAGAGAAACAGCTTCGCGATGAATTGAAGAAACTCCAGCGCGGTCGTCAGCCTCGCGTGGAAAAGGATTGGTGACAAATATGATACGTTTTTTCAAACTCTTTCTTCTGGCCGCAGTTTCGGCGGCACTTCCCCTTGGCGCCTCCGGGGCCGAGGTTTCCGTAGCGGTTTCGCCCTCGACGGTCGCGGCGGGAGAGCAGGTCACCTTTTCGCTGACCATGGATAAGCGGCTGACCGAAGGGCTCCGTCTGCCGCCGCTGGAAAACGGCCGCTGGATCACCAATTCGGTCAGCCAGCGCATGGAAAGCATCAACTTCAATACCTCCTACACCTATGAGATTCCGATCCAGACGGAACGGGAAGGAACCCTGAAAATTCCGTCGTTCACCTTCCGGCTCGATGGTCAGGAGGTCACCACCCGGCCGCTGGAAGTCAAAGTCCTCCCGCCCGGCTCCCAGCCCGCGGTGCAAAGTTCCGGCGATTCCGTCACGATGAAGGAGGCCGCGTTCGGCACCATCCGCATTCCGGACGAGCGCCGCACCTTCTATGTCGGCGAAGAGGTTCCGCTGGAACTCAACCTCTGGCTGCTGCCGGCGCTGCGCGCCCGGCTGGCGGAGTATCCGGATCTCACCGGATTGGACAACGTGGTGTTCCGTGACTACTCCCGAAACAATCCGCAGATGCGCAGATTCGACCGGCCGCAGGAACGCCGGGAGTTGCTCGACGGCCGCTATTACGGAGTGCTCACCTTCCGGACCGCCTTCCGCGCCACGCTTCCGGGCAAGCTCACGCCGGGAGCGAACGCGACGGTCAGTATTGTCCGGGAAGACGGCCGCCGGGCGCGCCGCCCCCGTTCTCCGTTCGACGACGATTTCTTCGACTCCTTCTTTGCCCGGGAAAACCGCGTACCCTACCGGGTCGCCTTTGCTCCGGGGCCGGAGATCACCATCAAAGCACTTCCCCCGGCCCCGGCAGACTGCATCAACCTCGGGCTGGTAGGCGACTGGGAGATCAGCTGCCGCTTTGACCAGAACTCCGGCAAAGTGGGCGAACCGCTCTCGCTGAACATCACCGCAGTGGGGGACGGCACTCCGGAAACCTTCGCCACGCCGAAGCTCACGCTGCCCGGATTCCGCGTCTACCCCGGCGAAGTGAAAAAAAGCTCGCCGGACAGCCGCAGCCGCATTGAACTCAAGTACGCAATCATTCCGCTCGAACCCGGCGAAAAGAACATCTCCCTGAAATTCGCCACCTTCCGCCCGGCGACGGGAGAGTATGTCCGGCACAATTTCGATCTGAAACTTCCGGTGCTCAAGAGCGACCGGAAGATCTCCGCCGCGGTCTCCGACAGCGCTCCGGCGACGGAAACAGATCGCGCCGCAGTGCCCGAGCCGGAGGTGGAGAAGATTCCCGCCCCCCGCGAAGAGCTCTTCTACCTCAAAGCGGAACCGGGTTCCGGTGTCGCACTGCCGCTGATCCGCAACCGGATCGGCTGGATTCTGCTCTTCCTGCTCGGCGGCCCGCTCGCGGCGATTCTGATCGAGTGGCGCTTCCGGCGGCGGGAGCGGCTGGAGCATGACCCGGAATTCGCCCGGCGCACCGCCCTGCGGCACAAGTTGCCGCAACTGCTAAAGCGCCTCCGTCAGGAGGGGGATGTCGCGCCCGCGCTCCGCGACGAAGCAGTGCCGTTTCTGGCCGAAGCCTTCCATCTCCCGCCGGGCGCGGGAGCATCGGAGGTCGCCGAAAAAATCGAAGACCGCGAACTGGCCGACCTTTTCCGCTCCCTCGAAGCGGAGAGCTTCAAACCGGCCGGCAGTGAGCAAACGCCGGTGACGCTGACGCCTAAACTTCGCAGCCGGCTGACCACCCTGCTCAAACGGCTGTCGCTCTTCGCGCTGACGGTTGTCGCCCTGACGGCTGTCGCCGCCGGGGTCGCCCCCGCCGCCTTCAACGCCGCTTTTGAAAAGGGGGACTTCAAAGCCGCCGCCGCACACTATGAAAAGCAGCTCAACCCGGCGGAACCGGCCCCGAACGTGCTCTACAACCTCGCCTCGGCCCATTACCGGCTCGGCGATCTTGCCCGCGCCCGGCTCGAGTTCGAACAGGCGCATCTGCTCGCGCCGCGCGACTCCGAAACGCTGGAAAATCTCAATCTGGTCAACCGGAAGCTCGTCCAGCCGGAGATCGGCACCGCCGGAACCCCCGGTGCATTGCTGACCTGGTGCCGCGACCGGTTGCGGCCGGACGACTATCTTACCATCGCCGCGGCGATGTTCGCCGTGCTCTGTCTCGCATTCGCCCTGCGCCGCACTCTGCGCCGCAACACGCTGATCGTGGTGGAGAGTGCCGCGACAGCGCTTCTGATGCTCTCGCTGGCGGCGGCCACGGCTCAGGCGGTCGGTCCCTACAACCCGGACCGTGCGATCATCATCGGCAGCACGCTGGAGTTGCGCTCACTCCCGGCGGCGGCGAGCGGCCGGGTCGAAGCGACGATTCCAGGCGGAAGCACCGCGTTTGTGGTGGAGCGCCGCGGCGACTGGGTCCGCCTGCGGGTCAACGGCCGCGACGGCTGGGCGCCGGTCGATCAGGTGAAACTCATCTTCCCCGGCGGAATTCTGTACTGAATCCACGCCCCGGAGAAAACCATCAATAAGGAAACATCATGCCAAACATTATCGGTACCGCACTGACAAAATCCGCCACCAGAGTTCTTTTCTGCGGCGCGGGGGAACTGGGCAAAGAGGTGGTCATCGCCATGCAGCGTCTCGGCGTGGAGGTCATAGCGGTGGACCGTTACGACAACGCCCCCGGCATGCAGGTCGCCCATCGTTCCTACACCATCAACATGCTCGACGGCAAGGCTCTGCGGCAGGTGATCGAAAAGGAGAAGCCGGACTACATCGTTCCGGAAGTGGAGGCAATCGCCACCGATACGCTGGTCGAATTGGAGAAAGAAGGCTATCACGTCATTCCCACCGCGCGCGCCACGAAGCTCACGATGAACCGCGAGGGAATCCGCCGTCTGGCCGCGGAAGAGCTGGGCGTGCCGACCAGTCCCTACCGTTTCGCCGCCACCCGCGAGGAGTTCGACGCGGCGGTCAAAGAGATCGGCATTCCCTGTGTGGTCAAGCCGATCATGAGTTCCTCCGGCCACGGCCAGAGCACAATTAAATCCGAAGCGGACATCGACGCGGCGTGGAAAAATGCGCAGGAGGGAGGCCGGGCCGGAGCCGGAAAAGTGATCGTCGAAGGATTCGTCCCGTTCGACTACGAAATCACCTTGCTGACCATCCGTCACATCGGCGGCACCACCTTCCTCAAGCCGATCGGCCACCATCAGGTCAGCGGCGACTATCAGGAGTCCTGGCAGCCGCAGCCGATGAGCGAGGCCGCCATCGCCGAAGCGCAGCGGATTGCCGGACTGGTCACCGGAGCTCTCGGCGGCCGGGGCATCTTCGGCGTCGAACTCTTCATCTGCGGCGACAAGGTGCTCTTCAGCGAAGTGAGTCCGCGGCCGCACGACACCGGCATGGTGACGATGATCTCGCAGGATCTCTCGGAGTTTGACCTCCATGCCCGCGCCATTCTCGGCCTGCCGATTCCGAACATCGCGTTCCACGGGCCTTCCGCCTCGAAGGCGATCGTCGCCGAAGGGGTTTCGAATCAGGTCGCCTTCGAAGGGGTTGATCAGGCGCTGGAGGAACCCGACACTCAGGTGCGTCTCTTCGGCAAACCGGAACTCAAGGGGCACCGCCGCCTCGGCGTCTGCCTCGCCCGGGCGGAAAATGTCGACGCGGCGGTCAAGAAGGTGTTCCGCATGCGTGAAAAAATTTCGATCAAGCTGTGAAAGTCCGGGCCTCGGATTACCGGTTCAGCTGGTCGCTCCGGCGGCGCCGTCTCTGGAACGGATGCCGCCGGAGATATTTTCTGACCTACTATGCGCCGCGCGGCGGCCACGATCCGGCGGCGGAACCGGCGTTGCGTCGCCTTCACCTGGCGAAGTCACTTTTCTCACGCGACGGGTACTGCAATTATCTCCTCCGCACGACCATGCGGGAGCTGTTCTATCGCCGGAACGAAGAGGAGGACACCTCGACCGCTCCCGACCTGCGGTCGCGCGTTCTGCACGCCTTCGCCCGGGATTTCAACCGGATGCTGCTCGGCTTCTGGCAGGAGGATCACCGCGTCCCCATGTTGCGGGAGCTGCTGCAATCCGGCGCCGCCCCCGAAGCGGTGCGCCGGGAAGTGGAAACGCAACTGAAGGAATCCGCCGTCGCGCTGGAACAGGGCGGCTGGGGTGAATTTCAACGTTTTCCCGCCGAATGCCGCCGTCCCCTCCCCTCGCCGCTGGAGGTGCCGCTCGGGGAACTTTCCTGCTGGTGCTCCCCCTGCTTCGCGCTGGCCTCCGGGCGCGAACTCTGGCTAGTGGAGAGTGAATCCGACGCATCGCCCGAAGCGGCTCTGCTCCACAAGTTTTATGCGCTCAACACCTGCCGCATTCCTCCGGAGCAGGTGCGTTCGTTCCGGCTCGACTGCCGCGACGGCTCCGTCACCGAATTCGGCGGAGATCTCAACATCAGCGCCGCGCTGGCCGGAATCCGGGCCGACGCCGGCGCCATGCAGCAGGCGATCCGTCCGGACGGCACCGTGGCGGAGGAGGATTTCCCCGCCGACACCACCCGATGCGCAAACTGCCCCTTCCCCGGCTGTTGCGCGGCTTTTTTGTCCGCCACGCATTGAAAACCGGTTCGGGCGAGGCTATATTATGAGAGTAACAACCAATCAATGCCCCTTCGGCGACACCCCCGTGGCCGGAGGAGAAACGCATCGGAGAATAGAATGGACTCGGTCGCCTTTGAAGAATTACTGGTATCCTGCCTCGAACAACCCTCCAAGAAAAATCTTGACAACCTGCTCGCTGCTCTGCGCACCGCCGGCAATCCCATCCCGGCGGAAGTCCTCGAACAGCTCAACCTGCTCTGGGAAGCATGGGGCGACGATGAACTCGACGACGCGCAGGGCGCCTTCTGCGTCGGTCTCGCCGCACTGCCGATGACCGACAGCCCGATCTTCCGGAAAATGCTGGTCGCCGGCGTCAAGACGGCGCTGCCTCCTTACCTCGGGCGCAATCCGATCATGAAAGCTCTCGGCGTGCGCGATGAGTCGGTTCCGCTTGCCGAAGTCAGCGCCCGGCTCCAGCGTCTGCTCGCCCTCAAAAGCGGCATGGTGCTCTTTCTGCCCTCCTCCGGCCGGTGGTGCACCGCCGGGGCGATCGACAACATCAACGCCTCGCTGGCGGTCTCCGCATTCGGCCTCACCGGCGGCGCCGCGGCGATTCCGCTGGACATCATCCTGCGCGACGCCGTCATTCTCAGCCCCGGCCCCGAACTGAGCCGGCTGGTCGGCGCGCTGAAGACTCCGATCAGTTCCCGCGATTTCCGCGCCATCGTCGCCCGGCGCGCCGTCGTTCCGGTCTCCGACGCGGTGATGCAGCAGATGGCGCAGGCCGGTTGCGTGCGCAACCTCGACAAGGCGGCCTTCGACAAATACTGGAGCTCGGAAACTCCGGCCGGTCCTGCCGCCGGAACCCGCCGCTCCTGCGACGGCCGCAGTCTCAAGGAGGTCGATCTGCTGCTCACCAATGAGGAGGAGCGCAACGCGGGGAAATTCTCCGACGAGGAGGCGGCCGGGTTCCGCCGCTTCTTTGAAAACCTCAAGCCAGACACCGCGGTCCGTGAAGCGAAGCTGCTCGCCTCCATCATCTCCCGGCTCCACCTGCGTTCCACGCCGGAACAGCTCCGGGAAATCTGCACTCCTCTGCTGGCGAAAGCGCCGTTCTGGCCCGCCAATCCGGGACGGGTTCCGCTCTCGCAGCTGAGCGTCTGGGGAGAACTGCCCTCCAAGCAGCTGGAGAGCCTCGCCGCCGCCACCGCAGTGGTCTTCCCCGAGGAATATCTCGCGGAGTGTGCGATGCGCCTGCCGCTCAAATCGCTCAACAGCGTCTGCGCCGGTGTCTCCGAAGAGCTGCTCTTCGACTGCTGCTGCGAGCACAAGGTGTGCAGCGCCGACTTGCTGCTCTGGATCTGGAAGAACCGCAAAAAACGCCCCAGCGAGGAACTGCTCGGCCTCATCAATGTGGAGAATACCTCCCGCGCCCTCTCGGCGGACAACCTCCCGAAGGCGTGGAGCGCGGCGATCCGCGAACTGCGCGGCCTGTTGCTGGACAACGTCGACTTCCAGAAACAGCTGCTGGAAGCGGCTCACGGCGACGCGATGATGTTCGCCGCGGTGCTTCAGGGAGCGCTCTTCCTGAGTCCGGGCGAACGGCAGAGTTTGATGGTGAAGCTGTCGCGTATTTCGCCGATGCTGCGCGATTACCTGGAGAACGGCGCAGGACAGCGCATTCTCAAGGCCGGAATCGGCGTCACCGAAACCCGCGAACCGGTCACCAACGAACCCAATTACACCAGCGTCAAGTCGCACAAGCGGTTGATGAAGGAGCTGGACGACATCATCAACATCCACGTGCCGGAAAACCGCGAAGCCTTGAAAGTCGCCCGTGCGCACGGCGACTTCCGGGAGAACTCCGAATTCGACGCCGCCAAGGAACGCCGGAACTTCCTCAGCCGCCGCCGTTCGGAGCTGGAGCGCGAACTTGCCCGCATTCAGCCGATCAACCTCAAGGCGATCAAGGTGGAGGATTCCGCCATCATCGGTTCGGAAATCGAACTGCGCTACGACGACGGCGAAGTGGAGGTCTATCAGCTCCTCGGCGCCTGGGATGGAGATCCGGAACGGAAATTCCTCTCCTACCGCACCCGTCTCGGTGCGGCGGTGCTCAACCGCCGTCAGGGCGAGACCTTCGAGGTGCCGGGCGGACGCAAGTGCACGCTGGTTGCGGTTCGTCCGCTCTCCGCGGAGATCATCGCGGAGCTTGACGAGTGAACCGGCGGCTTCACCAGCACTACTTCCCCCTGACAGTTCCCCATCCGGAACGGCTGGTGAACTGGCGGCAGACGGTCTCCTATTCGCGGGCGCGGGTGGAGGCCGGCAATCCGGTGTCGAAGGTCCTCTACAAGATCCCGGCACCGGCGGCCGCCGGAAAAAAAATCGCCTTTCTGGCCGACGTCCATTTTCGCGGCACCCCCGCCGATTTCCGGGTTGCCGAAAGTGCGGCGGCGGCCATTGCGTCATTTCAGCCTGACCTGCTGCTCACCGGCGGCGACCTCGTCGCGGACGGTTGTGACGTCGGGCGGCTGCCGGAACTGCTGAAGATTCTCGCCGGAACCGCGCCGGTCCGTCTGGCCGTGCCGGGCAACTGGGAACGCGGCAAGGAGTGGATCCCGATCAGCTTGTGGAACAAGTTGTTCGAACAGGGCGGTTTCCGCTTTCTCTGCAACCAGTCCTGGCGGGATGATGCATTCTATGTCTACGGGTGCGACGATCTCGCCCGCGGCACGCCGCGGCTTCCCGGCCTCTGGCCGGCGCACCAGACCGTCATTCTTCTTGCGCACAATCCGGATACGGTCATCGCACTCGATGCGGGCGACGCGTACGACGGGGTCCGCCTGGTCTGTTGCGGCCATACCCACGGCGGTCAGGTGCGGCTTCCGGGAGTCGGTTCGCTCTTCACGCCCAGCCGGTACGGCTGCCGGTTCGACTACGGGGAATTCCGGCGCAGAAAGACCGGCACCCGCATGATCGTGACCTCCGGGCTGGGAAATCTGTCGCTGCCATGGCGTTTCCGCTGCCGTCGCGAAGTAGTATTCATCCGCTTCACCGGGCGGTGAATTCTTGAAAAAATCCCTGCGGCGTGGTATATTAGAAAATTGTTACAGAAACGACAGCCAATGTCCGTAAACAGATGGAGATATCATCATGCGCAAGGTTCTGATTCCCACTAAACTCGACAAATTTGCCGCCCAGCTTCTCACCGAGCGCGGCTACCAGGTGGTGCTCGACGGCGCCACTCCCCTCGCCGATCTCATCAAGGCCAACAGCGATGCGGAAGTGCTGATCGTCCGCAGTGAAAAGATCACCCCGGAGATCATCGACCAGCTGCCGCAGCTCAAGCTGATCGTCCGCGCCGGAGCCGGCTTCAACACCATCGACATCAAGTACGCCCGCAAGCGCGACATCGATGTGATGAACACCCCCGGAGCGAACTCCAACGCCGTCGCCGAAGAGGTGATCGCGATGATCCTCGCCTCCTGCCGCCACCTCATTCCGGCGGATATCTCCACCCGCGCCGGCGAATGGGAGAAGAGCAAATTCATGGGCCGCGAACTGACCGGCAAGACGGTCGGCATCCTCGGGCTCGGCAACATCGGCCAGTTGCTGGTCAAACGGCTCGCCGGCTTCGAAGTGAAAATTCTCGGGTACGACCCGATCCTCTCGCCCGCTCTCGCCGACAAGCTCGGCGTCGAGCTGACCAACGTGGACCGCATCTTTGCAGAGTCGGATTTCGTTTCGCTCCACATTCCGGAAAACGATGAAACCCGCGGCATGGTCAACCGCCGCCTCTTCGACCTGATGAAGCCAGGCGCCACGCTGATCAACTGCGCCCGCGCCGGCATCGTCAACGAAGAGGATCTGCGTGCCGTCAAGGCCGAAAAGAAGATCATCTTCTGCAACGACGTCTATCCGAAGGACGCCGCCGGTCCGAAGAGCGTCGCCGATGTGGCCGACATCATGCTGCCGCACCTCGGCGCCAACACGCATGAGGCGAACTTCACGGCTGCACGCCGCGCGGCGGAGCAGACCATCGCCTACTTCGAGCAGGGCATCACCAACTGCGTGGTCAACAAGGCGCTGCCGGACGGGCTCGACGCCAAGTACCAGAAGCTCGCCTACGTGCTGACCGCGCTCACCAACGCCTATCTCGGCAAGGACAACAATCCGACCCGGATTGAGACCAGCTTCTACGGCGATCTGGCCAAGTATGCCAAATGGATGACTCCGGCCCTCGCCGCCGGCATCGCCGCCGACTTCGCCGCCGACAACGGCCCGAAGGACGCGGAGCAGTTCCTGTCGGAAACCGGCATCGAACTGGTGAATCGCGAAGTGGACAACTCCAAGCACTACGGCCAGGCGATGAGCATCGACCTCTTCGTCGGCGGCAATCTGATCTACAAGGCGGGAGCCCGCGGCACCATCACCGAAAACAATCTGATGATTTCGCGCCTCAACGACTTCGATCAGCTCTACCTGGAGCCCACCGGGCACCATCTTTTCGTCGAATACAAGGATGAGCCGGGCGTCATCGGCCGGATCGCCGGAATCCTCGGCGAAAAAAACATCAACATCATCGATATCCGTGCCCCGCAGGATCTCAAGTCCGGACTCTCCCTCACGGTGGTGAAAACCAACGTGGAGGTGCCCGATATGCTCGTTCAGAAAATCCGGGAGGCGGTGAAGGCAAGCAAGGCCTTCCAGTTCACCTACCTGCCGTAATGTCAAAATCTGCCGCGTCCCATTCCGGGGGCGCGGCAGACTCCAACGAGGAGCGGTTCATGAGCATCAGTTTGCCCAATGAAATCATCAGCAGGGTCAAGCGGACCTGGGACTTTCTCCGTCCCGCGGCCGCCTCGCACAAACCGCTCCGCAATGCGGATCCTCTGATTAAGATGAATCTGCCTCCGCTGATGGGGCGGCGGGATGCCGCGTACGACTGCGCGGCGAAGCTCTTTTCCGACGATCTCTTTGCCAAAGAGGACGCGGAACGCAGCCGCATCTACACCATCGGCGACCAGCTCATGCAGCAGGCGGCGGAAGACACCCGGGCGATTCTCCGGATGCTCTCCAGCCCGGATACGGAGTTGCGCGAACGGGGCATTCTTCACTTTGTCCTGCTGATCCGCAACATCTCCCAGACCCTGGGCGATTCGCTGGAACTCCAGGAGGAACTTCTCCAGGATGAATCGGTTTCGCCGCTGAAAGCGCTGGGGGTCACCCAGACGGAGGCGGAACTGGTCCGTTCGGAAAAATTCCTCGGCGACTACGAAATCAGCGTGATCAACCAGTTGCGCATCTATTTTGAGCGCGCATCGGTCAAGATCAGCCGTTACCGCGGCTACACCAACAAAAGCTTCAGCCCGGCCAACGCTTCCCGCTACCGCAAGGCGTATGACGCCTATATGAAAATTTACAGCGGGGAAGCCTGAGTCCGGCCTGCGGCGCATTTTCCAGAAAACCGCATTGATTTCCCCCCGGGGCGGCGTTATATTAATCGGATTACCACAGGAGGTTCCGAATTATGAAACAACCGCTGCGGGTCAATCTGCATACCCATACCCGCCGTTGCAAACACGCTCAGGGGGAAATTTCCGATTACTGCGCCGAAGCGGTGCGTCAGAATGTTGCCGTGCTCGGATTTTCCGACCACTCCCCCTTCCCCGGAGGAGAATACGCTTCGACACGAATGGACTTTGCCGAACTTGCCGACTACTGCGATGACATCCGGCGCGCCCGGGAAGCATTTCCGGACTTGACGGTTCTCGCCGGTCTAGAGGCGGATTACCTTCCCGCGCTCGGCCCGTCGTTCTACCGGGAGGTCTACCTCGGGGAATATGGCCTGGACTATCTGATCGGCGCAGTTCATTTCACCCGCAGAGCAGGCGAACTCATCTGGGTCGGCGACATCACGCCGGAGGAGACGGAGCTGGTCAGAGGCTGCATCGAAGAGTCGATCCAAATGATGGAGAACGGTTTGATTGCCTACCTCGCGCATCCCGACATGGCGCTGGTCCGTTTCCGCACCTGGACACCGGAACTTGCGGCGCTCTACCGGGATCTCATGCAGGCCTCGATCACATTCGATATCCCGCTGGAGATCAACGCCTACGGATTCCGCAAACCGCCGGTTCAGAACGGTCCGGAAAGCCGGCGGCAGTATCCCTGGAACCCGGTCTGGGAACTGGCGGCGGAGTGCGGAGTGAAAACGGTCATCGGAGCAGATGCCCATAAACCGGTCGATGTGTGGAGCAACATGCCCGAAGTTTTCGACTACAGCCGGCAATTCGGCCTCGTCAATTACAACGAGGCGACGGCAGCCCGGCTGCATCCGGCACGGAAAACGGCCGACTTCCGATAAAAAAACATATTCGGGTTGTTGAAAATCAGGATTCCCGGATTATATTACGCCTCTAATCAATTCAACCGGATGATTCTTTTATGTGGATTCCAATGTTTCGACACCCTTTGCAGACGTTTGCCGGCTATTTCAGCCGGCGGCAATTTTTTGAGCCGGGCGGCTACCTCGAAATCTGGAGGATCGCCTGGCCGCTGATTATTCTGAGCGCCAGCAACACGGTCATGATGCTGACCAACCGGATTTTTCTGGCACACGATTCTCCGGAGGAGATCGCCGCCGCCATGCCGGCGGGACAGATGTTCTTCACCTTGATGGCCTTCTTTCTGATCACCACCAGCTTCAGCGCAACCGTCATCGCCCAGTTTCACGGGGCAAATGACCGGGTCGGCTGCGTACAGGCGGCGTGGAACGGCTTCTATTTCGGTACGATCGTGGCCATTGTGCTCACCTTCACTCTGCCCGCAGGCGGCGCCTGGATCATCGCTCACAACGGGCATCATTCTGCCATCGCGGCCTATGAAACGGAATATTTCACGGCGATGTCCCCCTGCGCCGGGTTCACCTGCATGGAGCTTGGCTTCCTCTCCTTTTTCACCGGCCGGGGAAAAACCATGCTGGTCGCAACCATCAAGGTGATCGGCTGCCTGATCTGCGTACCGCTCAATTACATTCTGATTTTCGGGGAGTTCGGCCTTCCCCCGCTCGGAATTTTCGGTGCCGGGACCGCCAACTCCCTGGCCAACCTCTGCACGCTCATCATTTCCGCCTCGGTCTTTCTCATGGTACGGCAGTCGGAGTACGAAACGCGCCGTCACCGCCGCCCGGAATGGCGTTTTTTCCGCAAACTGCTAATTTTCGGGGCTCCCGCCGGACTGCAGACCTTCATCCGCAATGCCGCGTTCGCCATCGTCGTGATGATGATCGGCAACCTCGGGAACGAAGCGCTGACCGCCACCAGCATCGCCCTGACCATCAACATGCTCGGCAATATGCCGATGATCGGACTCATGGATGCGACCAGCATCATCACCGGCCAGTATATCGGGAAACGACGCCTTCTCGTGGCGGAACGGATCTCCGGCCGTTCGTGGCGGATGCTCGCCTGCTGGATGCTCGCCGCCTCCTGCTTCTATCTCTTCGCGCCGGACCTGCTGATCAATTTGTTCGGCTCGAAAAATGCCGGGACCACCGGAATCAACTTTGAACAGGTTCATCAGAACGTCATCATCATTCTCCGCTGGGCCATCCTCTTCAATTTGCTCGACGCCACCCGGTTCATCGCCATGGGCAGTCTGCGCGGCGCCGGAGATACCCGGATTCCGCTCGCCATCGGCATGGCCACCTCATGGCTGATTCAGATTCCCGGAACGTTCTATCTCATCTGCGTGGTGAAAACAGGCGTGTCCCAGGTGTGGGCTCTGATCACCTTCTACATGGCGGTCGATGCGGTCCTGATGGTCTGGCGACGCCGTTCGGGAGCCTGGAAGACAATCCGGGTCATCGACCTGCCGCCGGCACCGACCGCGGAGGAGGAACAGGCGGAGGAGGCCGCGGCCCTCACCTGATTTGCCGCAACCGTTCAGAACGGAATTCCTTCGGCACGCCCGATCCGCCGCATTTCCGCGATCACCATCTCCGCCGTGATCCGGCGGATGCAGCGGGCGTCGCCTTTCGGACACTCCCGGCGGAAGCAGGGAGCGCACTCCACCTTGTCGAAGAGCAGACTCCATTTCCGGCTGATCGGACCGGTCGCGGTGTAATCGGTCGGGCCGAACACCGCAATTCCCGGCCGGCCGAGCGCGGCGGAAAGATGCATGATTCCGGAATCGTTGGCGACGGTCAGCACCGAATTCGCCAGCAGATGCATCAGATCTGCCAACCCGGTCCGTCCGGAGAGATTGAACGCCCGGTCGCGCCGGAGTCCGGCAATCACTTCGTCGCCGATCGGCCGCTCGGAGGTGGAGCCCAGCACCACGACGATCCCGCCCGCTTCCACCCAGGCGGCGGCGACTTTGCGGAACGATTCCGCCGGCCAGCGTTTCGCCGCGCCGTACGCCGCGCCCGAGGCGACCGTCAGCATCCGGGGGTGCTCGCAGAACGCGGTGATCTCCGGAGCGAGTTCGTTGACTGCCGGTTTCAGGCGGAACTCCGGCAGAGAGCCATCCCACCGCGGCGCGCCGAGAGCGGACGCGATGGCGAGACATTTGTTGGTCTGATGCATTTTCGCAAGCTGACGATCTTCCCGGGGCGGAAAATGGAAACTGTACGCCAGCAGTCGCGAGCGGCATCGCGCCGCCGCACCGTAGAGACGCGGCACCCCGGCCAGACGCATGGTCAGAGCATCGCGGAACGAGTTGTTGAAAAGTACGCCGACCCCGAGCCGCTGCTGACGAAGCGAGAGAATCTCCTCGAACGACCAGCCGCTGTGGATCTTCGCCAGCGGCAGAAATCCATCCACATCGGGCAGCGACCCGTAGAGAGCACGCTGACCGGCGGGAGCCACCACCTGCAACGAACAATATTCCGGAACAATCCGGCGGAGCATGCCGAGCGCGGGCAAAGCCATGACCGCATCCCCCAGATGGTTCGGCATGCGCAGAACCAGCCCGTTCCGCCAGGCCTCGCGCGGGATGGTCAGACGGGGGAATTCCGGTGCCGGGTAGTCGTGCAGCAGATCCAGATGGTGCACATACTCCGGCGGACAGGCCGCATCGTCACAACTCATACCTTCCCTCACAAATTCCCGCAGGTTGCGCCGTCCACTGCCCGAAGCCGAGCTTCGACAATCACCGTGTCGCCGTCAATCAACAAACCCGCTGTTTCTCTGAAATGTTCATACAATATCACCCGGCGGAACTCTTTTCAATCTGTCACAGGGGACAAAGGTGCGGTTTTTAACGGATTGTTGGACAATATTTGCCGCTTTTACTTGCATTTTCAGAAAAAAAAAGTCTATTAATACAACGAAAGAAAACCCGAATTCTGAAATCAGAAATATTTGTAAGGATATATCACCGTAGTTAGGGGGATCCATGAGTACTCAATGCTTGGCTAAAATGTTCTCCACAGATATCGGCATCGACCTCGGAACCGCCAACTGTCTGGTGTATGTGCGCGATATGGGAATCGTGCTGGCGGAACCCTCCGTGGTGGCCATCAAGGAGAGCACCCGGCAGGTGCTCAACGTCGGCAGCGAAGCCAAAAGCATGCTGGGTAAATGCCCCTGCAACATCCGGGCCATCCGCCCGATGAAGGACGGTGTCATCGCAGATTTTGAAATCACCGAGGAGATGCTCCGCTATTTCATCCAGAAAGCGATCCGCACGGTGCCGTGGCGCAAACGGCTGCTGCACCCCCGGGTTCTGGTGGCGGTTCCCTCCGGCATTACCGAAGTGGAAAACCGCGCGGTGAAAGCCAGTGCGAAACGCGCGGGCGCCGGGGAAGTTGTTCTCGTGGAGGAACCGATGGCGGCCGCTGTCGGCGTCGGTCTCCCGGTGGCGGAACCGGCCGGCAGCATGATCGTCGACATCGGCGGCGGAACCACGGAGGTGGCGGTCATCTCCCTCTCCGGCATCGTCGGCTCCAAGAGCGTCCGGGTCGGCGGCGATGAGCTGGACGGCGCGATCATTCAACATCTCAAGCGGGTTTACAATCTGATGATCGGTGAACTGACGGCGGAACAGATCAAAATCCGGATTGGCAGCGCCTATCCGGTGAAAGATGATGAAAGTCTGGAAGTCAAAGGGTTGGATCTGGTTTCCCGGGTGCCGAAGACGGTCCGGGTCAGCGCGGCGGAAATCCGCATGGCGCTGCAGGAGCCGATCACGACGATTATCGAAGCGGTCCGGGCGACTCTGGAACGGTGTCCCCCGGATCTTGCGGCGGATTTGATCGACCGCGGGATCATGCTTGCCGGTGGCGGCGCGCTGCTCTCCGGGCTCGATAAGTTATTAACCGAAGAAACCGGGCTGCCCGTCTTCATCTCCGAAGAGCCGCTCAACGCGGTGGCGAAGGGGACGGGAGTCATGCTTCAGGAAGACAGTATCTGGTTGGCGTAGAATGAAAATCGATTTCAGCACCCTCCGTCCGGTCAAACTTGAGGACCGGAAATTGTTCGACGAAAAACTGGCCATCGGGGCAAGTCAGAGCTGCGAATGCAGTTTCCCCAATCTCTTCATGTACCAGGAGCCGTATGGACTGGAATTCGTGGAAGCCGGCGACCGGCTGGTCGTTTATGAACGCAAGGCCCGGACCATCCACTACCCCATCGGCCGCTGGACGGAGCCGGCCGAGCTCAAGGAGATCAACGACGCCTTCCTCGCGGAAGGGTTGACCGACGGCGGCATTTACGATGTGCCGGAGGAGTTTCTCGACCGCCATCCGGAATGCGATGATTTCTTCGAACTGGAGTTCGATGAAGGCGCGATCGACTACCTCTATTCGGTGGAGAAGATCGCGACCTTCACCGGTCCGAAACTGCGCAAGAAGCACAATCTGGTCAAACAGTTCCAGACCAACTGGCCCTATGCCGAAGTGCGCCGGATCACCAAAGAGGAGATTCCGGTCGTGGCAAAACTTGCCGCCGACCTGAACTCCCGGCTGGAGCCCTGCGAATTTCTGGAGGAGGAGGCGCTGGCCATGAACCGCGCCTGGAACAACTTCGACGAACTCGGGCTCGGCGGCATCATCCTTTACGCGGAACCGGACTACCCGGCGGGATTCTCGGTCTACAGTTTGCTGCCCTCCGACACGGTGGATGTGCACTATGAAAAGGCCGACCATGCGGTCAAAGGGGCACCGCAAACCCTGACCTGGCAGCTGGCGATTGCGCTTCGCGGCAAGGCGAAGTTCATGAACCGCGAACAGGATATGAATGAGGAATCTCTCCGTCACGCCAAGCGTTCGCTGGATCCGGAACGGTTCTTCAAGCGGTACTTCCTGCGGGCGAAATAATTTCGTATCAATCACATCGAGGAGAAGTGCATGAAAGAGAGAATTTATGTGCTTCTCCCCCTGCTCTGGTCTTTTCTTGCGGGCGTCGCTCTTCAGCGGTTCGTCATTGAACTTCGGGCCTGTGATCCGATTCACGGGATTCTGCTTTATCATGCCCATCAACCAGACGGGTGGCGTTTCATCGGCCTGATCGCAGGTTTTCTGCTTCTCTTTCTACTGCCGTTGTTGACTGGCGGAAAAGATCTGCTGAAAAAAGTTGGGAGAAGCGGTCTCCCGTTGTTGCTGTCGATTCCATTTCTGGCGGTTTCAACAGAAACAGTAACGCCGTTGCTGGCGGTGATCCTCTGCTGGTGCTGGGCCCTCTTCCGCCTGGGTGAATCAATTGCGCCCTCCACTCCTCTGCCGTCACCGGAGTCCTGCTCCATTTCCAGGCTCGGATTATTGTTGGCCGGAGCATTTGCTCTGGCCGGCACCTGGTGGGGATTTCATATGCAGACCCACGCCTGGCGAGCCGTTTTTCTACTCTATCAGGACTGGGGAGAATATGCCACAGATTATCTGCGAATTCTTCAGGGTCCTGACCTGCCGCTCATTCGTTATTTTGTGGCCGGCGGACACTGGAATCCGCTACCCAACCTGATCATGCCGTTGTTTCTGAGAATTCTGCCGGCCCCGGAAACCATCTTTCTGCTCAATGCCCTGCTGATCTACTCCCCGGTTTTTCTTCTCTATCTGCTGGGGCGCAGCATGCGGCTGCCTACTGCCACCTCGTTGTTCTTCAGTCTGATGGCGCTGTTCAATCCGGTAATCAGCAATCAGCCGCTCTCCTTATTTTACAGTTATCATCCGATCAATATGCTCCCCCCGTTGCTGATCCTCTTCTTTCTCTTCCGGGAACAGAAGAACCGGATTGGTATGGCAATTACCTTTTTGTTTTCTCTGCTGGTCCAGGAGACGGTTGCGATTCTCTGGTTCGGCTATGGCCTCTATCTGCTTTTCCAGCGCAAGTGGCGCTCCGGAGCAGTACTGTGTTTCACCATGCCGATTCTCTTTCTCGCAATTTCCCGCTATATCATTCCGGAAGCGGCAGATACGGAACATTATACACAGATGTTCCACTTCTCGCAACTCGGCAATACAATGACCGAGGTGATATTCTCACCGATACTGAATCCCCGGGCATTCTGGGGAACTCTGTTCGAACGCAGCAATCTGGACTTTCTGCTCGCGCTGACGCTGCCGATGTTTTTCTTTCTGCTTCCCAATCCCGGATTACTGCTCGCAGCTCTGCCGCTGGCCGCAGGGGTCTGTCTGCAGTCCAGCCGTCAAATGCAGAATGTAAGCCTCTGGTACGGGTTGGAAATCAACACGCTGATTTTCCTCACAGCGCTCAGCGGTTGCGCGTTGCTGTTCCGGAATCACGACCGCAGGAGAATATACGGGGCGTTGCTGGCCACTTTATTCGGTACAGCTTCCCTCTATTTTTTCATGGGAAAAAGTGTCTTTCTTGGAAAATACTCCTATGCGCCCGTTGCACAGCTCCCGGAAGCAGACAAGGCGATTGATTTTCTAAAAGGAAAAATTCCTCCTGGCTCCACCCTGCTGGCCTCTTCCAAAATTCGCTCCCACTTTGTCTTCGGCTATCGAAGCAAACCGCTCACCGCAGAACCGGAACCGGGAGACTTTCTTCTCATCGATCTGAACGATTCCAACCTTTCCCCGGAAGAACTGGAGCGGCTCAGGGAAAAAACAGCGGGGCATCCGCAGATTGCCCCGATCACCTTTCTGCACTGGTACAATCTGCACTATGCTCTTTTCCGCATGTCTCCGGCGGTGCTGCCGCCGGTCCGGCTTCCCTTTCTGAAAGAGATTACGGAGGAGGAGTTTGCCCACATGGGCAAACTTGTTCCTCTGGACGATCCGGACTTTGAAGCCCGCCTGCAATATGGACACAACGATGCCACATTGCTGATCCGTCTTCGCCGCAAGGTGAATCGCGATGCGAACTTTCTGGTAGACTGCGGCACACAGAAACGTGAAATTCCGTTTGCCCACGGGTTACGCCCGGCGCAACTGCTTCCGCCGGGCAGCACTTTTCTTCTTCCGCTGCCCGATATCCGTCCGGCGACGCCAGTACAACTTCAATGCCGGCGCCGGGCACTCCCCGCTCCAATCAAAGCTGCCGGACCGGCAGAGCTCCGGATTGGGAGTTCCAGTCGCGATTGAACCAGGAGCGCGGAGATTTGCGCACCTTCACTTCAACATCCATCGTCCGGCCGGAACGCCAGATCTGCATTTTGATCGTCGAATCAGAGGCCGCGGCGAACACCACCCCCTGCAGATCATGCGGCGTATGGATGGGGATATTGTTTGCTTTGAGCACGACATCACCCGGCCGCAACGCTTCCGCCGCCGGCGAATTCCGGTAGAGTTGCGCGATCAGCACACCGTATTCCAGACCGGCCTTGCGGCGCTCCTTGCGGTCGATCTCCTGCAGAATCACCCCCAGCCACGGGCGCTCCACCCGGCCGTTGCGGATCAACTCCTGCGACACCTGTTCCGCAATATCCGAGGAGATGGCGAAACTCAGACCGATGTTGCCGCCGGAGGGCGACAGAATGAAGTCGTTTACCCCGATCACCTCCCCCTGAATGTTCAGGAGAGGACCGCCGGAGTTGCCCGGGTTGATCGAAGCATCGGTCTGGACGTAGCTCTCATAGAGGTTGACACCGACGCCGCTGCGCTTCTTGTTCGAAACGATTCCGACGGTAACGGTCCGGCTGAGGCAGAAGGGGGCGCCGATGGCGATCGCCCAGTGGCCGATCTGCACCTTTTCCGCATCGGCGAAACGGAGCACCGGAAATTTCTCTTTGGAATCGATCTTCAGCAGCGCGAGGTCAGTCGGAGGATCGATCCCCACCACCTGCGCCGGGAATTCCCGCCCGTCATGCGTCGTGATCCAGAAAGAATCCTGATCGCGCACCACGTGGAAGTTGGTCAGAATGTAGCCGTCTTCCCGGATGAAAAAACCGGACCCCTGCCCCGACGGCACATCGAGATAGTCGATCTTCCGGCGGCGATAGTCGAAGAGGTTGGAGTACGGGCTGACGACGCCGATCCGTTTCTGCGCGGTAATCAGCACAACAGCAGGCATCGAATTGTTGATCGCCGTGGCGAACTCCCGCTGCAACCCGGTCGCACTTCCCGGAGGAACCACCACCGGCTCCGGAACCATCGCGGAACCGGGCAATGTCGTATGCCCCCCGGGTTCAACCGGCGCCTCCTGCGGACGCGGTCCGACGAAACAGAAAAAAAGCATCAAAGCAATCACCGCCCCAGCCAGCGCGGAAGCGGTGAGCAGAAAAATCATCTTGATATTGTTCATTCGATCTCCTCACAGTTCGGGGTGGAAAATTCGAATTCAATATAAGATGATTCTTCCAAATATCAATAATAGTTCCTGGTTTTATCGCTATTTTTTACAATCTTTTTACAGAGCGATCTCCATGACGAAATCATCCATGAAGAAGCCGCCGCCGATGTCGATCTTGACCGCTTCGACCTGCTGGAATCCGTTGCGCCGGTAGGCGCGGAGCGCGTTTTCATTCTCCTTGTTGACATTGAGCCGCAGGAAACGATACCCCTGTTTCCGGGCGACGTCAATCGCATATTGCAATGCGTTAGACCCGATGCCGCGCCCATGGTAAGAGAAGTCGAGATAGAGCTTGTGAAGTTTCATCGTGAGCGGCTCCTTCCGATAGGGGCCGTAGGAGAGAAACCCGACCGGGCGGTCTCCGTCGCAGATGAGATCGAAGGAGATTCCCTCCCCGCGCTCCCGCTGAAGCACCGGAAGAGCGTACATCATTTCGATCATGTAATCGATCTGAGCCGGAGTGAGAATTTTCCCATAAGTTTCCGGCCAGATCCGGCGGGCGAGTTCCTTGATCAGCGGCAGTTCGGAATCCGCCGCGGGACGGATGGAAATTCCATTCAAATTCAACATAGTCTCCATTCTCCTGTTTTATTCTTTTCAATATGCCGTAATTTTCATTTTTTTCAAGTTCCCGGCATGAGTTCAGAAATGAAAAATTTCCCGTCGCTTGCAATCGATCTTTTGGCGGGATATTTTAAATGAAACAAGCTCGGAGTTCAGCCATGAATCTATTGTTGCGATTTTCCGCCACTCACCGGCGGCATCTGGAACTGCCGCTCGCTCTTTTGATCGGAGCAGCGGCGGCTTTTTCCGTCAACTGGTTTCTGCGGCAGGTTCTTCCACTTGATCTGATCCACCATCAGCTGACCGGCCTCAAACCAGCCAATCCACTTCTGGAGGGCGGTCTTCTTCTCGGCGGCGCACTGCTCCCTGTATTCTGCGCCTGGATTGCCGGAAATTTTGCCGCTGCGTTGCAACAGATCAACCGGGCGCTGTTTCCCCTGCTGATTCCGCCGCTGCTTCTTCTCGTCGCGCCGAACTCCTATCTCACGTTGATACTGCTGGCGATTCCTGTCGGGATCGCTTTCTATCGCGTCGGTTTTCTCCTGGCGGATCAATTCCGGAATTTCCATCTTTCCTCCCGCACGGGGCGTCTGCTGATCAGCCTTCTTTTTCTGGGAGCTGCGGCGTGGGGCTTCTTCCTGCAGGAGCGGGCGTACCGCGCCATGTTTCTCTATTACAACGATTGGGGAGAGTATGCCGAAAATTACTTGAAACTCGCGTTTTCCAACGAAACCTCCCCGGCCAACTGGCTGGGAACCGCCGGCCATTGGAATCCGGCCGTCAACGTGGTCATGGCCTCCGCCCTCTGGCTTTGTCCATCTCCGCGGACACTATTTCTGATCAATGCACTGGTCATCTACAGTGCAGTGCCCCTCTGTTATGCGCTGGCACGCCGGCTTCGCCTTCCGGTGACGGCCGCGCTTCTGTGGGGTGGAATTGCGTTTTTGAATCCGGTGCTGAGTAATCAGCCGCTGGCCCTGTTCTACGGATTTCACCCGATCAATTTTCTCATTCCGGTGCTGCTGGGGTTCTTTCTGTGCCGGGCGGCCGGATGCCGTTCCGGGATGTGGGTTCTGTTCCTCTTTTCTCTGTTGATTCAGGAGACAGTCACCATTTTCTGGGCGGGCTATGCGCTCTATCTGATGTTCGAACGGCGCTGGCGGCACGGAATTGTGCTGTTTTCAGCCAGCCTTCTTCTATTCTGGAGTCTTTCCAGTCTGGTCATGCCGCGACTGTTCACACAGGCGAACTATGCGCAGATGTTCCACTACGGCCGGCTGGGCTCCACTCCTCTGGAGGTGCTGTGTTCACCGTTCCTGCGGCCGGCAGCCTTCTGGGGAACCGTATTGCAATGGCAGAATTTTGCATTTGCCGCGGAACTGCTGCTGCCGCTCTGGCTGCCGGTGCTGATCCGGCCGAAACTGGCAGTGGCGGCCCTGCCGCTGCTGGCGGGTGTCTGTCTCCAGGAGTCTCCGGAGCTCAAAAACATCGTCATGCAGTATGGCGTGGAAATTACCACCCTTCTGCTGGCAGTCGCCATCTTCAATACCGCCTGGCTCCGGCGCGGCAAACCCTGCCGGCTGCTGAAACTGTTCGAAGCAGGGCTCCCGGTCAGTCGCCATCCGGCACGCATAACCGGAGTACTGATGTCTCTCAGTTTGACCGCGCTCCTGCTCTTCCGTCTGGCCGGTTGTTATCCGTGGCAGAGGATTCGCCATCTTCCGACAGGCGACAGTGTGCTTCAACATCTTCGCGCCCGGCTCCCGGAAGAGGGGCGTGTCGTCGCCACCCAGCGACTGAGGCCGCACTTTCTCTTCACACATCCGACGGCGGCGCTCAGTACGTCTCTGTGTCCCGGCGACCTCATTCTGCTCGATCTGCACGATTCTTCCGCCAGTCAGGAGACATTGGAAAGGGTACGGTCGGAACTGGCAGCAATTCACGCAATCCCGCTCGGATGGGCGAACTGGCACGGAAGTCAGCTCGTTGCGTTTCAATACATGCCGCATCCGGAGCCGATACCGCGCCCGCCTTTTCTTCAAAGAATGTCCGCTGAGGAGTTTGCCCGCTGCGGCATTCCGCTGACAGACGGCGCAGGAGACGGGACGGACTTCGACTTTCGCCTGCTAACCAGCCGGGGAGGAGCTATACAACTGGCAGCCCGTCTCCGGAAGTCCATCCTGTACGATGTGGATTTAATCATTGAAATTCTGCATGGCGGAAGACGAAAGCGGTATGTATTCCCCTTTGCCTACGGGCTCTTCCCCGCCTATACGCAACCAGCCGGCACAGTATTCTTTCTGCCCCTGCCCGCAGCGGGGGCTCCGCCGGAAACAATCCGCGCAGAAGCGAAACGACGTCCATTTTCAGCCGCCGCTCAGCGTGATGCCGGGCGGTAGACTTTGCCGAACACCTTCATCACCTGCTGCAGATCGCTCCAGGCCAGCCGTTTTCCGGAGGGATCCCGCAGCAGATAGGAGGGGTGGAAGGTCGGCATCACCGGGATGCCGTTATACCCGAGCCAGTGGCCGCGCAACCGGGTGATCCCCTCCCGCCGCTGAAGCAGGAAACGGGCGGCCACCGCACCGAGCACCACGATCACTTCCGGCTGAATCAGCTCAATCTGCCGCGCGAGATACCCGCGGCAGGCATCCGCCTCCTCCGGTTCCGGATTGCGGTTGTGCGGCGGACGGCACTTCACCACATTGGCGATGTAGACCTCCTCGCGGGTGAACTGCATCGCGAGGATCATCCGGTCCAGCAACTGCCCCGCGGGACCGACGAAGGGACGCCCCTGCAGATCCTCCTGTTCCCCCGGCCCCTCGCCGACGAACATCAGCCGGGCGTGAGGATTCCCCTCCCCGAACACCACCGTATGCCGGGTGGGCGCCAGAGGGCACTTTTGACATTGCAGGACGATTTCTCGCAGTTCCTCGAGCGTTTCCGGCTGCTTTCCGGCAGTGGAAGCGCACTCCGGAGCCGGTGCGGGAGCCGGCGGAACCGACGGAGGGATTGCCGGCCGGGATTTTCCCGGAATCGCTTCGGAACGAACCGGCTTCGGCGGCGGCGGCGCGTCCGTCTTCCCACTTTCGTTCCGGGCGGAGGCGCCGTTCCCCTCCGCCATGAAGGCGCGGAGCGTCTCCTCCGTCACCAGGTGGCCGGGATGGCGTTTTGCCTCCCGTTTCATGCAATCGATCAGCTGTTGAAAAAACTCTTCCGCCATAAATGCAGAAATCCCCTGCGTTCGCAAACGGTTTCCCTCAGCAAAATATACGGTTTTTTGCGGAAAACAGTTGTTAAAAATCAAAATCGGGCTATCTTAATATAAACATACATCTGTTTTTTTAAAAGTGGCAAATTCGAAAGTTTCGCAAACATTGTCGAAAATTCATGCGGCCGGCTTCCGGTTCGCGCCAGTTTTCTCACCAACAAAGGAGTGCAGTAAATGAAAGTAGTCGTCGCTTACTCGGGCGGTCTGGACACCTCCGTGATCGTCAAGTGGGTCAAGGAGAAGTACAATGCCGAAGTGATCGGCTTCTGCGCCGACGTCGGCCAGGAGGAGGAACTCAACGGCGTCGAAGAGAAGGCGATCCGCACCGGCGCCTCCAAGTGCTACGTTGAGGATCTCACCGAAGAGTTCGCCCGCGACTTCATCTTCCCGATGATGCAGGCCAACGCCATCTACGAGGGGAACTACCTGCTCGGCACCTCGATCGCCCGCCCGCTGATCGGCAAGCGGCTGATCGAAATCGCCCGCGCCGAAGGCGCCGACGCGATCTGCCACGGAGCCACCGGCAAAGGCAACGACCAGGTCCGGTTCGAACTCACCGCCTACGCGATGGAACCCAACATCAAGATCATCGCCCCGTGGCGTGAGTGGGATTTCGCCGGCCGGATGGACCTCATCGCCTATGCCAAGAAGAACGGCATTCCGGTCACCTCCACCGCGGAAAAACCCTACAGCATGGACCGCAATTTGCTGCACATCAGCTTCGAAGGCGGCATTCTCGAAGATCCCTGGAACGAATTCCCGGAGGAGATCGCCGTGATGACCCGCCCGCTGTCGCAGGCGGCCAATGAGCCCGAAGATGTGATCATCAGCTTTGAAAAGGGCATTCCGAAGAAGGTCAACGGCGAGGAGCTGTCGCCGGCCTCCCTGATGCGCAAACTCAATGCGCTCGGCAAGAACCACGCGGTCGGCCGGGTCGATATCGTCGAGAACCGTTTCGTGGGCATGAAGTCCCGCGGCGTCTACGAGACCCCCGGAGGCACCATCCTCAATATCGCCCACCGCGGGTTGGAGGAGATCACCATGGACCGCGAAGTCATGCACCTGCGCGACAGCTTCATTCCGCGTTACGCCGACATGATCTACAACGGCTTCTGGTATGCGCCGGAGCGTGAAATGCTCCAGGCGGCGATCACCGAAAGCCAGCGCTTCGTCACCGGCGACGTGCGGGTCAAGCTCTTCAAGGGCGCCTGCCATGTCACCGGACGGCGTTCGGAATACAGCCTCTACGACGACCACATCGCCAGCTTCGAAGACAACCGCGCCTACAACCACAAGGATGCGGAAGGCTTCATCCGGCTCAACGCCCTCCGGCTCCGAGTGCTGGCCAACAGCAAGCAGCGTCGTTACTGATCCGGCCGGTTCGACAGAGCGGCGCCATCCCGGCAGGGAACGGCGCCGCTTTTTTCTTGAGAACGGGAAAAATTTCGGAAAATCCCGCTTCTCCGGGCCCGGCCGATTGAAAAAGAGCCGTCCCCGTGGTAGATTATGGGATCGTTGATCTGTATCCATGGAACAGGAGTTATCATGTCGAAAAATTACAAAATCGCTGTGCTGCCCGGCGACGGTACCGGGCCGGAAGTCATCGCCGAAGCGGTCAAGGTTCTCGACGCCGCCGGCAAGAAGTTCGGGTTCACCACCGACAAGAAATATTTCAACTGGGGTGGCGAGCACTACCTCGCCACCGGGGAAACCCTGCCCGCCGACGCCAAGGAGCAGCTGTCGAAATTCGACGCCGTACTGCTCGGCGCCATCGGCCACCCGAAAGTGAAACCCGGCGTGCTGGAGAAGGGAATCCTGCTCAAGCTGCGCTTCGACCTCGATCAGTACATCAACCTCCGCCCGGTCAAACTCTACCCGGGCGTGGAGACTCCGCTGGCCAACAAGAAGCCGGAGGATATCGACTATGTGGTCGTGCGGGAAAACACCGGCGGCGTCTACACCGGCATGGGCGGCAATGTCCAGATCGACACCCCCGACGAAGTCGCCTGCCAGAACTGGGTCTACACCCGCAATCAGGTGGACCGCTGCCTCAAGTTCGCCTTTGAACTCGCGGCAAAGCGGCACACGAAAGAGAATCCGTGGCGCGGCCTCTCCGAAGAGGACCGCAAGGCCGGCTACACCTCGCAGCTGACGCTGGTCGGCAAGACCAACGTGCTGACCTTCGTCTGCGGCCTGTGGGAGCGCGCCTTCAACGCGATGGCGAAGAACTATCCGACCGTGAAGACCGCCTACTGCCACGTCGACGCCACCACCATGTGGATGGTCAAGAATCCGGAGTGGTTCGACGTCATCGTCACGGAAAACCTGATGGGCGACATCATCACCGACCTCGCCGCGATGACCTCCGGCGGCATGGGCGTCTCTTCGGGCGGGAACCTCAACCCGAACGGCGTGAGCATGTTCGAGCCGATCGGCGGATCTGCGCCGAAGTACACCGGGCTCGGCGTCATCAACCCGCTGGCCGCCATCGGCGCCGCGGCGATGATGCTGGACTTCCTCGGTGAAAAAGAGGCGGCCGCCGCCATTGAAAAGAGCATCGCCCACGTCACCGGCACCAAGCTCAAGTCGATGGCCGCCGGCAAGATGGGCTACTCCACTTCGCAGGTGGGCGACCTGGTGGTGGAAAACCTCTGACCGATGCCGCACTCTGCAATGGAACCGGATATGCAGGGGATCCTCGATCGCTGCCGGGAAACCGGCGGCCCTTACCTGCCGTTCCGGGGGCACGGCCTCTCCGGGCTGGTGCTCCGGGAGTGGCAGGACCGGGGCGGCGATCTGGATGAGCTGCTGGCGAAACTGGACGGGCAGGAGACGAAGATCTTCAAGGCGCGGAAAAAAATCCGCGCCGCGATGGTCGGCGAGCTCTTCGTCAAGCGGTACAACTACCGCGGTTTCGGCAACGCGTTCCGGCGCATGTTCAAAATGCCGCGCCCTTACCGGGTGCTGGCGGGGGCGATCCGGCTCCGGGAGTTTGAAATTCCCACGCCGGAGGTGATTGCCGCGCTCCGCAGCTACCGGTGGGGGTTGCCGTACTGCGACTATCTGGTCACCCGCGGAGTGTCTCCTCTGCGGATTTTCTGTGACAAGCTCGCCGGGGAGTTCGCCGCCGGCGACCCCTACCGTCAGTTTGTCTCCGGCATCGTCTCGCTACTGGTCAAAATGCACGGAGCCGGGGTGGAACACGGCGATTTAAGTTTGCGCAACATCTTCTGCCGCAAAAGTCCGATCGGCGTCTACTCCGACTGGGGTGTGATCGATCTCGACGGCTGCAAGGTGTGGGCGGAGGAGCTGCCCGAATCGCGCCGCCGCCGCGAGCTGGCCCGGGTGGTCAGCTCCTATCTGCGCTGCGTCCGCGCCTTCGACAAATCGCTCACGCTGGACGTCAACACCATCACGTTCGATTTCACCCGGAAATACCAGGAGCTCTCCGGCTGGAATCTGGCCGGCAGTTCGCTCGACGCGCGAATCGCCTACCTCGCCGGACGCCAGAGAAAGGATGCGCGGAAATGACGGAACAATGGCTGCTCTGGCGCGACGGCGTCCACGATCCCTGGTTCAACATGAGCGTGGATGAGCTGCTGCTGGAGGCGGCCCCGCAGTTCGGTGCACCGCTGCTGCGCACCTACCGCTGGGATCGCCCGGCGCTTTCAATCGGCTGTTCGCAGGTGTATCCGGAGGAGCAGGAGGCGCATTATGCGATTGTCCGCCGGCCGACCGGCGGCGGCAACGTCTTTCACGATGTCGATCTGACCTACACGGCGGTGATTCCGGCCGGACACCCGATCACTTTGCTCGACCGCATGGAGAGTTACCGGATTTTCCACGAGGCGATGCTGCCGATGCTGGAGGAGCTGGGAACCCATGCCGGGCTGAAGGCGGATGAGTCCGAACACGTCGACCGCCGGACCATGCAATGCTTCACATCGCCGAGCCGGTTCGACGTCGTCGCCGGGGACGGAGCGAAATACGCCGGAGCCGCCCAGCGGCGCACCCGTAACGGCATTCTCCACCAGGGGAGCATCCGGCTCTCGGTGGCCGGCGGCGACTGGGAGAAGCTGGAAAAAGCGCTGTTGAAAGCGCTGAAACACTATTTTGACGCGGAGCTGATTTCGTCCACTCCGCCGACCGAACTGCTGGATCGTGCGGAGCAGCTCGCCCGCACCAAATATGAAACGGCAAGGTGGAACCGTGGCGCGCAATCTTGAGGAACTCAAACAGACTCTGGGCTTTCCCGGGCCGTGGAGCAAACGGCTTGACGAGGCGATGACCCACCGCTCCTACGCGGTGGAGAACAACCTTGCCTACGACAACCAACGGCTGGAATTTCTCGGGGACGCGGTTCTGGAAATCATTCTTACGGAATATCTTTTTCATCTTTACCCCGACGCTCCGGAAGGGGAGATGACCAAAATGCGCTCCGCGCTGGTGCGGGAACCGGCGCTGGCCCGGCTTGCCCGCAAACTCCGGCTCGGCGACTACCTGCGGACCGGCCGCGGAGAACGCGACGCCGGCGGAGCCGATCGCGATTCGACGCTGGCCGACCTCTTTGAAGCGACGCTGGGGGCGTTCTACCTCGACGCCGGATTCGACGTGGTGCGCGACTTCATGCTCCGTCTGGCCCGGGAGGAGTTCCCCGATCCCCGCTCACTGCTGACCACATTGAACCCCAAAGGGCTGTTGCAGGAATACTCCCAGCGGCGCTGGGGAACCACCCCGGAATATTCGGTCCTGCACACCAGCGGCCCCGAACATCTCCCGGTCTACGATGTGGAAGTGCATCTGCACGGATACATCGCCACCGGCCGCGCCGCCAGTCGGAAGCATGCCGAAAGCGAGGCGGCGAAGAATTTGTACCGTTTTCTTGCCAATCAGGAGAAACGCCCATGATGACCCCCGTCAACCTCCCTGCGGAAATTCATTTCGGTCGCGGCATCCGAAGCCGCCTCATCCAGGCTCTGCCGCCGGGGCCGGTGCTCTTCATCGCCGGGAAACACTCCCGGAAGCGGATTGAAGAGGAGATGATTCCCCGGCTCGAAGGGCGGGAATTCCGGCTTTTCTGCGGCGTCTCCCCCGAACCGCCGCTGGAGGAGGTCGAACAGGCCCGAGAGCTGGGGCGTGAAATCGGCGCGGTTTCGGTCGTCGGCTGGGGCGGCGGCAGCGCCATTGACGTGGCCAAAAGCGTCGCGGTTCTGCTCCCCTGCCCCGGAACGGTTGCCGATTATTTCTACGGGCGCCGGACGATTCCCGGCAAGGGTGCCTTCTTTGCGGCACTGCCCACCACCGCCGGAACCGGCGCGGAACTCACGGCCAACGCCGTGTTGCGCGACCCGGCAACCGACGTCAAGCAGTCGTTGCGCGGCGGCGACATGCTCGCCGACATCGCGCTCATCGACCCGGATCTGGTTCGCGACTGTCCTCCCGGCGTGATCGCAGGGAGCGGATTCGACGCGCTCACCCAGGCGATCGAGAGTTTTCTCTCGCGCAAAGCGACGCCGGTCAGCCGTCTGCTGGCGGGTCAGGCCGCGGAAAAACTCCTGTTTCATCTGCAGAACGCCTTCGAAGGAAATTTGGAAGAACTCGATTTCGTCACCGAAGGGAGCATGCTCGGCGCGGCGGCGTTCGGTCAGTCCGGCCTCGGTGCGGTGCACGGGCTGGCGCATCCGATCGGCAGCATTCTGCACGTGCCGCACGGGGTGTGCTGTGCCATTCTGCTGCCGGAGGTGCTCCGCTGGAATCTCCCGGCGGCGCGCGACGCCTTCACCGAACTTGCCGGCCAACTCGGCTGTGCGTCGCCGGAAGAGCTGATCGACCGGATTGAATCTCTGCGGAAAATGCTTCAACTGCCGGAGAATTTCCGCCGGTACGGCCTCGAAGCCCGTCACCACGCCTTCATTCTGGCAAACTGCCGGTCGGGGAGCATGAAATGCAATCCGCGCGAACTCTCCGACGCGGAAGTTTCCGAACTTCTGGAGAGAGTGTCATGAACACCATCGTCGCGCTCGGCCCGAATCCCGCCTGGCAGAAGACGCTCTTTTTCAAAGAGTTTCATTACGGAAAAGTCAACCGGGCAGAAGAGATGCAGGCCTTTCCGGCCGGGAAAGGAATCAATTTCTGCCGGGCCGCCGCCTGCCACGGCAGGACGAAAGCGGTATTGATTCAGTTCACCGGCGGCGAAAACGGCGACCGCATCCGGCGGGAGCTTGAACGGGAGGGAATGCCGGTGCGTTCAATTCTGACCGGCGGCCCCACCCGGAGCTGCACCACCTGCCTCGACCGCGCCCGCCAGGTGATGACCGAGGTGATCGAACCCTCGTTCGCCGCCACGCCGGAGGAAGTGGCGGAGATGCTCGCCGCCTTCCAGGAGGAGCTGAACCGCGGTGCGGCGGGGGCGGCTCTCTGCGGCACCTTGCCGACCGGAACCGATCCCGACCTCTATCCGCGTGCGGCGCAACTGGTCCGGTGTGCCGGAATTCCGCTGCTGCTGGACTCCTTCCGCAATACGCGCGATGTGTTCGAATCCGGGGCGGAGGTCTGGTACAAGGTCAACCGGGAGGAACTGCGCGAAATGACCGGGGAGCCGGATGTGACCTCCGGCCTGCGGCAGGTGTTCCGTTTCCCGGCCGTGAAGTACGCCGCCATCACCGACGGCCCCGACAACGCCTATGCGAGCGACGGCAAAACGCTCGCCATCTATCAGCTGCCGGCGTTGCCGGAGGTGGTCAATCCCATCGGCTGCGGCGATACCGCCAACGCGATCTGGATGAGCGAAATTCTCGCCGGAAGCGATCTCTTTGAAGCGTTCCGGCAGGCGCTGGCGGCCGCCAGCGCCAACTGCCTCACCGCCTTTCCCGGCAGTTTTTCGCCGGAGGAAGCGGAGAAAATCGCCGCCGAAATCACCGTAGACTTCGCCGAACTGTAACGCGAATTTGCAGAAAAGTCCATAGTTTGTCTGAATTTCTCCATTGGGAAATCCTCCTGCGGGCAGTATACTATACAGCAGAAGAATCCCGGCATTCAACCGAACAGGAGAACAGAAGCCATGGAAGTAATCATTCGCCCCACGACACAGGAAGCGGTGCATCTCACGGCCCGCCTCATCGCCGACGCCATCAACGCCAAACCGGAATTCAAGCTCGGACTTGCCACCGGCGCCACGATGGAAGCGGTTTACGCGGACCTCGCAGCGATGAACCAGCGCAACGAGGTCGATTTCTCGCTGGTCAAGACCTTCAACCTCGACGAATACATCGGCCTGCCGCCGGAGGATAAGAACTCCTACCGCTATTACATGAATTATCACCTCTTCCGCCACATCAACATCGACATTCGCAACACCAATCTGCCCGACGGCATGGCGAAAGACGAGGTGGCCGAGGGAGAACGGTATGAAGCGGCCATCCGCGACTGCGGCGGCATCGACCTGCAGCTGCTCGGCATCGGCAGCGACGGCCACATCGGCTTCAACGAGCCGATCTCCTCGCTCGCCGGACGCACCCGTTCGAAAGCGCTGACTCCGGCGACCTATGCGCAGAACAGCATCTACTTCAACCCGCCGGAATCGATGCCGCGCCGCGCCTTCACCATGGGCGTCGGCACCATCCTCGACGCCAGGCGGATCATCATGCTGATCACCGGAGCCAGGAAAGCCGGAATCGCCGCAAAGGCACTCGAAGGGCCGGTCACCTCGATGGTCACCGGGAGCGCGTTGCAGCTGCATCCGCGCACCGTGGTCATCCTTGACGAAGCGGCCGCCGCGGAACTCACCCAGAAGGAGTACTACAACTGGGTCTTCGCCAACGAGCCGGAATGGGCGCAGTACCGCTGAACGGCAGGAGGTTTTGCCATGCAGAAACTTCAGATCTCCCCCCGGCATCTGCCGGAACTTGATCCGGGCTTCGTGCCCGCGGCGCTGTGGAACCGGGAATTCCGCCGACAGGCGGAGGCGTCCGGCGCCCCGGTCAAACTGGCGCTCGTTCTGGAACGCGCCAATGGAACCCGCTCCCGTTTCGACACGGTGATTCTGCCGGACACCGAGGAAAATTTCGATCTCAACTTCCGTTATGTCGAGCGGATCGTCAAATTCCTGCTCTGGTCGCGGGGCGGCTGGAAACTCACCGTCGGCGGCAGCAGCCGTCTCGGCGATGCACTCCGGAGCACCTACTCTCCCAAAGGAGAGCGTGCCTTCGATTACGACGTGATGGGCCGGAAAATCTACGACCGGCAGTTCACGGTGGAAAACTGTTCGTTTGAAGCGGCTCCCGCCGCCGGAGAGATCGGCGTCAAGCTCGGCGGTCACTTCGACGGCTGCCGGATCGGCTTCGACCTCGGCGGCTCCGACCGCAAATGTGCGGCGATTCAGGATGGAAAAACGATCCACAGCGAAGAGGTGGTGTGGGATCCCTATTTCCAGAGTGACATCGAATACCACCGTGCCGGCATTCTCGACTCGCTCCGGCGCGCCGCCGCGAAACTTCCGCGCATCGACGCAATCGGCGGCAGTGCCGCAGGAGTTTATGTGGATAATCAGCCGCGGATCGCATCGCTCTTCCGGGGCATTCCGGAAGCGGATTTCGCCACCAAAGTCCGGCCGATCTTTCTGGAGATTGCCAAAGAATTTCCCGGCGTGCCGTTCGTCGTGCTCAACGACGGCGAAGTGACCGCGCTTGCCGGTTCGATCAGCCTCGGGAAGAACAGTCTGCTCGGCGTCGCGATGGGCACCAGCGAAGCGGTCGGCTACGTCACCCCGGCAGGATCGCTCACCGACTGGCTCAACGAGCTGGCGTTCGCGCCGGTCGACTACCGGTGCGATGCGCCGCGCGATGAGTGGTCCGGCGACCTCGGTGTGGGAGCAAATTACCTGTCACAGCAGGCGGTCGGCCGTCTCGCTCCGCTGGCCGGATTTGAATTTCCGGCGGGGACTCCGCTGCCGGAACAGCTCAAGCTGGTCCAGAAGGCGATGGCGGAGCAGGATCCCCGCGCGGAAAAGATCTACCGCGCCATCGGCAGCTACCTCGGGTATGCGGTCGGCCATTACGCCGATTTCTACGAGCTGGAGCATCTGCTTCTGCTGGGGAGAGTCTCTTCCGGCCAGGGCGGTTCGATCATCATCGAAGAGGCGCAGGCGGTGCTCCGCGACGACTTCCCGAATCGTCACGTCGAGTTCCACATCCCCGACGAATCGTTCAAGCGTCACGGTCAGGCGGTGATCGCCGGGACTCTGCCGGAGTTAGGCTGATCGAAATTCTTGACATTTGTCAAACCAATGATATATTACGCGCATATCTTCGGAATATCCGAAACAACCAACCCCTGAAAAGGAGAAGAAAAATGGCGGCGAAAGTCAATGAGGAAGCCTGCAGCGGCTGCGAAACCTGCGTCGGAGCCTGCCCGGTGAGCGCGATCGCGATGGACAACGGCAAGGCCAAAGTCAACGAGGCGGACTGCATCGAGTGCGGCGCCTGCGTCGGCGAGTGCCCCTGCGAAGCGATCTCCCTCTAAGAGCATCCGCAAACAGGAAGCGGGCCGGAGTCGGTGCATGCCGACAACCGGCCCGTTTTTCATGTTCAGGCAAGGAGGAGCTACGTTGAGACAGCGTTCCGGATTGTTCGTCCCGCTGATGGTGCTGGCGGTACTGCTCTGTTTCGTCCAGGGGTATCTGTTCCGCGACTTCTGGTTCGACGAGGCGCTCACGGTACTCAACTTCGCCCTGAGCGAACCGGTGAGCAACATCTACTTCAACTATCCGATTCCCAACAACCACATCGTCTATACGATGGTGCTCCGTCTCTGGATCGAACTTCAGCCCTCCTCGATCGATCCGGTGGTCTGGATGCGGTTCCTTTCGGTACTCTTCGCCGGAGCGACGCTTGTTCTGCTCTACCGGCTTTTCCGCAGTCAGTTCGGCGGAGCGCTGATGCTTCCGGTGCTGACCGCCACTGCGGCCTCCGTGCCGTTTCTCGTCTACGCGACCGCCGTCCGGGGCTATATGCTCAGCGCCCTGCTGGTCACGGTTGCACTGCGTTTCGCCCTCGACTACGCCCGCTCCGGTTCCGGAAAGATGCTCGCCGGGTACGCCATCACCTGCTTTCTCACCACCGGTGCGATTCCCAGCAATCTGGCCGCGCTCGGCGGCGTTGTCCTTTACGCTCTGCCGCTCTGCGGAAACAATTTTCTGCGCCGTCGCCGGTTCTGGATTCTCGCGCTGACCCCGGTGGCGATGTTTCTGCTCTTCTATCTGCCGCTGGCACGGCAGTTTCTCGGCGTCCTCCGGCTCGGCGAAGGATGGGACAACGGCTTTGCCGTACTCCGCGCCGTGCTGGCGGCCTTCCTCTACAGCTACGCCATGCTGCTGATTCCGGCGACGGGATCGATCCTCGCCTTCGACCGCGACCGTTACAACTGGCTCTGGTCGGCGCGGGCGATGATCTGGCTGCTGCCGGTACCGGCGGCGCTGCTGCTGCCGACGGCGCCCTTCCCCCGGATCTTTCTGCCCTTCTTCCCGCTCTGGGCTCTGCTGCTGGCGGGAGGAATCCGCGACCTCTCCGCGCTCAACTGCCGCTGGCGCCGCCGCTGGCAGCCGGCAATCTGGATCGGCGCACTGACGCTGGCAACTCTCGGCTGGGGCTGGACGGCGCAGTGGCCGGAACTGCGGCAGGCCTTCTCCCGCCGTTGCGGCGGCGCGCCGTCGGACGATTTCTTTTACGGATACTATCTCCGGCCGAACCACGTTCCCTCCCAGACGATCGCCGCGCTGCAGAAGCGTTTCCCCGACGGTGCACCGCCGGTCTACATGAGTTTTTCGGCCGACCCGTGGCCGCTGATGTTCTACAGTCAGCTCTCCGGATTCGCTCCGGCGAACTACCTCTTTGACGGTCCGCGCGGACCGGTTCCGGCCCTGCCCCGTGGGACGCTGGTGATCCAGCGCCGCGGCGAGTCCGCAGAAGAGCTGGAAAAGCGCTTTCACTGCACCCTGAAACCGGTGCTGGAAAACGAAAATCACGAGGTCCGGCAAGTTGAGTAATCCCCCGCCACTGCTGGTTCTGATGGGGCCCACCGCTTCCGGAAAAAGTGCACTTGCGCTGGAGGCGGCCCGCCATCTCAACGGCGAAATCATTTCCGTCGACTCCATGCAGCTCTATCGCGGTCTGGAGATCGGCACCGCACAACCGACGCCGGAGGAGCGGAAGCGAGTTCCCCACCATCTGGTCGGCGAGTTCGACTTTCACACCCGGATCGACGTGTTTCAGTTCTGCCGCCTTGCGGAACAGGCCATCGACGACATCCGTTCACGCAACCGTCTGCCGATCCTCGCCGGAGGAACCGGTTTCTACCTGAAAGCGTTGCTCTACGGGATCGACGATCTCCCCGCCGACCGGACTCTGCGCGCCGAACTGGATGAGCAGTATGATTCCGACGCCGGGGAAGCCGCGCTGCATGACCGAATGCGCACGCTCGATCCAGCCGCGCTGGAACGCTGGGGGAAGTGCCGGCGGCGGCTGATCCGCGCCCTTGAAGTGAGACTGCTCACCGGCAAATCGATTCTGGAGCTGCAGCAGAATCCCGGCGACACTCTGCGCTACCCGGTCCGCGCCTGGAAGCTGGAGGTGCCCCCCGAACTTCTCGCAGAACGGATTGCCCGGCGCGCCGAAGCGATGCTCGACGCGGGCTGGATCGACGAGGCGCGCGCCGCCATCGCCGCCGGGTTGCTCGACACCCCCACCGCCCACCAGGCGATCGGGTACCGGCTGATTGCCGAACATCTCGCCGGAGCTCTGACCCGAAGCGAACTGCTGGAACGGATCATCACCGTCACCCGGCAGTTCGCCCGCCGTCAGCGGACCTGGTTCCGCCACCAGCACCCGGAGGCCCGTCCCCTCCCCTGCCCGGACGGCGCAACGCCGTCGTGGGAGTGCCTTACGGAATCTCCAGAAAATCCTCCGCTTCGGTAAGACAGCGGGCGGCCCCGGCAGGCGCGACGTACATCAGATCCTCCAGACGGATGCCGCCCCACTCCGGATAGTAGAGGCCGGGTTCGACCGTCACGATTTCGCCGCCGCGCAGAGGCGTGTGGTTGCGCGGCGAAAGACGCGGCGCCTCGTGAATATCCAGCCCCACGCCATGGCCGAGACCGTGGAAGAAGCCGAAATCCGCCTTGTCGCTCCGGCCGGTACGGAATCCGGCCTCCTCCATCTTCCGCGCCGCCGCAAGGTGGATCTCCGCCGGGTCCGCCCCGACTTTGACCAGCGACTTGCCCAGCTCACGGGCGGCGAGGACCGCGTCGTACGCCCGGCGCACCAGTTCCGAGGCCTTTCCCTTGACCACGGTCCGGGTGAGGTCGCCCCAGTAGCCGGTCTCCGCGGAACGGGGGAAGATATCCATCACAATCGGCCAGTCGGCCCGGAGCGGTCCGGAACCGGTGTTGTGCGGCTGTGCCGCCTGCTCACCACCGGCGCAGATGGTTCCGGTCGGTTGCATTCCGAGCCGCACCATCGCCACATCGATCTCCGAACGGAGAATTTCGCTGGTGAGAAGCTCCCCCCGCCACCGGATCATCCGGTCGGGGGTGATTTCACTTTCGCGCAGCACTTCGACGGCGCGGCGCAACCCCGCCTCGCCCGCCCGCTGTGACCGGATCACCGCGTCGACCTCGGCGGAAGACTTGAACTCGCGCTGCGGGAAAAACACCCCTTCTTCCACCCGTACCTCCAGCCCGCGCCCGCGCAGCCGGTCCGCCCAGAGCACCGGGAAGTCGGCGGGCACAAGATACCCCGCCACCCCGAGGGAAGCGGCCAGCCGGGTCAGCATCTCCAGCCGGTCCGGGCCGCCGAACTCCGCCTCGGCATGGACGGTCACCCCGTCGCGCGCCTGTGCGACCGCCCGGCTGAACTCCAGCGGCGAACAGATGACGCCGCGCTCCCGGTCGGTGCTGAAATAGAGGAACTCATCCGGCGTCGAAAATCCGGCGGCGTAGCGCATATCCGGCGAACTCTCCCCGGAAGCGAGAATCAAACGTGCAATTTTATTCATGAAACCCTCCCGCAACGGTTGAAAAACATGTGGATTCGAGGCATATTTTATACAGGATATAACATAACGCGGCTCGACCGCCGTTTCAATCTGAAAAAAACAGGTTTTTATGAACGCATGGCATTTCGCCGTTCCGGTGGCGGCTTACTTCATCGGGGCGATTCCGTTCGGCTTTCTGATCGGCAAACTGCACGGCATCGACATTCGCAAGGTCGGTTCCGGGAACATTGGAGCAACCAATGTCACCCGCTCCGTCGGCAAGGCGGCGGGAAAACTCTGCTTCTTCCTCGACTTTCTCAAAGGAATTCTGCCGGTCTACCTCGCCGGACTGCTCTGCCCCGGGGAACCGGTCGTGGCCCTCGCCGCCGGAGCCGCCACCATCGCCGGACATATGTTCCCGGTCTACCTCGAATTCAAAGGGGGCAAAGGGGTCTCCACCGCCGCGGGCGTCGCCCTCGCGCTGGCGCCGTATCCGCTGCTCATCGCCTTTGTCAGCTGGGTGATCGTCTTTCTCGTCTGGCGCTACGTCTCGCTCGCCAGCATCGTCGCCGCCGTCGTGCTGCCCTGCACGGCGATTCTCTTCGCCGTCGGCGGCATCGGCGGAGCGACGGCGACCTCCGGCATCACCATCGGATTCTTTCTGTTGATCAGCCTGCTGGCAATCTATCGCCACCGGAGCAATATCGTGCGGCTGCTGAACGGTACCGAGAGCCGCTTCGAAAAGAAAAAACACGGAGACGCCAAATGAGAATCGCCGTACTCAGCGACGGAGCGTGGGGCACCGCGCTCGCGTTGAATCTTGTCGCCAATGGTCACGAGGTCACCCAGTGGGGTCCCTTCCCCGACTACCTCGCCGAAATGGCCCGCACCCGGGAAAACGCCCGGTTTCTGCCCGGGGTGAAACTGCCGCAGGAACTCCATTTCGAGCCGGAGATGGGCAAGGCGGTCAGCGGGCGCGAACTTCTTCTGCTGGCCACGCCGACCCAGTATCTTCGAAGCGTCCTGAAACAGCTTCAGCCGTTCCTCGAGCCGGAGCGGCAGCTTCTGGTCAACGTCGCCAAGGGGATCGAGGTGGAGAGCTGGCTGCGCATCAGCGAAATGGTAGCCGAAGTGCTCGGGCGCACCCGGTACGCGGTACTCTCCGGCCCCAGCCATGCGGAAGAGGTCTCCCGCCGGGTTCCGACTGCAGTGGTGGCGGCGTCGGAGAACTCCGCCGACGCGGAGCTGGTACAGCGCATTTTCCTCAATGACAACTTCCGGGTCTACACTTCGGCCGACGTGGTCGGCGTCGAACTCGGCGGCGCGCTCAAAAACGTCATGGCCATCGCCGCCGGAATCATCGACGGCATGAAACTCGGCGACAACCCCAAGGCGGCGATGATGACCCGCGGAATTTCCGAAATGGGCCGTCTCGGCGAACTCCTCGGCGGCAAGGCGCAGACCTTCTCCGGATTGAGCGGTATCGGCGACCTGATCGTCACCTGCACCAGCGGGCACAGCCGCAACCGTCACGTCGGCGAAGAGCTCGGGCGCGGCAGAAAACTCCCGGAAATCCTCCAGTCGATGGGGATGGTGGTTGCCGAAGGGGTTCCCACCGCCCGCGGCGCCTACACCCTCGCCCGGAAAACCGGCGCGGAGACGCCGATCATCGACGAAATCTACGCAGTTCTCTACGAAGGGCGCGACGTGCCGACCGCCATCCGCAACCTGATGAGCCGCACGGCCAAGCCGGAATAAGAGTTCATGATGCGAGGCGTTCGGCGGCTCTTTCTCCTCCTCATCGTCGCGGGCGCGGCATTTGCCGCGCAGGCCGGACGCATGGTGACGGTGGAGGCGGCGACGCCGATCTTCCGCGCCCCTTCGTTCGACGCGCCCCTGCTCGGAATCGCCAACCGCGCCTTTCAGGCCGAGGAAAAGGCGGAGAAGCTCGTGCTGGTTTCACGCCACCCGCTCGCCCGCTACCACCGGTTCAGCGAACTTCTGCTGCCGGATGGCCAGACCGGATATGTGAATATCCATCTCACCGCAACCGAACGGGGCACCTTCCGTTCCGGCAACGTCGTCGAATGGTGGCGGCTCACCCTGCTGCCGCTGTTCGCCGGCGGAGTGCTTGCGGCGGCGGCCGCCGCCTGGAAGTTCCGGAATGAGCCGGGGCGCCGCAGCTGGCTCTTTCTCGCGCTCACGCCGATCCTGCTCCGCCAGTTCCTTCTGCTGCTTCTGGTCAACGCGGGGCAGAACATGATGCCGAATCCGGCGGATGAACCGGGGTACTACGCCAATCTGACCGATTTTCTCGCCGGAGATTTTTCGCGCCGCTGGCACTTCACCGTCGGCACCAGCCTCTTCTATCTGCCGTTTGAACTTGTCTCCGGCACCCGCAACCTCACCGACATCCTGCTGCCGCTCTGCTGGACAGAGGGATTTCTTCTTGCGCCGCTCTCGCTCGGTCTCGGCTTCCTGATCGCCCGACGGCTCACCGGCAGTTCCCGGATTGCATTTGCCGCCATGTTGTTCTGGGCACTGCTCCCCTTCCTCTGTCACCATCAGCCCGATTTCGTCAACCGGCTGTTCCAGAACTGGCTCGGCATGCCCAGCTCAAAATTCACCTACAGTCATTACGTCACCCTGATCGGCTGCGGCTTCAACGCCATGAGCGACACGCCGTCCACTTGTCTCGTACTCCTCACCATGACCGCACTGCTCTACCTGTCGGTCTCGTGGAAAAGCGCGGCGCTCTCGGCCTTCCTCTTCGCCCTGGCCTGTCTTTTCCGCATCAACAACATCCTGTTTCTGCCGGTTGTCGCAGTTCTGGCACTCTTCCACCGGCGCGGCTATTTCACACGCGCCACGCTCCCCGCCGCCCTGGGGGCCGGATTCGCCGCCTTTCTGCTCGGATTCCTCCCCCAGCTGCTGGTGAATCTGCACGGCTTCGGCAATCCGCTGCGTTTCTCCTACACCAACTATGCCGAAGGAGCGCACACCTATCTTGCCTGGATCTTCGTCGAACTGACCAGCGTCTTCTATCTCAGCGCCAACGGCACGCTCTGGAGCCTCGCGCTTCTCTCGCTCCTGCTGATGCGAGACCGGAAACTGCGTCTGGAGCTGCTCGTCTGGATTCTGCCGGTCACGCTCTTCTTTTTTGCCTACAGCCACGGCACCGACGACCCGGTCCGCTTCATTCTGACCGCGATTCCGGCGCTCTGTCTCGCCGTCGCCGCCTCCGGGGTCTGGAATAACTTCCGTCTGCCGGACGCCGCCGACGCGACCGCTGTCGTCGCCGGATGGTTCTTCGCCCCGCTCAATCTCTCGGCAGGGAACTGGAGTTTCTACGGGGAGAATCCACTGCAAATGATTCTGCGCCGCAATGGCTTCGGCGGCGCGGAGCTCGTTCTGCTACTGCTTGCCGCCGCAGGGATAGCCCACCTCGCAACACGCAAACACCGTCGGGCCGCTCTGCTGCTGGGCGGTGTTACCCTGTTTCACCTTTTCGGCAACGCCTGCTGGCTGTTGTGTCTCTTCCCGGTCTTGATGATCATCGCGCTCCGCGATATGGTGCAGCTTAGAAGAGAGGCTATTCAGAAAAAGAATTCCGAAACGGCGCAAATCACGCAGGAGACGGCCCGTCCAGCCGCCCCGTCCCGCTGAGAAGGTTCCACCGGCTACGCCGGCAGGTGCAGAGCCAGAAGAATGCCGACGAGGAGCAGGAGAAGCTCCGTCACGGCACCGGCCAGCGTGATGAGATCAGAGGTGATCCCGTCACTGCAACGCTCGAAATATTTTGCAAATCCGGTCGCGCAGAAGTAGACCGCCGCGCCGGCTCCGATCATCCCGACCGGAAATGCGAGCATCATCACGACGTACAGCACCACCAGAATGCGCCAGAGCCGCATCCGGCTCTCCGGCGCAACCGGCAGGAGCGGAGGAGCTCCCCCCGCCGCGGGCTGCAGCGCCAGAAACGCCTGCACGAAAAAGGCGCCGACGAGCACCGCCACAATCCACAACTTGGCATGAAAGAAGCAGAGCAGGAACAGAAAACAGATTTTCAACGCTTCAAGCAGTCCGAGAAAAAGTCCCGCCGCCACATTGTTGAGCGCGGCAATGTCGGAATTGAGCCGGGGAAGCGCCTCCACCGTCGGAACTCCCCGCAACCGGAGCAGGAAGAAAGAGCCGAGCAGCGAAGCTCCCCGCCCGGAGTCCTTGAATTCCAGGAATGCCGCCGCCAGCAACGCGAAGACGATGCTCCCGCCCACCGGGTTGAACACCACGCAGCAAAACCCCGCCACAATCACCAGCAGCACGCCCACCGCCAATCCGACCAGAGGGAAGCCGCAGGCCGTGGAAAGCGCATCGGCACCGTGCTTCAACTGCAACCGGAAATATTCCGGCAGCGGGAAGTCGATCAGCATCCCCCACGCGGCCAGCGTACCGCGATACAGCTTTTCGATTTTAGACATCGTCCTTGACCCTCCAATACTCTCTCTCCATCAGATCGTGTACGCGAAGCGCCAGCGCCTTGCGATCCTCACCCGGCTCCGGATGCACCACCGGCAGAACGTAAACCCGCATTTTGATCTCCTTCAGCCCGAGAATGCGCCAGACATGCGGCAGCAGTTCCTGATCACCGTACCAGGCGAGCGGCTCCGTCTGTTTCGGCACCCCTTCGTAAAAGAGCAAGGTCGGCTGAATCGGCAGAGCGAGTTCCGCGGCCGCCTCAAACGGCGTCGACTTGAACGGCAGCAATCCGTGCTGGCCATCGGTGCTGGTGCCCTCCGGATAAACCAGCATGGCAATGCCGTTCTGCATGGTCGCCTCCATCTCTTCGGCGGCCTCCTTCGATTTCTGCCGGGACTTCCGGTCGATCCAGACCGGGCGGTTCAGGCTGATCATGAATCCGAGAAACGGCCAGAAACGAATCTCTTTTTTCGGCGCGAAACGAATGCGGAAAATTGATGCATGCGCCACAATGTCAAGGTATCCCTGGTGGTTGCCGACGATCAGACCGCCCTCAAACGCCTCCGGATTCCCGTAGACGGTGATTTTGTGGCCGGCAATCCGCGCACTGCCTCGCGCCCAGAGCCGGGTCCAGGCCGCCGCTTTCGCCACCCCGTCCCAACCTTTCTTCCGGTTGACCAGAGCCACCCATACCGTCAGGATGAGGAACCAGAATAGGAGCAGCAGCGCCCGCACCAGCCGTCGAATCAGTGCCATGAGTCCCGTTTCTCACACGTTGAAGTGTTTCACATATTTATCCGGAAGTTCCGCAAAATCAAACCAGACAAGATAGTCGATCGAACCGAATTCGCGATCCAGCACCGGCACACCGGCCACCTTCGCGCCGATCCGCAGGTACCCTTTGAACAGCGGCGGAACCTCCCGCCGCAGATCGACTGCAGCAATTTCCTGCTCCGACGGGCGGGCCAGTTCAAACCCGGCCCGGGGCGTGGCGGCAATCGCCGTCGTGAGCTGCCCGGAGCGCCGCAACTCCTCGTAGAGCGCCCAGCCGATCGCGCCGTTGGTGTGCTCCAGACTGACGCAGCCGAGCATGTAGCGGAATCCCGCCCGGCGGTGTGCCTCTGCAATCCCCTCCCACAGCATCGCGACCACCGCTCCGGAACGGAACGCCGGATCCACACAGGAGCGGCCGACCTCCAGCACCTTTCCGGCAAGCTCGCGGAGTCCGGAGATCTCATATTCCTGCTCGGAATAAAATCCCCTCCCGGCCAGAGCGGTCGTGCCGAACTGCATCCGATAGGTCCCGACCACCCGCCCGGTCTCCCGGTCGATCACCAGCAGATGGGAACAGTAATCGTCGAACTCATCCCGGTCAATCCGGCTCTGGAGCGAGGCCATCCGCCCCTGCTCCAGTTTGAACACCTCATATCGAAGTCGGAACGCCTGCTCCAGTTCCGCGGAAGTTTCCGCAAGTTTCACCAGAAACCTGCGACTCTCCGCCAGCACCGGCCCCCCGTGGATCAAATTCATCTCTGCCGTCTCCAACTGCATTTTCTCCTCAATCGCCCCCGCCGACCGGAGACGCATTTTTTCACTTCATGGTAAAGGCCGCCTCCGCCGGACAACTCCGGATTCCCAACCGGCGCGTCAGCTCTCCGCGGTACGCCTTTGCTACCATTGATAAACGATAGCACTTCTCCGGGCTTTTTGCAAGAATTTATCTGCTTAAACTTCGCGAAAAGACTTGAGATCCTCGCATTTCGGCACTATATTTAATGAAGTGACCGTCAGGATGATTTTCCCGCCGGACTGTGCGGAGCATCCGGAACATCAATTCCAGCCCAGGATTTACTATGCTGTTTCGCACCCGCTTTGGCGCCGTTGCCATACTGTTTCTCGCGCTCACCGCACTCCTCGCCGGGTGCTCCGACCGCGGTGAACACACCGTCGATCTAGTGAGAATCATGCAGGGAGATGAACAGTGCGCTCTGCCCGGGCGGGAATTCCCCCGGGAAATCCGCATCGAACTGCTCGGGCCGCAAGTTCCCGGCCTGCTGGGCGGCAAAGGCAGCCGCGCCCCGGTCGGCGGCGTAAAGGTCCTCTTCGTGCCGGTCGACGGCTCCGATCTTGTCGTGACTCCGGCGGAAACCATCAGCGACGCCGGCGGCCTGGCGGCGGCGAAGGTCCGCGCCGGGCAGAAAACCGGCGACCAGTATCTCAAAATCATTCCAGTCGGATTCGAGAGCAAGAGCGTCACCCTCCGGCTGATCTCCGGCATGCAGATCAAAGGTGACGAAGAGGAGTACCGCACCGGAACAATCGGCGACAACTCCGTCGAAGTGAGACTTCAGAAGGACAATAAGCCCGCCGCCGGAGTTCCCGTGAACTTCAAGCTGCTCGCCACCAGCGAAGGAGCGACCAGCAACGCCTCCATCCTCTCTCCCACCGTCGTGACCGATGAACGCGGCGTCGCGAAAACCAGCGTCAAACTCGGCCAGAAAACCGGCATCTACCAGGTCGGCATTGAAGTGGTGGATCCCGATGCCGGGTTCCTGATCCGCAGCAAAACCATCAAACTGCTCGGCTTCAATCTGTGGGCCGTCGTCATCGCCGTGCTCGGCGGCCTCACCCTCTTCATCTTCGGTATGAAGCTCATGGGCGACGGCATTCAGAAGGTCGCCGGCGAGAATATGAAGAAAATCCTCCAGTTCTTCGCCCGGAACGGCATCGTCGCCGTGCTGGCGGGGACTCTGGTCACCGCGGTCATCCAGTCCTCCAGCGCCACCACGGTGATGGTGATCGGATTCATCAACGCCGGACTCCTCACCCTCACCCAGGCCATCGGCATCATCTTCGGCGCCAACGTGGGGACGACCGTCACCGCGCAGATCATCTCCTTCAACCTCTCCGGACTCGCGCTTCCGGCGATCACGCTCGGATTTCTCATCACGCTGTCGAAAAAACGCGAAATCAACGGGTGGGGCGAAACACTGCTCGGATTCGGTCTGCTCTTCTACGGCATGACCATGATGAGTGATGAACTGCGCGTCCTCGGGGATTTCCCGAGCTTCAAAGAGTTCTTCAAGGCGTTCGACTGCATGCCCGCTGAGCCGGGGAGCTGGATGCCGCTCGGCGCAGTGCTCGGCGCGATCGGCATCGGCATCGCCGCCACGGTGCTGATCCAGTCCAGCTCCGCCGCGATGGGTATCGTGCTCGCCCTCGCCGGCAGCGGTCTCATCAACTTCTACACCGCGGTCCCCCTCCTGCTCGGAACCAACATCGGCACGACCATCACCGCCATGCTGGCCGCGGCCGCCGCCAACCGGGTGGCCAAACAGGCGGCACTCGCCCATACCCTGTTCAACGTCTTCGGCGTCGTGCTGATGCTGATCCTCTTCTACGTGCCCTATGGGTCGGAACGGATTCCGGTGTTCCTCTATTTCATCAACGCCATCACCCCGGGCGATGTGTTTGCGGCGATTCCGCAGAACGTCGAGCGTCATATCGCCATGGCGCACACCTTCTTCAACGTCACGGTGGTGATTGTGCTGCTGCCCTTCCTGAAGCAGTTCGCCAGCTTGTGCAACTGGCTGCTGCCGATTCCCCACGACAGCAAGATCAAAATCAAAATGCTGGAACCCGGCCTTCTGAACACCCCCTCCATCGCACTCAAACAGACGGTCACCGCCATCCGCAAGATGGTCAAGGACGCCTGGGCCATGGTCGATGAGGCGGTCAACAAACAGTTCCTCCCGGGCGTGTCGGACAAAGAACGGTGCGAAGCGCTCGCCGCCGCCGAAAAGCGAATCGATGAAATGCAGGCGGAGGTGACCGCCTACCTCGTCCAGATCACCCGCAAACAGCTGACGGAGCCGCAGTCCGAACTCGTCCCGCTGCTGATGCACTGCACCAACGACGCCGAACGGATCGCGGATCATACGGAATTGATTCTCCAGCTGACCAGCCGGCTGGTCAAAAATGAGAAAAAACTCTCCGAAGCCGGCCGGAAAGACCTCCGCAAGATGTGGGACGTGCTCAATGACCAGGCGAAAAATGTCATCAACGCGCTCGGCAGCGACAATCCGGACATGGTGAAATTCGCCCTCAAGGACGAACGGAAAATCAACAAAATGGCCGACAAATTTGAGTCAGCCCACATCGATCGGCTGCGCAAAGGCAACTGCACGATGACCAATGGAGTGATCTTCATCGAGATGCTCGGCGAGCTCGCCAAGATCGGCGATCACCTTTCCAACATCGCAGAACGTACTCCGGAAATTCAGAAGCATTATGTAAACTTGTAACAATCAAGTGACAGAATATCATGAATCCCATTCGAATTCTCTCTTTTGAAGCCGTTGCAGAGGCCGTGGCCGAGCTCTGCGGCAAGGCCGCCTGTGACCTGCCGGCCGACGTTCTGGAGGCGCTCCGGACCGGCCGGGCCGAAGAGCGCGGCGAAACGGCCCGTGACTTCTTCGACCAGTATCTGGAAAACGCCCGGATCGCCCGGGAGGAACGGATGCCGCTCTGTCAGGACACCGGATTCGCCGTCTTCTTCGTCGAACTCGGCGACGCGGTGCGGCTCGACCGCGGCACGCTCACGGAGGCGCTCACCGAAGGCACCCGGCGCGGCTACCGGGAGCACTACCTGCGCAAATCGATCGTCAACGATCCCCTTTTCGACCGGAAAAACACCACTGACAATACGCCGCCGGTGATTCACCTGGACCTCGTCCCCGGCGACCATCTGCGGATCGTCCTCGCGCCCAAGGGAGGCGGTTCGGAAAATATGGGAGCCGTGCGGATGCTCAAACCGTCGGACGGGAAAGAGGGTGTCGTCAACTTCGTCGTCGATACCGTCCGCAACGCGGGTGGCAATCCCTGCCCTCCCACCATCGTCGGGGTCGGCATCGGCGGAACCATGGAGAAAGCGGCACTGCTGGCCAAACGGGCTCTGCTTCGTCCGCTCGGCCAGCCCAATCCGGATCCGCGTTACGCCGCTCTGGAACGGGAGATTCTTGAAAAGATCAACGCCACCGGCGTCGGTCCGCAGGGGCTGGGCGGCGACGTCACCAGCCTCGCGGTTCACATCGATTTTCATCCCTGTCACATCGCCAGCATGCCGGTTGCACTCAATCTGAACTGCCATGCGGCAAGACACGCGGAGGTGACGTTATGAACACCATTTCTCTTACCACGCCGTTCACCGAAGAGCAGATTCGCGCCCTGCGTTGCGGCGACCGGGTCCGGCTCTCCGGCGTCATCTGGACCGGCCGTGACGCCGCTCACCGCCGGCTGGTCGCCCTGCTTGACGAAGGGAAGCCCCTGCCGGTTGACCTGAACGGACAGGCGCTCTATTTTGTCGGCCCCTGCCCCGCTCCTCCCGGGCGGGTGATCGGCAGTGCCGGACCCACCACCAGCGGCCGGATGGATGCCTATTCGCCGCGGCTGATCGCGGATTGCGGCCTGCGCGGCATGATCGGCAAAGGAAACCGGTCGGCCGCAGTCGTGGAGGCCATGAAACGGTATGGTGCGGTCTATTTTGCGGCCACCGGAGGAGCGGGCGCTCTGATTGCCCGGTGCATCCGTGCCTGTTCCGTCGTAGCGTTCCCCGAGTTCGGGCCGGAGGCAATCTACCGGCTGGAGGTGGAGAACCTTCCTCTGGTTGTGGCAATCGACGCCGGCGGGAATTCGCTCTACCGTTGAACGACCTCCCGCAAACCAGCGTTTCCCCTCAGAACCACCGCACAGCACGGTGGTTCTGTTTTTTCAGCCGGAATGTTTTCTCTTTTTTTCCCAGGACGTTTGACAAAAGATCGATGTGACACTATTAGTAAAAAAAGGGAAACGTTCGCCCGGGGGCAGAAAAGATTTTCCGGGGAAGGTGAGATCGCGCCCGCGGCGTCCGCATTTTCCCTGCAACATTAAGGAGAATCTGTCTATGAAACATCTTTTCGTGATGGCCGCGGCGGCGGCATTTTCGTTCGGTCTCGCCGCCATGGATCTGCCGGTGCAGAATTCCGACTTCGTCGAAACCAACGGCAAGCTCACCGGCTGGACCAAGGCCGTGCAGACCAAAGCCGGCGACAGTGTCGCAGTGGAACCCATTCCGGGGGAAAAAGATGAGTTTGCCATTGTTCTTTCCTCCACCGGCGGCAAGACCTGGCCCAGCGTCTGGCAGCGGCTGATCAAGGTCTCCGATCTCCCGGCCATCCCCGCCGGCAAGACGATGGTTATTGAACTGGAATACAAGCAGAAGACGGAAAACGTCACCGGAGTCGCCTTCGGGACGCTCGCATTCTTCGACGCCAAAGGCAAGCGGCTGATGTACAAGGACGGTGTCAATATGAAGGGAACGCAGGGCTGGCAGGAGCGCAAGACCGTCTTCCGCGTCAAACAGATTCCGCAGGGGGCGGCCACTCTCGGCATCGCCTTCTACCTCGGCAAATCCACCGGGAAAGCCTGGTTTGCCGATCCCGATCTGGATCTGGAGATCAGATAATCTCCCCCTCCGTTTCGAAAGCCTTCCCGGCGGCGGCCCGAATTGCGGCCGCCGTTTTTCCTTGTCGTCACGTGGGGCTGTTCCACGCGGCCACCCCCGCGGCCAGCGCCTCCGCCGGACCGGCAAACTCCCCCGCCAGCTGACGGTCGTAGATCGATTCGAGCAACGGCCCGAACTCCGGCCCCGGACGGCACCCGGCGGCAATCAGGCTCTTCCCGGTCACCCAACGTTCCGGCAAAGCGGTTTCCTCCCCGCGCCGCCGGCGTTCGACAAGTTCATCGAGCAGATAGACGAAACACTCCAGAAACCCGTGACAGGCGATGCAGTCGAGCCGGTGCAGTTCCAGCTCCAGCGGAAAATTCGGATCCGCCAGCAGGCGGCGAAGTTTTGCCGCACGCATCTCCCGCACCGATGCAAACCGCATATGGCCGCGCACCGCCTGCACGATCGCCTCACGGTCGGCCGTAGAGAAGCGCAACCGGTCGAGAATCCGCCCCGCAAGCTCCGCCCCCTCGCTCTCGTGACCGAAAAATCGAATCCGCCCCGTCTCGTCGATCGATTGGGTCTGCGGTTTGGCGATATCGTGCAACAGGACGCTCCACGCCAGCCGGGCATCCGGATACGCCATATGGGCAAGCATTTTCATCGTATGGGTGAAGACATCCCCCTCCGGGTGAAACTGCGGCGGCTGCTCCACGCCGTCCAGCGCGGCGACCTCCGGCAGTACGGCCCGCAGCAGCCCCAGCTCCAGCAGAAGACGCATGGCCCGGTCCGGCGCGGGGCCGGTCAGCATCCGGGTGAGTTCCCCCGCAACCCGTTCCGGAGCAAGTTCCGCAGTCAGCGGTGCGAGTTCCGCAATCGCCCGCCGGGTACCGGGCGAAAGTTCAAATCCCAGCCGTGCCGCAAACCGGACCGCCCGCAACATCCGCAGATAGTCCTCGCGGAAACGCTCCTCCGGGTCGCCGACCGTCCGCAGAACGCCCCGCTCCAGATCCGCGACACCGCCGACGCAGTCGCACACCTCTTCCGTCTCCGGATCATACCAGAGCGCATTGACGGTGAAATCGCGCCGCGCCATATCAAGTTCCAGCGAATCGGTGTAGCGGACCAGTTCCGGATGGCGCCCGTCAAGGTAGTTGCGCTCCTCCCGCGCAGTCGCCGCTTCGAACCGGATTCCCTCCACCTCGATCAGCGAAACGCCGAAGCTCACCCCGACCGAACGCTGACCGGGAAAGAGTTCCGCCAGCACCTCCGGCACCGCGGTGGTCACCAGATCGTAATCCGCAGGCAGGCAGCCGAGCAGAAGATCGCGGACGGAGCCGCCGACCAGACCGGCCTCGAACCCGGCCTGCTTCAGCTTCCGTACCGCATGGCAGGCGGCGTGGAACGCCGGATTGGCAACCTGAAATTTCCGCCGGAAACGCTCCATGCCGAGCCCTAACAAACCGAATGAATCCGAACCGGTTCCGGCTGCGTCGCCCGGGGATAACGGACCGCCGCCGGGCCGAAGAGCATCACATATCCGAGCCGGTATCCGGCAGGGATTCCGACCCGTTCCCCGAGATCCGGGAAGAGCGAGAACATCGCCGCCGCCAGACCGCACCAGACGGTGCCCAGCCCGAGCGACTGCGCATAAAGTTCAAAATAGCTCAACGCGATCGTGGGGTCGTAGGCCGGACAGGGGGAATCCTCCGGCGCGGAAACCACCAGCATGTGAGGTGCGCCGCGGAAGATCACATCCTTCCCCGCCAGCACCTGTTCCCGGTAGCGCAACAGGCCGCCCAGCGTCTCCGGCGCGCTGTTCATGCGTTCGAGAATCCTGGCGTTCACCGAATTGCGAATCTCATCCATCACGGCGAGATCGTCGACGAAAGCGAAGTCGAGCCGGTGGTTGTTCACTCCGGTCGGGACCCAGGCGAGCATCGATTTGAGCTGGTCGAGTGTCTCCGCATCGACATTTTTCCGCTGATAACTGCGGCAGGATCGGCGCAGACGGATCAAGCGGAGCATCGACTCCGGCTCCGGCAGATTCCCTGCCGGGGTGCTGTCCGCGGGATTGCGGCCGAAGATGGAAACCGCACCGGCCGGGCAGACCGCCAGACAATGCTGGCAGCGCGTACAGCGCGCTTCGCTCCCCGGCAGAAGAACCGGCAGACCATCCTCGCCGGAAGCGAGAATTCCCGGCGCACAATCCCGGATGCACGCACTGCAGCGAACACACTTCTGAGAATCCACTTCAAACTTCAAACCGTTCATCGCGCCCTCGCCTTTCCTTTAAAATCCCTTGACCGCAATCACGAATTCCCCGAAGGAATCCACCTCGAAGTCAAACTTCTCCTCCCGCGGGTCCCCGAAGCCGTAACGTGCCAGCGCGCGGCGGAATCCGGCCCGGCGCGCCGCTTCCAGATCGGTGTAGTGATCTCCGAACATCCAGCAGGAAGAGGCGTCAAAGCCGTACTTCGCCTGAAGCGCCAGCAGCGCATCCGGCTCCGGCTTGAGCGGATAGTTCCCGTCGCCGCCGATGATGTCCGAGAAAAACCCGGCGACACCGAGCCGGTCCAGAATTTTTGCGGACGCGGCGGTCGGCTTGTTCGACAGCACCGCCAGTGTGATTCCCGACTCTTTCAGCTCCTTGAGCCCGGCGGATACTCCGGGATAAAGGCAGGTGGTGTCCACCAGATGATCGGCATAATACCGCTTCATCCGCCGCAGCGCTTCGTCGAAATCGACCTCCGCATCGGCCACAGAACGGCGCACCAGATTGATGATACCGTTGCCGACAAACGAGACCACCCGTTCCGCCGACAATGGTTCCAGCCCCATCGAACCGCGCATGTAATTGACCGCCCCGGCCAGGTCGTGGCGGGAGTCGATCAAAGTTCCATCCAGATCAAATACAATCAGTTTTACCATTCTTCACTCCCCCAGAAAAGGCACCTTCGTGATGGCGGGCAGCCGGGCGTAGGAATCCGCATCCAGCGAGGTGAATTCCCCCCGGCGGAAATAGTGCCAGCCGAGCCCGCCGACCATCGCGGCATTGTCCGTGCAGTATTTGCGCTCCGCCAGCCGGAGCCGCACTCCCGGCGGAGTCAGCTGTGTCAGCCGCTCCCGCAGGAGCGAGTTGCAGGCGACGCCGCCGGCCGCCACGATCGTCTTCACGTGGAAATTCTTCGCCGCCAGCATCGTCTTGCGCGCCAGCACATCGATCACCGCCTCCTGATACGAGGCGACGGTATCCTTCAGCAGCTCCGGCGGCAGTTTTCCATCCGCCCCGGCGTGATTCCGGACATGGTAGAGCAACGCGGTCTTGATGCCGCTGAAACTGAAGTTGTAGAGATTTTCCGGCGCCAGCGGTTTGCCCGCCGCCCCGGTGAGCGGACGCGGAAACTCAAACCGCGAGGAGTCCCCTCCTTCGGCGGTCCGCTGCACCACCGGTCCGCCGGGATACCCCAGCCCCAGCAGTTTCGCCCCCTTGTCCAGCGCTTCCCCCGCCGCGTCGTCGATGGTGCAGCCCAGCTGACGCGCCCGGCCGTCCGCTTCAATCAGCATGAGCGACGTGTGCCCGCCGGAAACCACCAGCGCCAGCAACGGGTAACTGGCGGGATCCTCCAGCGCTTCGTGCGCGCCATCCAGAAACGCCCCGTAGATGTGTGCGATAAAATGGTTGATGCCGATCAGCGGCTTGCCGTTGCCCATCGCCAGCCCTTTTGCAAAGCTCAGCCCGACCAGCAGTGCCGGGATCAGCCCCGGCCCCTGCGTCACCGCCACCGCGTCGATCTGCGCCATCGTGACGCCTGCTTCGCGCAATGCGGATTCGACCACCGGATTGAGCGCGACCAGATGCTCACGCGCGGCGAGTTCCGGCACCACGCCGCCATGAACCGCATGCCGGGCGATCTGCGAAGCGACGCTGCTCGACAGCACATCCTGCCCGTCGCGCACCACCGCCGCCGCGGTTTCGTCGCAGCTGCTCTCTATTCCAAGAATCAAACTCATGGCAAAAATTCCTCCGACACTTGATAATTTGAAAATATACTATATCTTTAAAACAAAAACAATCCGGATTGCGGACGAAACTCGAATTCCACGTGAAAAAAATTCTGAAAACCGCCGTCGGCCTGCTCACCGGCAGCACACCCGCCGTTGCGGGGATTCAAATTGCCGCCGCCCTCGCGGTCGGAACGCTCCTGCTGGTGCGCCCCGTCACCGCCTCCCGGATACTCCCCTGGGCACTCTGGCTGATCTTTCTCCTTGCCGCCGCGGCGCTTTTCGCCGCCGGATGGGAGAATCCGCGCCGCACCCGCTGGTACTGGCTGGGAGCCGGCGCGGTCATCATCGCGGCCGTCACCATCGCCTTTCAGGTGCGCGGCGACTACCTGGCCAGCTGGGGGGCGGGAGTATGGGCGCTCAACTCCGCCGTCTCCGGGGTCCGGCGCGCCTTCGAGGGGAGCGGCACGCCCCTCTCCCGCGGGCTGAGTTTCGCTGAAGCCGGACTGCTCGCGACGACGGGCATTCTCTTCTTTTTCCGCTTCGACCGGGCGTTCTTCGAGGCCGCGCCGTTTTATACGTTGTTCTTCTACGCCGATGCCATGATCCGTCTGGCATCCACTCCATGGAGAAAGGCTCACAAATGATTCGAATCGGACACGGATATGATGTTCACCGGCTGGTTCCGGGCCGGGAACTGATCCTCTGCGGCGTGCACATTCCGCACCCGACCGGACTTCTCGGACACAGCGACGCCGACGTCGCCGTTCACGCGCTGATGGATGCGATCGCCGGAGCTCTCGTCCTCGGCGACATCGGCCAGTTCTTCCCCGACACCGATCCCGCCTACCGGAACGCCGACAGCCTCAAACTGCTGGCCCGGCTCATGCAACTGCCGGAGGTTCAAAACTGGCAACTGGTCAACTGCGACCTCACCATCGTCGCCCAGAAACCGAAGCTGATGCCCCACCGGCTCGAAATGCGCAGCAATCTTGCTTCTGTGCTGGATCTCCCGCTCGACCGGATCTCCGTCAAGGCGACCACCACCGAAGCGCTCGGCTTCGAAGGACGCGAAGAGGGAATCTCCGCCACCTGTGTGGTCCTGCTGGAAAACCGCTGAATATCGCGCAACGTCCCGCCGGAGGTTCACCGGGAAATTTTGATGACATAGGGTTCCGGCCGGGCGGCCCGGTAGAGTTCGCGGTAGAGCTTCGCCGCTTCCGCCTTCAGCGCCTCTTCCTTCGGCCGGTTCTCCTTGTAACTCCGGACGACGCTGCAGTAATACTTCCAGGCGGGATTCGACTTCGACGCCTCCAGCCATTTCTCCAGCGTCGCCACTGCCTCTTCCGGGTTTTCAATCGATCCCTTCTGCCGCTGTACAAGGATGTTTCCATGGACGATGTTGCGCAGTTTCTGATCCACGGCACGGTACTGCCCGGCAATCTGCGCCGCGCGTTTCGCCCGCCGTGCAGAGGGGGTGTCGAGCAGGGCGAGATTGACTCCCTTCTCCAGCTCCTCCCCGCTGAAAGAGCCGAGTTCCCGGCCATCCGCGGAAAGCGTGTAACGGCCCGGCGTCAGCCCGGTCACCCGGAGCATCTCCTGATTCAACCGGGAGGTCAGCGGGCGGATTTTGTCCACCGCCAGATAGTCGCCGTCCACCGGCCAGGGCAGTGCCCTCGGGAAGTAGCAGAACGAACCGCCCTCCTCGCCGAAAGCGAGATTCTCCACCTTCGCCCCTGCCGCCTTCTTCGCCTTCGCGTCGATCAGAATGGAACCGACCTCCGGCGTCTCGCCAAGCGCCTCCAGCAACAGCGACGCCATCAGCAGATGCCCGCGACGGCCGGGATGAATGCGGTCACGGCCGCAAAGCTGCATCTCCGGATATTTTTTCAGCAGTTCCGTCATCACCGGGTGGAACTCGACCACCGGCAATTTTCTTTCCGCCGCGATCTCGCGGACAATCTTCGCACAATCGAAGAGGCCCGGTTCATTGCAGGGGGTGAAACTGCCGCTCTTGAACGTTCCATACTGGTCATACGGCGACGGCGTAATCAGCACGACCTTCTTCCCCGCCTGCGCCAGCCGGTCCACCACGGCGGACAGATTGCGCCGGTAGGAGTCAAGCGAACGGGAACGGGCGGCAAGCGTCTTCTCGTCCGGCGTGCCCGGGAGGTAGTTGCCGCGGCCGACGTCGTTCATGCCGAACATGACGAACACCCGGTCCGGATTGCGCTCGAGCAGATCGAAATCAATCCGCTGCAGCCCGCTCCAGGCAGAGCCGCCGGAGATGCCGGAATTCAGAATCCGAACCGGAGCATAGGGATGGCGGAGCGCTTCAAAGAGTTGAAGTTCATAAAGATAAATCCCGCCGTGAGTAATGCTGTCTCCGAAGAAGGCAATTTTTTCATTTGCCTGGAACGGCGCAACCGGCCCCCTGTCTGCGGCCACACACAAAGAAAGCCCCAGCAGGAGCACCGCCGAAAATTGCTTCAGGAACTTCATGATCTCCTCCTTTTCCGCCGGAATCTGTCACCGCATATTCTCTTTAGCCGGAACTCATCCGGCCGCTCCTCAAGGCTTCACCGTAAAATCATATCGAATTGTCATCACAGGCTCCGCCCGGCGCTCCCAGCTGCGGCGGCATTCGCCGATCAGCGCCGCATGGCCGGGCTGTGCGGCGTGGACCATGAGCTCCCGGACGCCGGGAGCTCCCGGCTGCTGTTCCGCCGGCGGCAGAAACCGTTCTCCGGCAAGACGTATTGCACCGTCTTTCCGGTTTCCCTTCTCGCCGTTGTCGGTCACCCGGAACATCCAGGTATATCCGGTGGAGGGGTTCTCTTTGAGGGTGATCTTCGCGTACTGCCCGAGGCGCAGCGGAGTGGTTCGATTGACATCGGCGGCGGTAAGCGTCACCGCGGGCGGAGGCAGCACAACCGCCTCCGGACCGGTTTCGCAACCGGCAAGCATTCCCAGACACACGACGGCTAATCCGGCCCAGCCGAACAGGCGACTTCTCATTTCCGGCTCCTTTCCTGACGGGATCGATCGATACAAGTCTCGGATAATATAGCCCGTTTTTCTCCCTGCGTCAAAAGTTTCCGGAAAATTCGGTTGAAAAAATCCGATGCAATATTATATTCTTTTTCAGGCCAACCAAACAGGGAGAAGTCAGCCAGATGATCTACCGCATGCTCGCATTTGCCATTCTGACCGTGTTCGCCTTCACCGCCTCCGCCGCCGCAGAACTGGATCAACTGCTCGAAAAGGGCAGAGACGCCTGGCAGCTCACCGGCGACGCCCTGCTCAAGGAGTTCCCGCAGAACCTCCAGTTTCTCGACTCCAGCAAAAAGCGTCTTCGCGGCATCCCCGTCAAGAACAGCCCGCTGACCCTCTTCGGCGAACCGGTTCAGGAGCTCACCGTCGAAATCGCGCCGAACGGAAAAATCAGCAAGTACACCATCTCCATCTACAACCGCGGCGATGCCGGGAAGATTGAAATCTCCGACTTCCGGCAGAAACTGCGTTCCCTGATCCAGAAGTTCAGCAAACTTACCAATGTTCCGGTTCCTTCCCAGCAGAGCGCCTTCCTCGCCGGAGCCAAAGTCTACTCCCGCATCTGGAAAAACAACAAATTCGATCTCATCCTCCGCTGGAGCACCACCGACAACCGGACCGCCGAATACATCGCGCTGGACGCCTACCGCCCCGGCGCCGCCCCACGCAACCTCCGCGACAGCCTGAAAAGCACCACCACCACCGAGGAGCTCACCAGTAAAATCATCAACGATCCCGACGGTTCGCGCTATCTCTTCGTGCCGATGGTCGATCAGGGGCAGAAAGGGTACTGCGTCGCCGCCACCGCCGAACGAATGCTCCGCTACTACGGCAGCACCGTCGATCAGCATGTCATCGCCCAGATCGCCAAGAGCGACGCGAAGCGGGGCACCAGCATGCAGGCGGCGCTCGAAGCGCTCGACGACGCCAAAAGCCGGCTCGGCGTCCGGGTCAAACCGCTCATCACCTGCGAAATGGCGACCAAGGAGCTGCGCTGGAACACCTTCACGCGCCTGACGAAAGATTACAACTCCTGTGCCCGCAAGAGCGACGCCCGCGAACTGAAACTCAAAAATTTCGTGACGGTCCGGGGGCGGACGAAATATCTGAACGTCGACGCCCTGCTCAGCGCCATGGATCCCAAAATCTACACCGAAATGCGGTGCGAGGATAAGAGCGCCTACCGCGAATTCTCCGAAGAGATTCGAGATAATATCGATGCCGGGGTTCCGCTCTGCTGGGTCACCATCACCCTCCCCCATCAGGCGGACAACAAGACGAACCAGATCCAGCCCCACATGCGGATCATCAACGGCTACAACACCCGTACCGGCGACGTGATCTACACCGACAGCTGGGGGCCCGGTCACGAGAAGAAGGTCATGTCTCTCCAGGACGCCTGGGGAATCACCCAGATGCTCTGCGCCATGACGCCGCGCGGCAGATAATCTGTTTCATGCGTTTCTCCTGGCCGCCTCCCCCGGGGATGCGGCATTTTTTTCGAAATATAACTCTAACATCATTTGACTTTTATATTTTATTGTATACAGTATACAAAAGCCATCGGCGCAGTGATCGACGGCTGAACCAGGAAAGGTCCGCATATGTTTCACCGAATCTTGTTTTTCGCCGCGGCGCTTGCCGCACTGCTCGCCCTTCCGTTTGCCGGAACGGCAGCCGCAGAAAAGACCGTTTACGAACTCAAGCGTGACATTCCCTATCTCGCGGCGAATGCCAAGGCGGATTCCTACCGCCGTGACCGCTGCACGCTCGACCTTTATTACCCGGCCGACAGCAGAGGATTCGCCACGGTGATCTGGTTCCACGGCGGTGGCCTCACCGCCGGAAGCAAGCACATTCCGTCTCAGCTGAAGAACCACGGCTTCGCCATCGCCGCCGTCAACTACCGCCTCGCCCCCGGCGGAAAAACTGCAAAGGACGCCCCCAACGCCGGCGTCAAGGTAACCGACTGCATCGAAGACGCCGCGGCGGCGGTCGCCTGGGTGTACCGCAACATCGCCTCCTTCGGCGGCGATCCGAAAAAAATCTATCTTACCGGCCACTCCGCGGGCGGGTACCTCACATTGATGGTCGGCATGGCGCCGAAATACCTCGCCCCCTATGGGCTTTCTCCCGCCGACCTCGCCGGACTCATGCCGCTCAGCGGCCACACCATCACCCATTTTACAGAGCGGCAGCAGCGGAATATTTCGATCCTCCAGCCGGTGGTCGACGAACTTGCGCCGCTCTACTTTGTCTGCACGCCCAATCTGCCGCCGATCCTGCTGATCACCGGCGACCGTGAGCTGGAGATGGTCGGCCGTTACGAGGAGAACGCCTACCTGATGCGGATGCTCAAACTGAACAAACACCCGGTCACCCTCTATGAACTGCAGGGATACGGCCACAATATGACGGAACCGGCAATGCCGCTGCTGGTGAACTATCTGAAAAAGGAAAACGTGGCGAAATAACCCATTCCCCCCGTTCCGTTCGAAGGGAACGGGGGCGGTTTCTCAAGGAGAGAAAAATGATCATTCCCCCCGCAGTTGTTCCCAATTCCGCCTGTTACCGCGAAACGGAAATCCTTCATTACGGGGAGCCGGGCAACGACTTCCAGACCTGCTATCTCACGATTCCCAGGGAGTGCCCCTCCCCTGCCCCGGTCACTGTCTGGTTCCACGGCGGCGGCCTCACCGGCGACGGTGCCCAGGACTGCCTGCCCGCCCTCTACAACGGGAAAAACATCGTCGTCGAAGTCCGTTACCGGCTCTCGCCGGCGACACCGGCGACGGGAGCGATTGAAGACGCCGCCACCGCTCTCGCCCGCATCATCTCCGGAATCGATTCCTGGGGCGGCGACCGCAGACGGCTCTTCATCGGCGGCATTTCAGCCGGAGCGTATCTGGCGGCCATCGTCGGGATGAACCCGCGCTTTCTCGCCCCGTACGGCATCGATCCTCGCCGGGAACTTGCGGGATTGATGCTGGTGAGCGGGCAGATGACCACCCATTACCAGCTTAAAATTGATCTCGGATACCCGGGCAATCAATTCACGCCGGTGATCGACGATTACGCGCCGCTTGCGCACGCCTCCGCCGATCTGCCGCCGATCGTGCTGGTGACCGGAGCGCCGGGGCTGGATATCGCCGGGCGTCCGGAAGAGAACGCCTTCTTCGCCGCAACACTGCGGGCGCTCGGGCACCGCCATGTCGAACACTACGCCCTGCCCGGCCACGATCACTCCGGGGCTTTCGCCAGCTGCAACTTCCTGCTGGAACGGTTCCTGGAGAAAATTCTCGCGGAGCGGCAATGAACACACTTCTTTTCGGTGTCGGCCCTCTGCTCGGCTTCGTCGGCATGCTCTCCGGCGGCTACTGGGGCGTCGGGTGCGGCTGGATCGTCGTGCCAGTGCTGCTGATTCTCGGCTTCGAACCGCTCGACGCAGTCGGCATCGGCCTGCTCCAGATGGTCCCCTCCACCCTGCTCACCGTGATGCGGCAGGCGCCGGAGATCGGCTGGAAGCCGGGAGAACCGGGTCGCTCCCTCGCCATTCCGGTCGGCGTCGGCGCCCTGCTGACCTCGCTCTGCGGCAAATCGATCAACCGCCGCCTCTTCGACCTTTGCGGCCCCGCTCCGCTGCAATGGATGTTGATCGGGCTCATCACCTTCATCGCGGTGCAGACGCTGTGCAGCCGGACCCGCTGTTACAACGACACGATGCCGCCTGTCACCCCGCTCAGGAGCCGGATCGCCTTCGCCACCGGTCTCGTTACCGGGCTGGTCAGTTCCCTGCTCGGCGTGGGGGGCGGCCTGCTGATCCGGCCGCTGCTGACCTCCGGATTCCAGGTGCCGGAGTACTACACCAGCCGGATCGTCCGGCTGCTGGTGCTGGTGACCACCGTCACCGGCGGCGTCACCTATCTCTTGAGCGCAGGCGGATTCAACTGGCAGATGTTCGGCGCCGCCATGCTGATCGCTGTCGGCGGCATCGTCGGATTTCCGCTCGGCGCCCGGCTCCACCGGATTGTCTACGACAACGGCTATGCCCAGCACATTCACAAGAGCTTCGCGGTGGTTGCCGTCGCGCTGCTCACCAGCACGCTGTGCAGCATTTTCGGCCTGCAGGCGCAGAGCCGGATCATTATGATCGCCATCGCGGTTCTGCTGATGGTTTACCTCGCGCTCTTCACCCTCTACACGCGGAAGCATCCGCGCAGGATCGTGCGGTAACGCCAGGATCAATCCTCCCGCCGGGAGAATTCGCACCCGCAGAAATTCTGCAGGTAAAAGCCGTATTTGCGGGCGAGTTCCCGGCTCCGGAGGAAACCGTTCTTCTTCTTGAAGTCGTGCGGTTCGAAGTGGTCCCAACGGGAGCCGACCTCGAAGATCACCCGGCTCGATTTGTGCGGACTGACCGTGAGCGTGGTGGCGAAATTCGCACCGAGCGCCGCCGCGCGGCGGGCAGTCCGCTCGAGCGAGAAGTTGAAACAGACCGGACAGCGGGCGCCGCGTTCCGGTTCGGCGGCAAGACAGCCGGCACACTCCAGCCACGACGGATGATCGTAGCGGTCGATCTCCAGCGGCAGGTCGAAGATTCCGGCCAGCGCACGCACCGATTCCAGGCGACGTTCAAACTCGTCGGCGGTGGCGATGTTCGAATTCGAGTAGTAAAGCGTGACCTGCCGCCCCGCTTCGAGCAGCCGTTCGACGCATCCGGCTGCGCAGGGGGCGCAGCAGACGTGCAGCAGAAGTTTCGTCTCCATGATCTTTCCCGACATGCGACGGGGAACCGTTCCACGTCGCCGGTAAAACATACACCCCCGGACGATGGTGATCAAATCTATTTTCCGCCGGAACCGGGGAAAACTGGTAAAATCGCCCCGTGCATCATCTCATCGCGGCAGATGATTCAGATCTTCGCGGATGGCCTTCAGGCACTCCTCCGGCGAGAACTCTCCGTGCAGGAACGATGTGATTTTCCGCCCCGCACAGGCGAAAGCCCGGCGCATGCCGGAGAAGTCCGGCTGTGGAACGGAGTTCCGCAGCATGTTGTGCGCCATGGCGTACAGCAGCGGATTCTCCCTCTGCAGATAGGATTCGACACCGCGGCGGACCGGAAGTCGGAAATCCTGCGAAAGCAGATACTGGGAACGGCGATGAAAGAGGAATCGAATCCACTCCCAGGTCACCTGCAGCTGCTCGCTCGAAGCGATGCCGTTGCGGAAGATTCCGACGCTGAATCCGGAGTGAAACGAACGGTATTTCCGGTGTTCCCCCACCGGCGGAATCGGCGAGATGAAATAGCGCTGCTCCTGATTCATCATCTCCAGCAGATTCAGACACCAGCTGGAGGCGAACGGCAGAAATCTCACCTCGCCGAGTGCGAAATGTTCATCGCACTTGCGCAGGAGCGTTCGTCCGCGCGGCAGAATCTTTTCGAGCAGTTCCAGCCCCGCCAGTGCGCCTCCGGTCTGGAAGAGTCCGGCAAATGAGTTTAGATCCGTCAGCGGTACGCCGCGTTGAAACAGATCCTGCCCCAGAAGTTCGATGAAGGGTTTCACGCCGTGATAGGAATAGGGCGCGGCAATTGCGGCCGCAAAAGCAGCGCCGGAACACTTCCGCTCCGCCATCGCCCGGCTGATGCGGAAAATCTGCGGCCAGGAGAGCGGTTTGTACGGCACACGCCCCCCCGCGTGTTCCAGATGATCCACATTGAAAATCATGAAGAGCGGTACGCCGAAAAAGAGATAGAGCGCGTGGATGTGCGACTCTCCGGAGCCGTTCCGCGTCGGATAGACCGCGCCGGGGTGCAGCTCCTGTTTGAGCTCTTCAAAATCGGGCAGTTCCTCCAGCGGGTAGAGCGCGTCCTGCTCCGCGTAGGCCGCATGCCAGAAAAACTCCCCGCACTGCGGCAATTCGCCGGAGGCGATCAGCTGCAGCCACGGGTCCTCCATTCCGCGCGGCCGGAGCTCGGTGAATTTCACCGAAATTTGCGGATTCTTCTCCATAAAAGCATCCGCAAGCATGTTCATGAGGTAGGAATCGGTCGGCTTCGGCGCGAAAAGCAGATGGGTGATCTCCAGTTTCCGGCCTGCGGAAGAAATGGCGGAAAGATAGTATTCCTGCTCCTTTTTTCAGCAGGCGAAACTTCCGCGCCCCCGCACCGACCGGATGTAGCCCTCCTGTTGCAGATTGCGCAACGCAGTCCGGATCGTGATGGCGGAGACCGCGAACTCCCGGCACAACGCCTCCCGCGACGGCAGCGCCTCGCCGTACTTCCAGTAGCGGGAACGGATTCTCCCGCGCAGGATTTCGTAGATCGCCCGGTGACGGGGGACGAAGGATTGCGGATTTTTCATGCGCCATTTCCCGTTTTCGGAAATATAACGCCCCCGACTCCCGCTGTCAATCGGAATGATGCCATTCGTTGCCCGCCTTCCGAAGAAAAGTATAAAAAAATATACTTTACGAAAGGTTTTGCCGATTTTTCCGTCGAAACTGTTGTTCCGTTCCGGGATTTATACTATACTATCGGGAAAGGGAAGACAGCCAAAACTCTATCTGGAGAAAATGATGAAAAGTCGAATCGGATGCAACACCATTCTCACCAACTCCGCCGGCGACGAAGAGCCCTACACCTTCGCCGCATACGAGCGGCTGCTGGCGGACTACACCGCCTACTCGGACTGGATCGGCGCACTGGAGTTCTCCCACGTGACCCGGATCACGCCGCGCGAAGCGGAAGCGATCGGGCAGCGCGCCAGAGAGTACGGCTTCGACACCTGGAGCATCCACTCCGAACACTTCAACGTGGGCGACACGCTGGACTCCTATCTGGAGATTCAGAAGCACGAGGCGGAGGTGTGCGCCGCGCTCGGCTGTCCGGTCATGGTCTGTCACCTGCCGAACCTTCGCCCCTATGTGGAACTCGCCCGGGATGTGGAGGTGATCGGACGCGTCGCGGAACTCACCCGGCGCAACGGCGTGCGGCTGGCGGTGGAGACCTGCTACTACCCGGGGCCGGACAATGCGACGCTTCCGGATGCCGACCTGGTGATCCAGGTGGTCGAGCGTCTGGATCTGCCGGATGTCGGAATCAATGTGGATACCGGCCACTGTCTGCTCGGCCAGACCAACGCCCGTCCGGAAGGGGTGCGCCGCCTGCTCGAAACAGGGGAACCGCAGACGCTGCCCGCCCTGATCCGCCGGATTGGCAAACGGCTCTTCACCACCCATCTGCACGACAACTTCGGGCTGCGCGACGACCATCAGGGGGCGGGGCTGGGGTACATCGACTGGCACGGAGTGATTCCGGCGCTTCTGGAGACCGGTTACCGGGGGCCGCTGATGATGGAGCTGACCGGGCGGAGGTGCGCCGCCGCCCGGGATGTTCCGGAAATGCGCCGTCTCTCGCTGGAGAAGGAACTGGTATTCGCTTCGTCGTATCTGACCTTTTTACTGCGGCAATATGAAAACAATGCTGCACAACACCAGAGAGGAGAGAAGGAGGCATGAGCATCATTCCGCATCGAAGTCGGGGAATCCGGAGAATTTTTACGCTGATCGAACTCTTGATTATGATTGCGATCATCGCCATTCTGGCCGCGATGCTGCTGCCGGCCTTGAACCAGGCGCGAGCGAGAGCGACCTCCACGAAATGTATGGCCAATCAGAAACAACTGGGCCAAGCGCTGCTCTTCTATGCCGATGAAAATAATGGATATATTCCACAAAATACAACTCTGAGTTCTGTTTCCGATACGAAAGGGATGGCGAAATATTTCTGGGATGAGTACTACATTGGAGGATATCTGGGTAACAGCCGCTCCAACATCATTCGCTGTCCTGGCCGTCAAGATGAGGAAAAATCATCTACCGGCTATTTTACCGCCTGCAGCTACGGCATGCAAAATTGCCCGATTTCATGGGGATTGCAAAATATAAAGACACTCTGGAAGCCAATCAGCCGCAACCTGATGCTGATTGATTACGGAAAACAGACACTTTGGTACCGAAATTCAAACAAAGGATTGGATCTCGCCTATTTTGATGGAACCAAGTACCCAAACTCTTATGTTCCGTGGGGACGACACCTCAATTCCGCAAACCTGATCTTTTTTGATGGCCATGGAGAAAACATGAAATTTGGCGAATTCTGTTCCCTCGTCTCCAGTGGTATTTTTTTTGCAAAAAAATAATTTAAAGGAAAGCGAACTTCAAATGAAGAAATTCAGCATATTGTTTTTTATGACGGCATTGTCACTGATTGCAGCAGCTGTAGAAAAAAAATATCCGCTTATTCAGGGGAAAGATGTTGAGATATCCAAGTACAGTACTGCTTTTTCGACCAGCTTTTCTTCTGTTCAGGATCCGGAATCGGGGCGCGATGTTCTGAAAATTACTTATGCGGTAAAGCCTGGCACACGTAAAAAAGTCAATCTTAGAACTTATCCCTAAATAAAAGATGAAATCCAAGAAAATTATGCTATATTTGCATTCTGTAACGCGGGAGGTGAATATGGC